>Ga0056128_1006392_pt1 | contig 14866 bp, 9 predicted proteins | sample WorMetLIZISLAND2_FD_71113 | JGI IMG/M metagenome (GOLD analysis project Ga0056128, IMG submission 71113) | Marine gutless worms symbiont microbial communities from Max Planck institute for Marine Microbiology, Germany - Olavius geniculatus... ...
GTGGGTAGGGGGTCCAAAATGACCACATATTTGGAATTCCCGAGGCCATATTGCCTATTCACTATACAACTTTTATGGGCCTAAGATGACGATTAGGGGTCGTTTATAGGCGAAATTTTTATACAGGAGCGTTTTTTGGCCGAAAATTTCCAAGTGCGTTTTTTGCCCAATTTTCGACTTTGGGGGATTTTTCAGGAATTAGATATTAACTTCGAATTTTCTACCCCTAAAAAGGCACACCCTTGCGTGAGACCGCGTCGTTTGAGCTATCGTGCGTAAAAATCCGCCGACCGGTCTGACCGTCTGACCGTCTGACCTGTAGGTCGGTCAACAACAAAAAGGTATATATATCGGAGAAAAGTTTTCGTTATATTTCACCCATTTGCCGAGAAGCCCCCAATGGACGGATGTGCACGAAATTTTGCACAGGGGGTCGTCTCGCGGACGTAATCACGTGTTTCAAATTTTGTTTCGGATCTGCGCGGGGTCGAATTTTGCCATTCTCCCTTTACCCCATAACTTACCGGTCGCCATTAACAGGGCTGTGCTACCGCACGTCTGTGAGGCTGTGATGTCAGTTTGCCAGTGTACGTTTTATAGTTGACATTTGACATTTGAGATGAAGATCCTCTCGAGGAACGAGACGAGGTGGGGGCGCTCGCGAAAAATGAGGATACTCGCGATAAACAACGCATGGTTGAAATGAGACGACCAGTAAAAGAAAGAAAAAGAAACTTTTAATGTTGGTATGCCGGACTAACCTGGCCACGATTGAAAGCACACATTTTATTAATAAAACTATTGAAAAAAACATATAAGTGGCGATGGCGACACTCGCCACAATACAAAATATATAAAATACATAAATACAAAAAATACGGTGTGCTATTCGATGCTTCTGAAGTTCTTAGCCCAAGAACTAACGTCTACATTTAGCATGTAAACAAGTAGCCAATATAAAAATGCTGTTGCCGACGAAATGTAAAGTAACGCACTTGATATTTAATTTCGAATATTGCTCACATCACCAATCTCCGTATTTACATAGAATATTTAACAGAGTAAATGACGACATTTTTGTTTTGTTTTGGAAAAATGAATTAAAAGAGTAGTTTGATAACGTTAGCTTATTCTAGACGGGCATTAGGGATTGTTATGTTTTGCATGTAGTTTTTAGAACGAGATTTTTAAAATAAGAACGCTGTCGTTTTATGAAAAATTTATGGAGTCGATGTCGGCGAGTCCTTCCTGTCCGGTAAGTTATGGGGTGTTAGTTCTGATTGTCAGTATGTATGACAGAGCAGCTGGGTTACTTCGATCCTGGAAACTGAGACAATGCCACCGGCTATGGGTAACAAGCGGATGTGCGGATGTAGCAACGGGTAAAGGGCGGATAAAATCTGCGGATGCTAAGTGCGGATGTGTGGGTAAAAGACAAATGTGGGGATAACAGTTGTCACGCACATTACCACAAAAATTTACCTGTCATGAAAGTTGTTGAGTTTTTTCAATCATTCGCTCCATAATTAACTGCTGACGCTTTACAGGCTGCGTTCGTTTGAAGTCTGCCGCTGTGAATTTCTTCACAGTTTACACTCTGCAGAGGCCTAAACAATAGCCTAATTCCTGATCACAAATTCGTCTGGACATTTACTCAGAAAACAATGATCTGCTTTGTCACTTGACGACAGCAATGTAAAACTGGCTTAAAATCAGTGAACATATGAAATATATTATTTATTTATGTACCCTGTAGTGTTCCTAGAGTGTCTTGTGGTTTTCTTCCAGACTTTGAAAATTAGTTCTTAATGTTTTCTGCTAGTCATTTAAGTGTCCTTTTGGCATCCTTCAGTTTCAGGCAGTCTGCCAGTTCATTTTGGGTGTGGTAAACAATGGAAGTCAGATATAAGTGTGTTTGTGCTTCATAGTCAAGTCGCTTTATCTGACAGATTTTTACCAGCACTAGCAGTGTATTTTAATGCTGTTTTATGTGCTTGCAATGGCATAAAATCTTTTGGTACTGTACTAGAATCATTTTGCTTTATGTGTTATTTTCAGCTGAGCTAATGGTTTTGTTGTGTTTTTTTAGAATATGAGTGCATTTATTGAGAGGCCGGTTGAAGTGTCAAAAGCAGAATGGCTTGAAAGCCTTCAGCGGTTACAAGTCTCACGTACTGACATGAATCGACTTGTAATGAATTATCTCGTAACAGGTACAGTGCATATTATACTGCAGCCAGTCATGCATTGTAAATGACAGCACTGTAAAATAATGTTATTCACGTTATTTACTAATGAAAGATTATTAAGAATATTACAAAATTGTTTAAGAGAAAAGTTTGTAGTTTATTGTAGTGTAAAATAACTAGCTTCTGCATCGTCTTGTCATGTTTCTAGACATTGTGATGATAATGCATCACTGATGTTACTGGTACATAAAATACTTCAGAGGGTAGTGATTTCTGTTTAGGACTGTCCATTTCAACATTGCATTTTATACAAACTGTGTAAATTTGATATACATTATAATGTTCTTCCAGCACTGTGGGTAACTATCAGGGTTGAAACCCTTGACCAGATACCTAAAAATTTTTTTTGGTAAATGCACACAAAAACTGCTAAAAACCCACCCAATAAACCCACTCCATACTTAATCCAACTTTAGTTTCCTGCTTCGTATATAAAGAACTATTTCATTATTGCTAAGTTTTTGAAGTACTTGAACCTAAAAAATTGCAAATATTGGTATATTTTATGATGTGTGGAGCAAACAGAAACTCATATGAATAAACCAACTGAAGACCTGCAGAAATCTCAAAATTCGTAAATTTGGACTTTTTTCAAAGACAGAAGAACAAAAAAACTGAAAAAGCTCCAAAAAAACTCATGAGTTTGGGCTATTTGAAGAAAATCCAGGTTTTTGCATCCCTGCTGAGTAAGTGATTAATGAAATTTGTGCATTGTTTGGCAGAGGGTTTCAAGGAGGCAGCAGACAAGTTCCGTGTCGAGTCAGGCATAGAGCCATGCAGCGATCTGTCGATGCTCGATGACAGAATTAAAGTACGCGAGGCCGTGCTGAGTGGGAATATACAGTCAGCAATTGGACTCGTCAATGACCTCTACCCAGAGCTATTGGATAATGATCGACTGCTCTGCTTTCACTTACAGGTAGATTAGAGCAGTCGACTTTTATCTATTTTGCCATTGAATTTAACACTATGGATTAAAGAATGATTTCTGTGTTCTGAGGCCATTGAAATAGGCTTGTGCCTCTGTCGCACGGGCGCATGATACAATGTTATACGGACTCATAGCTCGACAGCGAAAGTGCGTAGAAAAACTAAAATTGGTGCAAAGGGCTTTTCATAGCTGTAGAACTCTCTGATATTTTCTTGATACATTTTGTGATGTTTCAATGAAACGTAGTAGAAGTGAAATAAGACAGCACTAGAAATCCTCCGCATTTGCCTCAAATGTGAAGCTCACAATAAACAGTGTTCCCTGGCAAGCTTCCCTCTGACATTTCTCTCAGAGTTTTGGTCAGTCTTCTAACTTTTTCCTGTTATCTGTCAAATTCCTAGACATTTTGAAATTTACCATCTTTTGCAGTTTACCCTCCCTAATCACAGTGTCTTCTATTGATAGTTTAGTGAGGTGCATTGCACAAGTTTTGCTACGTCATTCAGTGTAGCCTACGTAATAATGTGCATGCGATTCGATACAGATTTTCACTTGAAAACTGACAGAGTATCTCTCACTTTGGTCTAGCACATAAACAGAAAGGACTGTCATGATGTGAAATGTCTGCAGTGCTGATGCCTGATGTATTGGTGTGTCTGCATGCTGTACTGCAGCAACAGCATCTGATCGAGCTGATCCGTAGCAAGGACGTCGTTGGTGCATTGGACTTTGCCCAGACTCATCTGGCTGAGAAGAGTGAGTACTGTGCAGACATCAGGGGTCAGCTGGAACAGACTCTGGCATTGCTTGCATTTGAAGAGCCAGAGTCCTCACCATTTGGCGAGCTGATGCATCTGTCACAGCGGCAAAAGGTTTGATACTGAGCAATTATCAGGGTTCCTACAGGTCAGGAAAAACTGGAAAATGTCAGGGAATTTGTGTTGTCAGGGAAAGTTTTGGAAATGTCAGGGAAAAATGTTATTTTTGGAAAGTCAGGGAAAATGATCTTGGATCATGCAGACTACAGATAACTGTGATTTTTTTGCATCTCCAAATATTAAAAAGCTGGTAAGTTTGCGATTTCCATTGAATATTCAAAAGCTAGATGCGTTTCAGCTTCAGGGGGTAACCTCCCAACCAGAGCCTCTGTCATTTGCATATTGCTCTATTAGTACCATTTCATTACGGTACTTAATACCATTTATGACATTTGTACAATAGGGTTATTGTTTTGATAATGTCAGGGAAATTGTCATTCCGTGACTGGAAAAGTCATGGAATTTTGCTACAGAAGATCTGTAGGAACCCAGATTATGATTTATGCACACAGAATGATGCCCCGTATCCATGGTATAGCTGTGTAAACTGGTGTCTGGTGGCTGAGGACCAAGGAAACTGGAGATCAGAGGTGCTTTGTGAGCTTTATGGCTTGAGTTGGACTTGTACACTTACAATATGTTTGATGGTGGTTTAAGTTTATGGTGTGTGTAACTCTTAATAAAAACCTGTATTGCACAGGACCTCTGTCATTTGGCTCGATGCAAAGAAGGTAAAATTCCCATGACTGACGGACTTAGCATGTGGCACACTCGAAGATCCCAAATGATGCGAAACATCTGACTGTATCACCCAGCTGGTGGTTGTAATCAGATATGATAGTGGTGCAATTTTCAACAGTTTTTTTACCTGCCGTCTCACAGCCTGATGAACAGGTCTTACCTTAACCGCAGCAAGGCAGGCTGGTACTTGATTTACCTACCCCAGGGGGATGGAAGGCTGAGTAAGAGTTGACGTGGGCGGTTGGTTTTTATATCAAGAGATGATGATTTGCCTGTCTCCATACAGTTACCCATCCAGGATTCAGTTAGTTACTGGGCTTGGCATAGAGCAACTTTGTTGATCACGATTAAATTGCAGTATTTGTGTTCACAGTCTAAAGTTAGGAGCTTGATTGGGTTACTGCAACTTAAGAAGAGATTGCTTAAGATTGGTTGATTGTTGTTGACTGATGATTGATGTTAGCCAATGAATGGCAGATTTGACATTATTGTTTGCTAGTTTCTTTTTATGTTTTACCTCTATGCTTTTTTTGCTGTTATTTTCTGCTTTATGGCCAGCTGTCAGCTTTCTTTGGACCTTACTGTAGAGCTTATGCAGTATATATTATATTATTTGTAACCCTTATTGCAACTAAAGATGTAGGGCCTGGCCTGTATGTATGTGTAATGTGATTCAGGTTGCATGTGAGCTGAATGCTGCACTGCTTGCCGCTGACAACCGAGAGTCGAGTCCGAAGCTTGTCGGCTTGCTCAAGCTACTGCTGTGGGCGCAGGATGAGCTCGATACAAAGAAGGTGAAATTTCCACGACTGACGGACTTAGCACGTGGCACACTCGAAGATCCCAAGTGATACGAAACATCTGATTGTAACGCCCAGCTGGCAGCTGTAGTCAGACATTATAGTGGTGCAATTTTCAGCGGTTTTTTTACAGGAAGGTTACTGTTCTACAGTGCCGCAGCACTGATAAGGTTGCTGAATGCTACAGACCCCTTACTCTTTCTTCAATTTGGAAAATGTCTTTGAATGTCCTGAAATAAACATATTTGTTCCAAAATCTTGCAGAATTAAAAAAATATTCATTTACTAGTATTTCTGGTATTCCAATGTATTTGTAAGATTTGCCCTGCCATTATATTGTTATAGTTGTCATTGCCTTCAGTTAAAGTAGAAATGTGTTATTAGCTTTTTCTTTTCGTTTACCTGTACTTGCTGGATCATCTGAAATTTTGGAAAATGTGTTTAAATGTCTTCAATTTCATGAGTTTTTGGTGTGCTGAAAAAAAATTAAAAGTGGTTGGCCTGATATTACCCCTTTAATAGCAAACATGTGGTGGATGTTAATGTGCAAATAAAGCCTGCATCCTGTTTGGATTATGTGTAAAATTATATAATAAAACGGAAATCCAAATATTTGATTTGATTGTCGAAGAGGTGTGTGTTTTTCAGCTTTCAACATTGATCTACTCAGTTTGTTTAATTTAGACATCATTGTCGGTCTATATGGAAAAAAGGGTAGAAAAAAATGATTTTATTAGTGAGGAAACATGCTGTGTTTGGTGACAGCAATATTATTCCGATTTGACTTTGTACTCGTATTATGTATATGTAAGTCTGGCACTTGGTTCATTCGGTAATAGTGTGATATTAGCTTGAATGTGGGAACTGTTTTCAGTAAACTAGTGTGATAAAAGTTGGATTCACTTTGTTGGGAAAATTTGGCAGCTGCCTTTGTTGAGTTGATGGCTGTCACGGGATGCAGTGCAGATATGGAGCGTATTTACTGATTCTTTGTTTATCGAGGGTAGAATAGCAAAAACATCCTATCTGCTGTCGATGACATTTCAGGAAAATTGAAAACAATTTACTATACAGTGCATTTTTCAGACTTTACCCCAGAGTTCTCGCTGTTTTTGTAAAGTTTGTTAATAAAAACACCTCAATTTGTTTGCTATATTTCATTATGTAGTGAAATACATGTAAATATTTAAGTAGCATTTTGAAGAACTTTGTAGGCTATAGTTGGGACGTTTTGCCATGATCAACTACAGACATGTTTTGCTATTCTGCCCTCATTGTGTACTTTATAATGTAAGTTTGTTTTCTGTATATCTCTGGACATCTTTTGAGATTGATGACGTGCGATATTCATCCTGCAGTTGACATTATCGGTGCATGTAGATTGCATTGTGAATGTATAGTATGATGTCCATTTTTGCCGTGTGCAGAAATTGTATAGCGTAAGTAGTGAATGCGCTATTAAATAGCAGTGACAGTACTTTTTGTACTTACACAGTCTGGCCTATGTTGAAGAATGGTTGCAATTTCATGCACAACACTTCTTGTTCTAGCTTTGTTGGTGTACGTTGGCAGCTACATGTGCTTGCATAAACCCTCACGGAAGATCTGCATGTACATACTGACATTGTGCAGTGCTACTTTCAGTGTTGTGGAATTAATTTAGGTTTGGCCAGGCCCCTTCCTAGTGGAGAATATCCTGCAATGGTGACAGCAGGTTTTAGCAGGCCTGATAAAACTAAAAAATAATTGCAAATGTGTTGGTTTGATATAATTTTGGCGATGACTGTGAGATATGTATATTTGTGAAGTAAATTTGTGAAGTGTTGTCTTTTTTCAGTGCTTAAGGAAGTTCGATAACTGCACTGATGTCCCCGGTGTGCAGTTATTGAACTTCCTTAAGCACAGAAAAAAGACAATTCATCATTTAGTAAAGTGTACTGTTTTCCTGTCTCCATGGCATTGAATGCATTAGGTACTGTGTATTGTGAAATCATGGATCGTTTTTTTTTTACTTCAGCGATTTAGTATTGAAAAAAAATATAACCACAGGACCCAAGCAGGATCATAGTAGCATAGCAGGACTTATAGCAGCTCAAAACCGATAGGCATATATGCAAGGTTTCTGTGGTGTAATCTTTCGGCTTATTTCACAAAATCAATTGAACAGTTCACTTAATTCAGACAGCGTGGTCCATATGATGGTTCCTTTGGTTAGTATATCAAAATGCACGTATAAGTAATAACATAAATGCAGTACATTATTGGTTTATTAAAAGCTTCATTCAGAATGCACAGCACACACAGATTAAGTTACTGTTAGATGTTAAAAATTGAATGAAACGTTACATTTACACAAAACTGTAAATTCTAGTATGAATTTTTGTGCAGAAGATAGTGTAACATCTGATGTCATTTCCAACAGCAAGTAGAAGGTGATAACATTTTGTACTTTGCTCTTTGAAGTAACTTAACAAAAAAGAAAAGGCTTTAAGTAAGATGTACGCCTCAAATGCAGACGTGGTTTTTCACAGCAAATTTGAAACTTGCATTATTTTTTTCAAAGTAAACTTACCAAAGTAAATTTTGATGACTTTTCAACTTCACTAATAAAAAACTAAAATAAAATTTTGATCAAAATGGCTGAGCTCTGGTTGTTGAATGACCGTCCTGAAATCTAAAATATCACAGGTATATTTTATTATTCCAATAGCGAGATTACCGTTAGATCACACAAAGTTACAGTATTAACACATGCAGTGGATTGTATACAGTTCAGAAATGAGCAATATAATATACAAATCTGAGCCTAAAAACATGCAGGGCAACGAACCAATCAATACAATTAATGATGTATACAATATTAAAATAACCTAGAAGCTAGACATACACACAGCTAATAACACATCACTAATGCATAATTACCTGACACTGCATGGAAATTAATCAGGTGATCCAATACAAATAAAATATACGATTAAATTAAATCATCCTCGGTGACATTGCATAATACCAATACCAATAAGCCCTGCTTACAAGGACAATTCACAATATACACTGTATATACATAAAATACATGTCCAGAGAAAAAGATCATTCACTGGCCACTACTAAATTTCACAGAAGATTTGGTACTTTTGCCAGCATTTTGAAGCATGCCCTTTAATTTTTTTTTTAAAACTTTGTTGTAAAAAGGTTTTTTTACGCGCGATAGCGTGTAAATGCTTCGTTCCTTTTAGGTATTGTCAAACCGCTCGTCTGTCTGTTTGTCTGTATGTTTGTGTGTCCGTCACACTAAACTACTAAATTTCACAGAAGATTTGGTACTTTTGCCAGCTCACTGCACGCCATATCCACCAGATAATTCAAGCAGTTATTGCAAATGAATATAGGTGCCAACTGACAGTAAGCATTCCGTCTGATGTTCTAGACATCGAAGATGAGAATGGGGACTGGAAGGTCTGGGGGATCATTGCAGTTACCCTGGTGTGGTCTGGGGCAGAGCCCCAACTGCCAACACATTTTGGTGAAATTATCTGAAAAGAGTTGCAGCAGCAACAATTTTTTGCTACTGGTATTCTAGTGCATATGCAGACAAGTGCAAGAGTTATAAAAACTACTTCCAAACTGTTATAAATGAAAATCATATGCAGTTGATTATGAATATTATTTGAAGCTGGAGCAAAATAATACATTTGTCCCAGATGTGCCATATGTACACCATGGACCATAAAAACGTGACACTTTACTTTGGTCCATATCTTCACCAATTATTGACAGATTTAAAAAATTTTTTCACTGTCACGCTCTGCAGACAATTTGCAATAATGTGATTATTATATATCTCACCACACCATAAATGCGTCTCTACATTACCTTGTGAAATATGAATGAAATATGCATGTATAACAATGATAACAAACATTTTGGTGAAATTGAAAAAAAACACCAGATCAACATTGCGGTGAACGATCTGTGTAACACTATGGATCATTCACCGCAATGTTGGTCTGAAGTGTTTTTCTTCATTTACTTAAATGTTATTATCATTAGGTTTTCTTACATTTATGTTTCACAAGGTAGTGTAAAGACGCATTTGTGGTGTGGTGGGATATATAATAATCACATTATTGCAAATTGTCCGCAAAGTGTGTCAGTGAAAGAATTGTGATTGAAATTTGATTGTTGGCAAAATTTTACATGAACAATGCATCATCTATTGGCAATCAAAATGCCACTTAAATCTATCTACACAAACAATAGTTACAGCGGCTTTTGTGAGGTCACCTCAAAATGTGAAGTGTCCAGTATTAGGCAACGTTTGTTTTGTACTGACAGTTCCACGGCTTGCTGGGAAATTTCACGATAAACTTTTTAGCACCATACCCTTTCTTTAACCTCAACAGTTTAATTAAAACATGATCATCTGCAGAAAACACCATTTTGTTATTGTTTATATTATTTTGATTGCATTAACAAATGTCACTTCTGCTTGAGCAACTGCAGTATGTAACACCATATTGGTAACGGAGATATTTTGTCACCAATATTCAACATTTAATAACTTTTGTAAGAAATGATATTTTTCAACAAAATTTGGCAATCGTGTCAGGAATTTATTGGGTGTATTAAGTGTATGAAACTTTATTCAAATTTCTTCAGATTTGACATTTTTATTGCACAATGTCTTGGGGGTCAGTTTTCACCGGACACAGTGTACATAGTATTAGTATATCACATGAAGGCAGTCTGAATGCTGCGAGCTCAAAAAACGCATTATAAAAATACCACAGTAAGTATCACGTTGTTGGTAAATATTTCAACAGCAAATATAATTTATTGAATAACATGTAAGCTGAAAATCAGATCTCGCTAAAGCGGCTGGGACAGAGCTATACAGTGGCATAGCGAGAGGGTGCCGGGGTGCAGACCACACCGGGCGGCACTTTGTAGTGGGCGGCAAAAAGACACACATGCAATAACGGCGATAATTATTATTATTAAATAATAATGCAATTAATTGTATTTATTACACACACGGGTACAGGTAACTGCGACATAAGCGTGCTGTAAAAACTCTGGGTAGGGAATTAAAAGTGCTTAGAGCTTAAAGAGACACCCTGCAGGGACCAAGGTGGGCGGCAACAACGGCGGATCAAAGGGGGAGAAGCAGACGGGCGGTCGCCCTCCCCGCCCTTGCGCCCCTATGCGTGAGTGAACACTTAAGGCTATATTATGTCTATGCTCTGCCGAATTGCTAATTAATAACAAATATAATTACCACTGTTGCCACCAGATGTTATAGGCCACTATATTTTGCCAAATTCGACTTCGGCTGGGCTTTCCACCAGACCCCGTTGGGTAAGTTCACTAGGCCTATACAGTGACCCCAGACCCATATAGCTGGCCAACTCATTGTCGATACTTTTCTCCATCAAGTCCATGTCTATAGAAATCACATTAAATACTATAAGTTATTATAAGTATTAAGTTTATTGACATGCAAAAAGTATGCACAATAAAGCCACAATTTAGGCAACTGGCTGCTGATGTTTGCAACTATCAGTGGCCATAAAGGTCAGCTTGTTCATTTAGCAGCTAATTTGGTCCAGATTTGCATTTATTTTTAAACTGAACTATATATGGTTCCTTGATTCGCAGAAAAATTATTAAAATTGTTGCTACCATTTGCCACATTTTAAGGCTAAAATGCACCAAATTTGATTTCGGCTGGGGCTCAGACCCCGCTGGGGAGCTCACAGCTAGCGTTCCCCCATACCTCCTAGCCGGGTATAAAAGGTTCTACTTCTAAGGGAAGGGAAGGGAGGGAAAGAAGAAAGGAAAAGATGGGAAGGGGATAAAAGGGAGGAAAAGGAAGAGAGGAAGAAAAGGAAGAAAGAGGGACAGAAGAGAGGGGAAGGATATTCCACCCCCTGGCCGAAGCCTAGACCCGACACTGGGTGGCAATCATGAAGTCCGCACCGGGCGGCCAACGGGCTAGCTACGCCACTGGAGCTATGTCAGCCTTGAAATTTAAAAAAAACTGTCCCAAATGGAGCAGTGCTGAAAGGTATATACTATGCAAAATGTAATACAAAATCAAGATCAACAAAATACTTAGCAATCAGTTTAGCTCATCAATGTATTTGGGAAATCACCAGAAATGCACAAGTATCCTGAGAATACATCACATTCAGGATCACCGATCAGTTGTACACATCATATGATACAAAATATGCAAATAGTCAAATGTAAATGCAACCTTAACTAAGAACGTACTACACTACAGTACAAGTGAATCATCATTACGAAAGTACATGGAAATTGGTCAAAGGCTTCAGCAGAAAAATAAAAGTAATCTACACCTAAATGGTATATAGTAATAATGCCACATATCCAGCATCTGTTTAACCTAAAAATATTCAAACACTGATTCAGGTTACACTACAGGGTGCAGCAAAAGAAGTAGCCCCCTAAAGTTTTTTGCTGTTTTCTCAGCAACCGTTTAGCATTTTAATCTGAAATTTTACACATTTACTTACTAAACTGTTCTACGGCTAAATGCCAAATTAAATTTGTTTCCATTGAAAAATATGGTAGTTATAGATTTTTGAACATGACTGCTTACTGATTTTTCACCACGAAAAAATGTTCAAGCTACAACATCAGTCATCAGCAGTAACGTGGTAACCGGTTTTTGAAAATTAAATAGCATTTTTAGCTTAAACATTTTTTAATGCTGAAAAATCAGTAGGCGGTCATGTTCAGAAGTCTATAATTTCGTTGTTTTTCAACAGAATCACATTTCACTTGGCAGTTAAATGTAAAACATTTCGGAAAATAAACCTGTAAAATTTCAAGTTAAAATTCCTAGCGGTTGCTGAGAAAACGGCAGAAAACTTTAGGGGGGCTACTTTTTTGCTGCAACATGTAGATAGCCTGACAAATAAATTTTTTGGAATTAGTGAAGCAAATTGGCAGTAGAATGGCAAAACATTGTATCTACAGGTTGTCTATGGCAAAACTTCCTAACTCCAAACTGCAACATCATCAAAATGTTACTTGAACATGTTATTTATCAACAAACGTTACAAGAACATGAAATACATTGGGGGTAAACATCCATAAAAGTGAGTGAATGAGTAGGGTTTAACGTCCCACCCAACACAATATAGGTCATTTCAGGGAGGGCCTTTTCAGGCAAAATGCACACAAACAGATAATAATGAAACAGTAAGTTTAAACTTTACAATATATAGAAAGTTTAACCTTTACAGAAACACAAAAACACAAAAATGAGCTTGACCTAAAATTGTAAGAACTCCATTATACACGTGCATATGTAATTAACATAATGGTAGTTCTAATAATCTTCCCTGTTATCTTCCAGACAGTCATCAATGTGATAATGCTGTCTATTAGAGGACGGGGCAAACATCCATCCATAAAAATGCATCACATGAAATTGTTTTCAGTTTCTTAAAATGTCACAACAAACAGGACGTTTTGCCAATCTACCTTTGAAATCATTTGACACCACATTGATATGATAATGGCTAATATGACCTTTAATGACTTATGCTGTTTTCAATGTGTCAGTCACTGTATGTCGCAGTTAACAATTGTATAAACTGCTGTTTTGCGCATGTACATAAGTAAGGGTTGGTTTCTGTAGGTGAACTAATTAGCCAGCCAACCATCAGTTAATGTTTGTCTGAAGAGTTAACTTCAGACATGTCTTAAGTCACTCCGGAAAAGCGTTAACTTGTTAACTGGCTACTTAACAGCTTATTCCACTCAATGTTTAAGATTAGCGAAAAACCGGCCCAAACTCTCACTTTGTCACAGGATCAGGTTGATTTAGGGATGGGAAAATGAATCTGTTTGGTTAGTGTAGAGTAAACGGAAGGAACTTGTTTCTTAGCGTTGAGGTGATGCGCCGCAGCACGAGACTCAAAGTCATAGGCGACTGATCGCGTGACTTGCGTCAAAACTTGCGCCAAGTCGATGGAAAATTCACTGTCTTCTGATGTCAATGAAGTCATCACTGCTTTGCTCAAGGCACGAACGAACCAAGAACCTTGAATAGGATTACGCCAGGAAAAATATCCTACAGCAATCAAACATACATCAGTGTAGCAATGACAGCTCAGTTATGAGTGAATCCGGAACTGTGAAGGGAAATGAGCTGGAATAACATTCTACAACAGACATACATAGTTTTTTCTAGGGATTGCAATACCGGGATCCTGAATCCCAGGATCCTGGCTGTTTTGATCCTGAATCCCAGGATCCTGGCTGTTTTCGCCAAACCTGAATCCTGGGATTGGCGGCGTCTCAATCCCAGAATTTCGGGATTACAAAAATTAGCTAAAATTGTACTTTTTCGCATGTTAAATGACATAAATAACAATTTTAGTCATTTGGTGAATAAAATATTTTATGAGCGCTGGAGTAACACTTCATGCTGTCGCTGTAAATTTGTATTTTGACACTGTCACTCTCTACAGTTCAGATATACCTTCCAGGGGCCCTATGCATAAAATAAGTCAATTGGGTATACCAAAATGACGACCAATCTGTAAGCCAAATCCCGAAATGGGATCCCGGCATTACAAGTTTCTCTATCCCAGATCCCGGGATTGAGAATTCAATCCCAAAATTGCAATCACTATTTTCTTCCCCACCGCAGTAGACAAAAAACTTCTCATCATGTGCTCAGCGTACACCAGTTTCTGTCTCACAATACATTCATTCAATCATGTTTCTGTTACATATTGAGCGGCTCAAGACACAATACACCAGCAGACAAAATGCAATTTCTCTGCAACCAGTTGCTCAATTTTAAACTTATTAAGGCTGCTTAATCCTGACATTTTCTCTATAATTCAACAGTATGTTATTGAGGAAAGTGACAGGATTAAGCAGCTTTAAGAGAAATTGCATATTACCTGCTGTAGTATTTTATTCTGAGCAACACACTAAAACATAGCAATCTACCAATAAAAGTTTGCAGCAATAAAATATGAGCCGGGCTTATCGAAGCAAGTCCTAACAAGTAACAAAACAATTTATGTAAGAAAATAAAAAATGTTCACAACAACAATGATAAACACATTTACAGGGTGCGGCCAAAAAAGTTGCCCCCTAAAGTTTTTTGCCGTTTTCTCAGCAACCGCTCGGAATTTTAACATGGAATTTTACAGGTTTATTTACAGAAACGTTCTACATCTAACTGCTAAGTGAAATATGATTCTGTTGAAAAACGACGAAATTATAGACTTCTGAACATGACCGCCTACCGATTTTTCAGCATTAAAAAATGTTTAA
>Ga0056128_1006393_pt1 | contig 14864 bp, 7 predicted proteins | sample WorMetLIZISLAND2_FD_71113 | JGI IMG/M metagenome (GOLD analysis project Ga0056128, IMG submission 71113) | Marine gutless worms symbiont microbial communities from Max Planck institute for Marine Microbiology, Germany - Olavius geniculatus... ...
ATTTTTCCGTTAACTGATACACGGATCACGAACCTCGTGTTTTGAACTCTGACTAAGTCTGTGATCTTCGTTTTGCTGTACTGGCATAGGAAGCTATCGGCTGCTGCACAGTTTTGCAGCCCTGACACAAGTAAAATGACACGTTTTTTATGGCCTATGGTGTACAATGAACTTCGATTTGTCGGACAACAACAGACTGTACAGCATATTGCCACATCAAAATGTTGTAGATTTGTCGTCAGCTTTCCATTTGTCACTGGCTACAGCTTGTTGTGCAATGAATCTATACAACTAATCATAGTAAGTGGAGTTTGAGCTTAACCACACCCGCGGTATCGATCCACGGCCGCTATTCACTCCACATATCGTCTTCTTCAAACTACTGTACTACTCAGTAGGCCTACTCAGTCTAAAACCGCTGTCGACAGTCGGCAATTTTATTAAACGAGCCACGGATTGGACAGCCTCGATCACTACAGTGCAGTCAGTCATCGCTCTCAAGATTATTAAGCCGATTGCACACTTCACAGCCATTCGTCTGACACAATCGGTAGATATCAGACGAGACCGTTTTAGTCGACAACTCAGCCACGATGATGATCGACACTGACTTGTCTCAGGAACATAAACAATGCGATAACAAAACTGCACGAGAAAAAATGAAACGCGTTGATCAGTGAAGAAAATTTCTAGAGAGTGACTATGTAAAAATCGCATTAACAGTAAGCCTAAGTCACGTTCGATTAGATGACACAGACCGAATATCGGATTCGCATGGACACGTGCCGTAGAGCAGACCGCAAAACTACAGATAAAACTTCGACGCCGAAGCGTCCACGTAAATGCGTCCGCCAGCCGCAACAACTCACTCAAACATAGGCCTAATGACCTTGTTGTGACATTGACCTTGTGCCCTTGACAGCCAAAAACTTGCCAGTTAATGTCTGATCTTAACTATGTCATTAACAAAAGTCGGATGAAGGCGCAGGCGAATCTTCAAAGTAATGCAGATAAAAGGCGCACAGAAAGCGAACGAAATGAACTGAAATGAAATGAACTGATGCGGCTCAGTTCAGTTGGGTTTGTCGCTCTGTGGGCTACACGCTTTCATATTGTGCAGTCCGCACAGCTCCCTGATGCTACAAGAAATCTGAGCAAAGCACACGAAACGCGCGAAAGCCTATAGCATTTCCACTTCAGTAGTTATAGTTTCGAAAATCGCATATCATTTGGACTCGGCCCATCGGGACCATAGTACACGTCGGCCATAGGCGCGTGTGGCGTCAGCGGCGTGGCGCCACCTTGTGAATGATATAAACTCTCACAGGCGAAAGTGGCCCAAAAAATCCATAAAACCCCCTATTATGGCGTTCAAGATCATTCAAGGTCATTGAGTTCGGCGCCAATCGAAAGCCAGTGTACGATTTGCTATTAGTGATTAATAGTAACTTAGGCCTTATCTCGCACCGTTAGGTACTGAGATACAGCTAGTTATAGGCTCAAAATCGCAAATTTTGCCTACCCCCTTTCATTTAGCGCCCTCGTTCAGGGTGACCCCTTCGAATTTATGAAAAAGCTTTACGGTTGCTGAAACTAGAGTCTTCCGGGCAGCCGACGGTGAAAATTTGGTAATTCTATCTTGCACCGTTTTTTACTGATCCACTCGTGTGACGGACGGACAGACGGACAGACAGAATTGCGATGGCTAAGACGCGCTGAAAGCATAGCTGCTTTCGCGCGTAAAAACGCTTGTAGAGAGCACTTGGACACTGATTTGCGTCGACAGAATCCGAATCCGGTGGGACGACGAGCGCTTCAGCCGCCAAGCGACCGGACAGTCCATGGACTTCTATAGCACATAGCAGTACATGGATACACTGTGTCTCGTCGCCGGTCACAATCTACACACGCGACAGCGCGTCTAGTATAACGATTGTAAACCAATATAAGATTAGTGACGAAAACCAGTCGAGAACATCGCCTATATTGACTCGAACTACAAAGCTAAACGACGCTTCGAACGGAGATGTTCAGATACGTCTACCCATGCTGCGACAAAAATAGCAAAAAACTAGAAAAATAAAGTTTATTTTTGACGAATGCACAGTACACGTTTTACTTACTTTATATATATTTACTTTAGTACACCACGAAATATGCACAAATCGATGTCGAATGGGAATACTCTGAAAGTTTGATAAAGTGTTCCATCCAAAATAACTTACAGGAGAAAGCGACATTTGTGATGCACAGTAGGCCTATTCAGCAAAATAGTCACACCAACCGGAAACTTTTCGGCCGCTAGATGTCATCTCTATGGACGACTTCCGGTCCGGCTAAGGCTGATACTCGGTTCGGGTTAGCGCGACACATCACCGATGTGCCGACGTTTGACGGGTAATACCGGTGGATTAGAAAATTGGGATCCGCTACATTCTACAGATGTGCATATAGTTACTGACTGAAAGGTCGGCGCGTGTTTCCTGTCACAGGTCATATAGTGCGGTCAAAGGACTGTTTGTCAGTGAATTTTTCCCCATAAAACGCGACAGACACCGGCCAGCAAGCTTGCTAACGAGGCCGGTAGTTTACGATAACAGGAAATGACAATGTGAGGCTGAACTGGGTCGCGTCGAGACGGAGAAAATAATGCAATAGGCCTATGCTAGGCCTATATGTTAAAGGTTAAAGGTTAAAGGTCAGAATATAGCTCTTAATGAGCGAACCCATCACAGAGCTACGGAGTGTCACTTGTCATGGGATCACACAGTGTTACCTGCCACCCGACAGAGGTGAACGCGTTCCGATATATGTGAGGCCAAGAGGCCTAGTCCGAGGCCAATTCTTGTCCAGATTATTATGGCAAATAAAAAAACTGTACAGAACTTATAATCATGTTCCCTGGCGGCAAGTCTTGGAAACTGCAACGCTCCAGCACAGAAGGGACACGTGGTCTAGCTACATGGACTATAATAGCTGCGTCTATAGTGATGACCAATAACATAGGCCTACAATGTAATACCATCAACATTAACAAACGGTATGACGTCGTCGTCAGCCCTTTAATGAGGATTTAAATACTGTCAGCTTATACGTCACGGCATCGAAACAACAAATAACGAATTTAAGAACTGAAAAAGAAAGCTTATAGGCTTGAAAATCTGACAAACAGTGAGGAAATCCGCGAAAGCAGGTCGTAAGGCACTTATAGCAAAGTCAGACATTTATAGCAGTTCCGATGATAAAGTAATTAAAATACGTGCATGTGTCATTGTGTCAAATCAGCCGTTTATATGAGTAAGCTACAGCCCAACAAGAGAAGACGTAATCCATGACGTGTATGCCTGAGTAACTGCAAAGCAATAAGATGCATTCTTTGACTGAAAGACAGAAAAATGTGTGCGTATTCATACGTAAACATGCTCATCGGTCCTTACGGTTAACAGTGACACTCGCCAGATTCACCAGTCAGTTAGAACAACATTTCTCGTGGCAAATCACCAGACATCTTAGCACGCGCGAACGTCTCGGCTAGCTCCAGCATTAGCAGCTGGTTGAGTCGTGGTTACAGCGGCGCGCCAAGACGTTCAGTAACAAATGAGATGCGGATATACATCTAGCACACTCGCCTCGCAGCAGCCTATAGACCAACGGACCGACGACAATTTCATGGATTATCTGCCTCTCCGGCCTGCAGGACCGCCCTTTCTCTTCCACCCCACCACCTGATGGACGACCTGTCCGGAAAGCAACAGATTTAAATCAACGACGACGAAGAAGAAATTAATTCAAGCGCCGTCGACACTGAAACGCATCACATGCGCAGGTCGCCGGTCGGCAGCAAACAGACGCCCAGACCTGGCTATCCATCAACTGCTTACCATGATTGCAATGATACGAAATTGCACAACCATGCCGGCGAAACATATTTACTGTATATCCGCAATAATAAGCCCCATTCGTGATACGGTATATCGCAATACAATATTCATGGCAATGGCTGTTCACTTTTTATCTCTCATTTAACTTTACTGATGTATGCCCTTAACTTTTTTATGTCCTCCAGGCGCCTTGAGGCCAAGACCGTGGTCTCGCGGACGACATTTCCGTCAACCATTTATTTATTTTGCGCTCACGTGCCGTTAAGAAACTACTCACTCACTCTGTCAACAGTAAGACTATCAAGACCAACTCTGGTACCGTACTCTTTTTATGACGGGAGGGAGAAAAGAAAAAATACAGCAGAAAACAAAATCATGACCAACACCGATGTAGCTAAGTATCAACACTCGCAGTAGAAGCTGGTTATAGGCCGTAACTATGACCCGTATGCAGAATGACTGACCCCCTGTAAGATGCAAAACAACTGGATCGTATTTGATGACTGAATTACAACAATAGTTGCACAGTCAACTCTTTCGTGGGAAACAGTAATACCCTATACCGTACTAATGCACGTAAAATAAAAGGAAGTGAGATTCAATGTATGCGATCGGGACCCATGTCCAACTGCGGTATAGGCCTACAGTTGATCAGGATGCGCAAAGTGTCAGTGACCCGGCCATATCATTCGTCAATTATTAGCGCCGAAACGACTGCGAGAGAAGACCTGTCCGTGCTGATCGCCGTGGTCGGTCGATTCATTATCGACATGATAGCAATGGCACTCTAGTTGAAAGCGACACGATGATTGATTTGATTTCGAATACGCTTCCTGCATCATTAGCGTTCAGCTTCAACGCGCACGGAGTACGCTATAGCTTCTTGATAGTTCATCAGCTATAAAAAGCCCACCATCGCGGTGTCATAAAAGTTCTATACCGTACGAAAGTCGATCACTGCGTTGTACAGTAATAAACCAAAAGCGATCAGAGCTCGCAAACCTCCGCCGATGGTGCCGCCACCTGGCGAACACAACGGAGTTTCAGCGCACGCTCTAGTTCAAAGAACTGTACAGAATGCACAAAAACTCTGGATCGCCACCGAGACGTATTCATCTTTTCTGAACCAGACTGCTCCAGAAATGTCATCAATACTTGTTCCCAACAGACTTTCTGAGTTACACTGCATACGAACGGATAGTCCTAAAACAACCTTTATCCGTCGTTCTTTGGCGGAGGTAATAACAAATATACACCTGGCAGGCCACGCGTTTGCGGTCGTAGGCCTAAGATTGGCAGAATGAAACTGTTTGCCTGATAATGTCAGGTGATGTCAAAGTTTATCCCAGTTCTTAGGACAAGTCAAAGTCTGTATGTTAACTCTGTAGACTACTTTGTTATCAGCGTTTTGGCTGTGACGATGAAGTTGAACGGCCTTTGTGTGCCGATAAGCCGCAAAAAGCACTAAGCATTTCATCGCTCCCTGAAACCGCGTGTCTCACAATTTGATATGGTCAACAAAAAGCGTTGTGCGTTGACAAAACACCGGACGGCACCAAACCGAGCGTCATGATCAAGTCTATTTCCATAACAACACAGCAGCATCAGCAGCAGCGGCGGATGCAGCAGCAGAGACGTTGAGAGTCTGACACGGAACATCGCATCTGCACCGGATTGACGGATGGAGAACCTTCGACCGCCATCAGCACCCTTGGTCTGCAGTAGGCCTCTTCTCAGTCGCCCACTCACTCACTCGCCGCCGCCGCCGCCGCTGTCGAATATGCATCCGGTCAGGTCGACCATTACGTCATGTTTGGGCGCACAGGATGACGAAATTTGGGGCTCGGAGACATCGTGGGGGCCAGCAAGTATTGAGAAGTGTTTCGGAATGGGACGTGAAACCCACCGAATCTGAAGCACGAGAGATGGGGAAAGGCACCAAGAAGCGCTAAAAACAAAGTTACCGGTACCAAAAGAATGTGATAAATTTTGAGTTGGCGGCACACTCGCGAACGTTCAAAGAAAATAGAATTCCAAACGATGGCAGTGGTCACTGCAAAACTGCGAAAACCGTCAGATTCGCCATGAAGTTACGTTCACTCACTTACTTAGGCTTAACTTATACAATTAGTTGATACGACAGTCATGTTGAGTCCCAAAGAGCGACTGAACAGCTCGGGGACTTGAGTCGACGGTCGCTGGAACACGGGCGGTGACGTGGAAGACCGGAGCGTACGAAGTCCACTCCGTCTTGCAGTTGTGCCAAGGCTTGTATATAAAAAACGACAGCGGAATGAAGACAGCTGCTCGCATCATCCAGGCACACACAAGATAATCCAACTTCTCGCATAGCAATGTAACGAGTCGCACGGGGGGGTAGCAGCGTCAATGCACATTTATTTTTGCAAGGGAAATGGCAAAATTTTGGGTGGCAAAGTTTTATCCGATTCTGGAGGCAAATTGAAGTAGACTCATTCACATTTCGCCCAAGTATTTTTATTGCGGGAAAGGAATCGGTTGCCTTATTTACTGCGGGATCGACGCCGCTGCATATAAAGGAATGTACAAAAAACAAAAACAAATGGGCCAAGTGTCTTCTCATTGTTGAAATTCAAAATTTTCAAATGTTGAAGTTAAGACTTTGTAGTTATCACAAAAGTCAGACGGTGCCAGTTCTAAACAATTTGTTGTAGAGGCTTAACCAACGTCGTTTTCTTTTTCGTATCTATTTCTTCTCGTTTCTGTTTTTAGGCAGACGCCTGACAGATACAGCAAATTTAGAGTATCCTTAAACCTTTGACAAATCCCGAGCATGGTAAAACAATTAAATTTATAAAGTCCACTTTTACATGTTGGCTGTATTTACGAATGAATGAAAAACTTTGTGTTATAGGTAATAGCTAGATTAACCTAAAACATAAAGATACGGGGTGGGCAAAAAATGAACCATTTTGAGCGCTGATTAACTTAGCGACGGCTGACAGTAGGCCTAAACCGGCGTGGGATGTCAAAAGTTCCGGAATTTTGTCTAGTAAAGCAGGCCTATATGTTACAAATCGCAAATCAGTGCGTTCAAATATTCTTCGCTTAATTTGCATTACTTATTTTACGTACTAAAAGAAGGGTTGAATATATGCACACGTCGCACCCAATTCGTCACTCCCCGCTCGTTCGGACAGCTACGTGCTGAGACAGTGGGACGAGGTGCTCGGAGCGCCTGCGACCTGACGCGATTCGTCGTCATATTTGTGAATCACTGCAGCTCAATATCAACTAAACACGTCCTTCGCATTCATCGCATGTACTGTCACCAGACATAGTAGCCTTCTGTCACGATATGTCTGACCTTAGAGTGCTCTGACCCGTGCCACGATGGTGGTGATGTAGGCCTGTACATTGTCGCTGTGTTGTACGCATTGACGACACCAGCAGCTTATTAAAGACAACAACTACAAGGAAAATATAAGCAGACTAAAGTTTAAAAGGTAAAAACGTGCAAGAAACAAAAAAGCATGTCAATGTTAAATGTCAATCAGACTGACTAAAATAATCACATGGCCGCCGTCACGTATGCATAGGCGTAAAGCGTCCAACAATAATAACGCAGTTGTTGAACCGTCTTGTAATTTACAAGTAATTTGAGCAAAGCTCACGTGACGCGCGATAGCAGTAATCTTTTCACCTGGGCAATCGTGTACAGCATGCAATAAAATTATAATGCGTCTTAAAGAAGTACCCAAATTTGAGGCCTCTGTGCGGAAGACTCATTGGATTTAGAAGATCGAAACTTATAGGTCTAGATGGCTAAAAATCTACATTCTATGCTAAAATTTCATTTCAAGTTGTCTAGGGCTACCTCCAGCCATTTCGGTGCAATTCACTCTTTAAATGTGCGCTGCAGCCGAAAGTTAGAAAATATCATTAAAACGCCATATTTTGGGGGTTCAAAATCATTCAAGGTCATCAATGTTGACACCATTAAAAAGCTCGTCACTAGTGCTTGTTATGTACGATAAGTAGTACGTCTGTGCCTGTCTGCAACTGTTTTCACGCTAGACGAGCCAACACCGATAGAATAACCATTTTAAGGGGGTACCCCTCTTTGATGCCCGCGTGCGCCTGCAGACCTCCTTGAACATACTGTAGGTGGTTGGTACTTGGACTGCTAAAATCTCCGTTTAATGCTGAAAATTTTCTATGCAGGTTGTCTTGGTCTGGGCCTATCTCCAGCCGTTTCGTCACCATTCACTCCTGAAATGTGCGCTGCAGCCAAAATGTGCGAAAAATTCACCGAAAACCCCTATTTTGGGAGTTCAAGGTCGTTCAAGATCATCGATGCTAATCTAAAAAACCCGTCACCAGTGCTTGTTATGATAAACAACATATCTGTACCTATCCACAACCGTTTCCCACTATACGAGCCAAAAGCAGCAAAATAACGTCTTTTTAAGGGTACTCCTTTTTGACGCCCTCGCTCGAGAGAAATTTTGTTGCGACAAACTAGAGTCCTTGGGGCTGCCTACAGTTAGGATTTCATCATCCTATCTTGCACCATTTTGATACAGATCCAGAGTGTGACTGACGGACAGACAGACACACAGGCCATGGGTAAGACGCGCGAAGCAATCTGCTATTGCGCGTAAAAACGTTGACAAAAGCGCCTAAAGATTTTTTATGCAAAAAGTAAAAACTTATTTACACTTATGGCCCAAAGCTAAAGACAACTTTTAGTCACTGCAGCTCTTCTCTGGCGTTGCGTTTACCAACTGAAATCTTTTACGGTATATAAAATGACAATCCAAAAGAAAGACGAAGCCCCCCCCCGAAAAAAAAATGGCTCCATCCTGCATGGTTCTGGTTTCATGCGCTGCCTGTAGGCCCATTGTGTCTCGTGCCCGTACTAACAACATTAAGATAACTTCTCTGTGCATCTGTGCACTGCATGCAGACCGAAAGATTTATGTACGCCTAGCAGCTGTACAGGTTACGAACGTGCGACATAATGAAATCAGAATGTCGGCTACGGCTAATCGTCCACTTAGACAATTTGAAGATCGTCATTAATTATTTATTATACAATTTATACTCATCACCACACAACAAGCACACAGCGTACGGTTCAGGCCTGCTATATCGCAATGTGGTAACATGTTTAACCAAATTTGGTCCACTCGTAAATAAATTGTATAGGCTGTATTATTTAGCCTATTTTTTTCTTTTTTGCCTGGCAGTGATCTACGTTAATGGCGAAAAATACACTATGTCATACAGACGTCACGAACGACTTTGGAAACTTGAATGGAGCCCATTTATTACTGTGCAATAAAACCAAAACAATACCAAAACAAAATCCACGCATGCAATGAACCTAAAAGTTAACTTTTTGTTCTATGCATGTAAACCTTGTAAACTAAAATCTCGCTGCGTTTGATATTTACGTCATGAGCTGAAACCCATTCTCGATTTTAGACTTGGGTTTATTTATTAGTTTTATTTTTTTACCGCCGATTTTGAGTTTTAGGCTTTGTAACTTTTGTTTCAGTTTTGTTAGAAGACTTACTGTAATTGTAGGCCTATCGCAGATGTTGGCTAGCGCCACCTAGCGTCGTGTAGATGGATACGACACAGTGAAGACCAGTCAAGACAACGTGTTCAGCAGCTGGGATTATGCAGCGGCTCACGCATCACGCCAGCCACAGCTGACTGCTGACGCTGCTAAGGAGTGCAGTGCTTAGACCAAGTGCGTGATGCCTAAAACTGAGTGTCGCAAGGCTAACTCCTGCTCGAATTATTGCAATATTGCACGTTGTGATTTGCTTTAAAACTGCAATTATGTGCAAACTACCACAAAATTATTATAATGCCGTAAAACTTTTTGTAAATTTGCAAATTTCCGGGAATCTCGCTGCAGAAACAACTGTAGCATATGTATAATTATCAACAATTACAGACAAATTTATATACTTTGAAAAGTAGGGGCAGGAAACTGCAATATTTTGACAGACAGCTGCAAATTTCCTACAAAAAGATTTCGGGAGCTCAAAATTTCAATTTTGCCTTTAAATTCTCCAAAATGTGGATTTCCAGCCCCAAATGTTGCATTTTCGGGAAAAAATCGCCGGACAAAATTTTTTTCGACAGCCCAAAACTTAGGGTCAATTCTCACTCAAGACCCTGATCCAGGGTTCTCAATAGACCTGAATTTTTAAGACACCTTGACTTTCAAGCTTAAAAATTTGGACGTCAGTGCAGAAAATCTTGTAGTCTACAAGACACAGTGAAGACGGCCTACAAGAAAACTCGAGCAAAAAATTAACGTATTAGCTCTAAAGCAAAATAATATGTGTCACTTCTGCACGACTAACACATGTAGGCTTTAGTTTTGAAAACAAGAAACATTCATTTCTAGCTATATGCAAAACGAAGAACGTGTTTTCTGGATCAGACACAGTTATTTCACATAAAGTAACAGAAAAGAGATTTTGACGTCAACTTGCTGTTTATTATAGACAAATGGACATAATTAGAGGCAGTTTGATTTGGACGCCGTGACGTCCACGTCTAAACCCTACCCTGACCCGCTGCCAAACTGCCACAATGCCACAACACCCCTGTGATGCTGCTGCAGCTGAGTGATGTCGATCATCTCAGTCGGTATGCATGACGTGACGTGGCGCGTTCGCGTTTTACACACGCACGCATCGATGAGAGAACAGGAAGCAAACGGACAATGACAGAGATGTGTGGAGGGAGATACAGGCAGACGGAGAGACACAGTACTCTGATATACCGGTGGCCCACTGGCTCAGAGAACATGGCGTCATGTATTATTTAAGAGTTCGTACATCGACGGTCGTTCCGATGTCGTCTCGATCAGTCGATCTAAACTGAACGTATAGCCAGCTGACATCAAGTCACCAACCTTCGTAGGCGAATAAAGGTCGGTGACAGACGTCGTTGGTGCCTGGTACAGTGCGGCCGACGGACACTGGCTATTGTTATTGTTTGATCGTGACAGTGGCGTAACCAGAAATTTTCACTTGGGGGCCTCGTCTCCCTCCCCCTCCCCTTTTCCCTTTTGTCCCTTCCTTTTCTTCCCTCCCCTTTTATCCCACCTCCCTTCCCGTGCCCTCCCCTTCCCCTTTTCCATTAAAAAAAGGATCCCCTAAAATCCAGCTAGGGAGTCTGGGGAAGCGCTGTGAGCTCCGCCAGCGGGGTCTGGGGCGGAGCCCCAGCCAAAATCGAATTTGGTGCATTTTTGCTTTAAAAGGTAAGATCTGGTGGCAACAATTTTAATTATTTTCCCGAAAACAAACTGACGAAATTGGCAAATTTTGTGCAGTTTATACGTATGCTTATGTTTTGTCTGGAGAATGGGGGGCTGGGCCCCCTGCTCCCCCCCTTGGCTACGCCACTGGATCGTGATGGCTTTTTACATTTCATAACTCTATTTTGTTTACTACATCCGATGTAACTAGGCCTATAGCTTGACCGACAGTGTCGCTACTGGTTAAGTTGTGCACGTGCTTAAATCTTATTGACTGTTTCAACTTGTTTGTAGGCCTACCTCGAAATAATGTCAGATACGCACATTGGCATCTTTAGTGGGCATAGCTGCCGGAAAGAATCATTAAAAACAATTATACGACCGTTCGGTGACTCTAGCAAGATGCACAATAATGTTACAGTACTTACACACAGTGTATTGCATCAGCGTCAACAAAAATAGGCCAAAAAATCTGCCAGAGAGCAAATAATCATTACATTTTACACGCCTCAGTAGTAGCCTATTGTGTGTGAAAAAAATAATCCCGAATGGGAAATTTGGATCCCACCTCATTTGTCCCTGCGCATACGCAACTCGTAAAAGCAAATCATGATACAACATCATTTTATTACGCGCGAAAGCAGCTACTGCTTTCAGCGCGTCTTAGCCATCGCAATTCTGTCTGTCCGTCCGTCTGTTCGTCCGTCCGTCACACGGGTGGATCAGTCAAAAACGGTGCAAGCTAGGATTATCAAATCTCCATCGTCCGCTGCCTGGAGGACTCTAGTTTCAGGAACCGTAAAGCTTTTCCATAAATTCGAAGAGGGTCACCCCGAACGAGGGCACTAAATGAGAAAGGGGTGAGAAAAATTTGTGATTTTGAGCCAATAAGTCGCTGTATCTCAATAACGGTGCGAGATAGAGCCTAAGTTACTATTAATCACTAATAGGAAGTCGTACACTGGCTCTCGATTGCCACCGATTTCAATGACCTTGGATAACCCTGAACGCTTATTTTTTGGAGATTTCGGGCTGCAAGACACATTTTTTTCAAGGGTGAATTGCGCCAAAACCAATTGAGATAGACATGGACAAGCTGCATATGAAATTTTCAGCATTAAACGTAGATTTCGACGGTCCAAGTCTCGATTTTCTAGGTTCAAAGAAATCTGCGCGCGAGAGCATCAAAAAGCGGTACCCTCGTAAAAGTCGTGACGAAAGACGAAATGGCTGGAGATAGACTGACAGTTTGCAAACAGAAACTGCTATAGGCTTTCGCGCGTCTCGTGAGCATTAGCTCAAATTTCTTGTATAATTTAAAATTATTTACAGTGGGAGGCTGTGCGTGAATAGCTCCAAAAACTAAGAGCCGAGGAAAAAACCGTTTGACAGACAAGAGAAGCCCTTGAACGTTGACTGACGCGGTTGGCGATATAGGCCTAAGACTGAAGCCTGCAGGCTGGATAACTAAGACGGCAGTTATTGAACTCTTGATCCGACGTTAATTGCCACGGTATTATCATGCTGAAATTCGCCACCCATCACTCTAATGCATTTATTTGCATATCTACGAGCGCTTGCGCGCCATTTCTTCTCGTTAGCCTTACCGTATACACTGCTTCTTCTGCCGGTTTTCGCCCAGCCGTTTTACGCTGATTTTGTAAGCCTACACCACTAGCCAATGAGACCAAATATACTTTCAAAAACAAATCAGTAAGCAAAATCGAGATTATTAATGGCCGATGCACAACATCTTAAATTACTTTCAGCACTGTGGTTGGTCCTTAAGCCATTGCAAACTATAGCCAGGAAACTATAGGCTCCTAACAGAGAATGTTATTTTGCACTAATGACACTTCTTCAGTAGCACAGAGCAGGTCTGTGGCACAGACAGACAGAGGTAGAAAAATCAATAGATGACGTCACATTCTCAGACTGCAGTACATAAATAGTCTAAACACGATAGAAAGATTTCAGATTTGTCGCCAGTCAAGTCAGTGCAGTGACTGCGACTGTAAAGCTGCAGCAAACTTCTAGAGTAACATCACTTTGGACGTTGATTGCAAGTAAGTAAGTAAGTCCATACGCCGGAAGACATTTGTCATGTTTTCTATTTTTATCGTGTAAGCCACGGGCCGCATGACAAACTGTCGTGGGCCGGATGGCCTGCAAGACTGGTTTTGTATCGGCGAAATATATGGACAAATGCACTGCGGACCACCGGCCTGAATTTTTGGAGTGTCACGCCGGAGTGTCACGCCCCCGTCAATGTTGCATTCTCCACATGCTTAGATGTACGTTTGACATTGAGCGTATAACAATGACCAGCAGCCGCGGCTTAGTCCGCTACATCGTTCAAAGCAAAAATTAGTAAAAAAAAAACGGAAAAAAAGGAAAAAGGAAAATAAAACATTAACGCATAAGAAAGCATGCCTATAAGACCGCTGCATGCTGAGCGGGTAACGTGTTGCACTGAGCAATTTACGACTGCATGCGACAATCTGTTTAGAATGCGCGACACGCGCATCGTAGCGCAGACTGTGATGACGTCGGCAAAGCAATCGTCAGGACCAATCTAATCACATTTCGACGTCACGTGACCTCGTCGTACAACCTCCCCCGCACCCCAATTTGTAACGTGGGCCAGTGGGGAACGCTCGACGAAATGGCCGAGTTTAATGACGAAACCGGCGGAGATTGAAACCGACAAACAGCCAGCTTGACAGACCATCAACCGTTGTCAAAATATCGTCACTATACCAACTATCAACTTTTGTGAAATGCACTCACTTTCCACCTCACTTAGACTAATTCGCGTCAACGAGTATTGATTGCGAGATGCCTTAATTCTCTCACATTACAGCGTCGTCGTAGTCGTCGTTGTCGACGTCACTGTTGCCGTGTCCGGTCCGGGCGTTGGCGATCGTGTTGCGCCATCTCTCTAGTTTTGCACTCGCTTAGATGATGGTGATCTGATTGGCTGTAGGATCCAGCCGCTTTTTACGCGCGAAAGCAGCTACTGCTTTCAGCGCGTCTTAGCTATCGCAATTCTGTCCGTCTGTCACACGGGTGGATCAGTCAAAAACGGTGCAAGCTAGGATCACCTAATCTTCACCGTCGGCTGCCTGGAAGACTTTAGTTTCAGGAACCGTAAAGCTTTTTCATAAAAGTAGAAAGAGAATCTCTTTCTACTCATAAGTTCGAAGGGGGTCACCCGAACGAGGGCGCTAAATAAGAGAGGGGTAGGCAAAATTTGCGATTTTTGGCCAATAAGTCGCTGTATCTCAGTAACGGTGCGAGATAGGGTCATAGGTTACTATTAATCACTAATAGGAAGTCGTACACTGGTTCTCGATTGGCGCCCAATTTAATAATAATAATAATCTGACTTGTAAAGCGCCAGTATGTGCTAAAAAGATGACCTTAAATGACCTAGAACGCCAAAATAGGGGGTTTTATGTTTTTTTTGGCGATTTCGGGCTGCGAGATACATTGCAAGAGCGAACTGCGCCGAAACCAATTAAAACAGACATGGACAAGCTGTCTGAAATTTTCAGCATTGAACGTAGATTTCGACGGTCAAAGTCTCGATTTTCTAGGTTCAATGAAACCTGCACACGAGGGCATCAAAGAGCGGTACCCCCGTAAAAGTCGCGACGAAATGGCTGGAGATAGACTGACAGTTTGCGAACAGGAACTGCTATAGGCTTTCGCGC
>Ga0056128_1006395_pt1 | contig 14862 bp, 11 predicted proteins | sample WorMetLIZISLAND2_FD_71113 | JGI IMG/M metagenome (GOLD analysis project Ga0056128, IMG submission 71113) | Marine gutless worms symbiont microbial communities from Max Planck institute for Marine Microbiology, Germany - Olavius geniculatus... ...
GCCAAAGACCATTCCAGAGCTAAAAAGTGCATTGCAGCAGATCTGGGACGACTTGCCACAGACAACGATCAATAAAGCTATCAGCGACTTTCGCAAACGTCTGAACTCATGCGTTTCGGCTGGAGGTCGACATTTTGAGCATACGATGTGAACTTCGTATTGAAATATGTTAACTGAACTGTGTGCTGGTTCATAAAATGTCAATTATTTCTGTTTTAAACCTGTTGTTTATCGTCAGTTAGTAAAACTCGTGATGAACGTGTTGTGAAATGGAAAAATTTGGTGAGTGGTCGCGCTTAATACGGCATAACTTTGTCAAAGTTGGAGATAACTGAATAAAATTTTGCACGTTAGCATAAATCTGAATGGATAATAGGCGTGTAAAATTTTGTTTAAAAATTCTCAGCCGTTTCAAAAAATTATCAGAAAACTTCAGGGGGGTAAAATTTTTTGGTGCACTCTGTACAGCAGCTAACGTTAGACAGAATGTCATACGATGCCAAAGCAGAAAGACGGCGAAAGTTGGTGGGAAGTAGGATCAGTAACCTGGATATTGTCTATCTCGGGTCGAGCCTCGGTGTAGGTGGCACGACCTACTGGCATGTCAGTGTGTGCCGTCCATCCTCTGTCACTGTCCGCGGTTTGCACCTGCTGCTGCGGACTGCCGAATCCAACAGCGTCCTGATGAGGATGAGGATAAGGCATGGGCTGTTGCTGCTGTTGAAGCTGCTGCCGCTGCTGTGGCGCCATTTCCTGTTCCAATGATCCGCCTGCTTCTCGGTAGACGTAATTTGTGTCGGCTTGCTGCCTGGTCAGAGAGCCTTGCATCACTCCGGCAAGTGGATGATACTGCAGCGCTGGTGATTGCTGCTGAGGTTGCTGCTGCTGCTGCTGAGGCTCACCGATTGTCATGAGATGCGTGCCTCCGTCAGCCGGCGTGACCGTCACGACCGGCTGTGTCGACGTTGCCGGCCCGTCCATCTGTCCTCCAGCAGCCTGCCCTCGGCGACCTGGTGCAGCCGCCTCGACGGAGATGGTGAATCCGGGCATGACGAGACTCTGTCCGGGTCTGATGTCTGCCTCGTAGTACGGCGTCATGTCGTCATAACGTCCCGGGCCCTGCAGTGGTCCGGTGTGAATCACGTGGACAGGAGCTGTAGCTGACTGCCCCGCCGCTGACTCTGACCTCGACTGATGTCTGCGCGGTGTTACAGATAACAGCGAAATGAACATTCTACTATACCGCCACGCACGACATTTTTGCTGTTTTTTTCGTGTAACAAATAAAATCCTGAAATAAAGTTCATAGCACCTATAAACGTGTTCAAACAGTAGATATATTCACCAAGACACTGCTAAGCCAGATGTCTGCGTTTAACGTCTGACAGTGACACCGTCGAGTGGATAAAACTGAAAATAACGCCCTACTATTGTAGAGTACACCGCGCGATGTGTTTAATTTTATTTTGTTTACAACCGTGCTTCCAAACGTTGAAACGTTACTCTAGTGAAAATAAAAGACTGAATTATGCAACGAGCGACGTATTTCACTACAAATTTATAGATATTCTCCTCGAACTTTACAGGTCGCAGATGCTGGTGCTCCGAGGAACGAATTAAGACCATAATAACTTTCCACGTAGGCTGGCCCCACCTATATGGCCACGATACATCAACGTTACAGACCTACAGAGGTAGCCTACAGACAGACAGACTGACTGACAGACGGACAATTTATAGTCGCAATACCGTGCTTTGCAGTACACGCATCGCGGGGCAGAAATTAACGATGAACTGACAAAAATGACGATCTTGCCGCCAACTAGACTATGTGAGTCTGATTACCGCTTAGGCCTGATAACATTTCACCAGTATACGCGAAACGCCCTAATTCTCTTCAGAGATTTTGGCGCTATATAAATCGGTACTTACTTACTTACTTACTTACTTAAATCTCGGTATGACGCTTTTTGTTGGCTATATTCTTGGTGAACTCACACTCAGCTTGCATCGGTGCCGTTTTCACAATTTTCGTCTGCAGTCGTGCGTCATCAAGCAAACGACGGCGTAGTCTATGCAATCTGGGCGTAGTTTTAGTACAATACCGCACTGTCTGGAGTGGTATAAGCTCGTACTGCGTGCTCGCTTACCCAGTCCAGCAGTGTGCCATGCATCTAGTACTGAAACAAGGTTGACATAAGATGTCGCACACATACATCTGCGGTCTGGCAGGCCCGGGGTAGACGTGGTCGACGGCTGGTTGTTGTCCAAGGCTTGGACTAGCAGGGTCAGCCCTCAATGGTGGTATCTGGAGCCCAATGTCGTAGGTACGAGCCTCTGTGACCAGAGAGTGGCGTGCCTGGTCCTCGGCGCGCTCGCCGTACCAGTCGCTGGCTGCAGGGCCAGTCACGTCACCCTGGAACCTCGTCACCTGCTGCCACTCTGCACAATGACAGACAGACACCATCGGCGTCGACACTCGCAGACATAACTTCTGAAACTTGACTAATTAACGGTCTTAAACAAAAAGTCTTAAACAATATACTACTCAGACTAGGCTCTAGTTCTTTCGCGTAAAACAATGAACGTACGTCAACTTGTCTACGCGCAAAATCAAATTTGCGAATTGAACCATAGAACTGTCGAGCTCCTCAGCATTTTTAAGTGTAACTAAATATCATAGGCTACCGCTGCGTTCCAAAATTATGGCAAACATTTATTTTTAAGGCGTGGTTTTAGAGTTGAAAGACAGTTTAAAAGTTTCCCCCAAGTCTCGATAGATCGATCGGTCTAAAGGCGCATACAGAGCGACGTAACTGAGCCGAACTGAACTTGACTGACACAGTTTCGTATTTGACGACCTGATCGATGGGAAAGCAGGGCGAGCTAATTGGTCATCGGTTGACGCGTACGTGAGCGTAGTCACGTAGGCCACCGACGCCGTTTGACGGTGCCCACTGTAATGCATTAGTGCTTGCTCCGTAGTCATTTCGTCAAAAACTAAATCACGTCAGATCGATTCAGTTCAGATCAGTTACATCGCTCTGAACGTGCCTTAATAAAGCATCAAGTCAGAGCCAGCTCACGTTGCGGCTGCTGGTGCAGATCGCCGGCGGCGTGGCTGGTGTACGAAGTCATCTGTCTGCGCTGTGTCGTCGTAGTTCGTGTCAAACTACCAACAACACCACCACTGCCATCGCCACCACTGCTGTACGTGTTCGTCTGGTGCTCCTCGACCGTGTGTCTGTGCGTACGTCCGTCGTCGTCACTGAGCGTCTGTTCACTGCGCGTGTACGTTGACGTCGGCTGCACGCTGCCGCCGTACGCCGCAGCCTGCTGCTGCTGCTCGTCCGAGATGACAACAGACGGCAACACTACAAACATCGATGCTTTTCGTACGATAGTCCTCACAACAAGAAAAGTTGCATGCCCCAAGTGTAAGTCAGTATGAGCAAGAGGGTATGAAGAAAATGTCTGAAAATGTAGACAGAGAGTGCCGCCGACAGAATACGCGGCCGTCCTCGTTATCGTAAAAAAATTCTAGTCATTTGTGTCAAACAAAAACCCCAGACTGAATTTTTATATTCACCGCATAACAAGCAAAGTTGTAGGCTCCAAGAATAGATACAGAACCCCGACTTTGGATCGTAGTAAGTAATTAAGTACGTAAAGCGTTTTAACTGTAAATAAATCGTCGAATGCGTTCGGCGTAAAAAAACAAGAAATTCAAGCTAATGCTCACGAGACGCGCAAACTGTCAGTCTATCTCCAGCAATTTCGTCGCAGTTCAGGGTGGTAAACGTTCATTCATTTTAAAGGCAATTGTGGTTTCTGCGCTTTTTTTGTTTTGGAGCTGAGAACCCATACGGGACACAGAGACAGACGAGACGCATTATACGGCCTATAGAACAGCCGCACATTAACAAAACATGACAAAAAATGACAACATACGCCTACGCGATTTGCTGCGCAGCAATCTCGGCTCGTTAGCTGTCATCTCTTCTCTATAATTTTCATCATTTCAATTTTAGCATCGCATTTTGAAAGCACTAAATAACTACATTTGTTGCGTCGTTAAAAACTGCTCGCTGTAGATGACCACGTAAACAGCCTATTCAATAAGTCATGTTAACTGCAGAATGAAGCTATAAGTAACCTTTGTTAGCGCCTCTGAGCCTGAATGGCGGCTGTTGCAGCGCCAGGTAAGGCGAGTCAGAGGCGTGTGACGTGGAAGATGACGGCGTAATGACGTCACTGCTTGATGATGCTGGTTGCTTAGCAACAAGCGCAGCAGCCTCCGCCTCACTCAACACGTTCAACTGCGCTCCCAACGCCCGCTCGCCCGCCTCTACATCTCGACCCCCGCCTCTGTTGTCAGGACACATGGCACAAGCATTACTGAAACCGACCTTGAAGTTAAGAGAGGCACTTTTTTACCACAGGCCTCGGCACCTATAGATTTCATTTATGCCTGTGCGGCCATCAAACGGCATCAACAGAGTGTCGCTGACGACAGGTACCGCAGCGACCCACATGCCAGAATCCATAGGGTGCTCGCCGGCAGTGTCAACCAGTTCCAGCGTTGGCAACGAGATTGGATCAGGGACCAGTGCGTCACGGTGGCCCAGCTGCGCACTGGTCATTCTCCGTTGCTGGCAGGATATCTGTATCGTATCGGACGCCGGGATTCTGCCACCTCTCTAACTGCAACGATGCTGACGAGACTGTAGAGCACCTGGTGTTACAGTGTCCAGCTCACGTCCAGGCCCGGCGGGACATCTGGCCAGGAGGAAAGTTTAAACACGGATCCTCGACGCCTCTGGGACTTCTTAAAGCGGATCGGGGCGGTGACCCGCTCCCTGACCGGGAATGAGAGAGAGAGCATTACGACGTTATCGTTTCCACAGTGAGCCTAATTCTCGCCTTGGAAACAATGGCTCCCATTTATTTCTAGACACTGTAACGTACCATCGTTTTTCATTGCAGTATTATATTCTAGTGATGCCTTTATTCATGACTGTGCCTATAACTGTTCTGTAAATGATTAAAACAAGTCAGTCTCACGGATGAACTAACGACAGACCTGAGAACGTGGACGGTAAGCAGATGAGGATGCAGATCCATGAGAGCAGTGGTAGTGATGTGACTCAGTCCACGACATCGAATGTTATTCACTGCCACCAGAACATCACCTTCGTGCAGACCTACCGCTTCCGCTTTGCTCGCCGGCCGAATCTGCACCGAATTAGTTTAATTAACGGGATCTGCAGTTAATGCACGAATTCGTTCTCTGTTTCAGTTTTGCGTGTCTACGTGATTACTAGGCCTACTGCAAATGAATATACGACGTAAATAAGTCTATAAAGCCGATCTACAAAGCTGTAGGCCTATTTATGCCACAAGCGTCATGAAAAATATTATCAAACGTCGCATTTTTGACGTTTGTCCGTCAGTCCGTCTGCCTGTTCGTTTCTCTACATGTGACTGTCACACATGCGCCGTCCGGGTCTCAACGGTTCCAACTTCAAAATACGAAAACAGTTGCGGTTTCTGTCGTGCAATAGAGTGGTCATTCAGATTTATTATAGCCAAAATTCGTGGTCGATAACTAAATGATTCACATTTCACATGTATGAAAATGTTTAAATGAAGTACTCAGTTGTTGCGCAATGTTTTGAAGAGCAGTCGAAAATGATGTGGCTTAAACAAATAAGTCTATTGCTACATGCACGCTGAAAGAAAATTGCCATTTTTATACTCCATCGTTTTTTCCCACATAGCTCCCTATGCATGGTTTTTCTGTTGCTTTTATGACATATTTATTGTACTCGTTTTTGCTGTTTCATTTGGGCTAACAAAAAGTCATAATAATTAGCTGAGAGTAACGGAATACGTGAAATATGAGTTATATAGGACAAAAAGAAACCGCTCGAAAGCACGGTGCTCGTAAGCCTTTTCTGCGCAGTTCACGAGTACGGCAAACGCACTGAATCAGCAGAGAGGAAAAATTCATTTATCGCAAAGCAGTCCACACCTTGTCAAGCAACTCGCAGGGAACTACATCATCTTAGCCTGACCTTGGCAATGACGAAAGGCGAGTCATTGAATCCGCCCTGCAAACGCAATCCGTACGGCGGACCTCCGGCCAGGTGAAACGCCAACAGGTGACACGTCGACATTTCTGCAGCCTCGGCTCACGTTACGCTAGCAGCTGTCTCGTCAGCTTCCGCCGCAGCAGCCGCCGCAGCCGGGACAAGTTACAGTTCGCGAGACACGAAGTTGAATCTGTCGAAAGACTTCGGTCCGGCCGAGTCACGCGGTTTCAGAACTGGCGGGCAGCGCTCGTGCAATTGGTTCGATCGATCGATTCCTGATGCACGCTCGGTCGGTCGGTCGGCGCCTACGAGCAAACTGCAGCTTCGAGCTGCACTGGAGGATAGTTGGAGACTGGGAAAAGGATGGGAGTGGAAAAACAGCAGCAGCTGCAGCGCTGAAGCCGAGTGAATCTGTTCGGCGCTGGGCCGGCGTCTGCTGCGTCTGTTGCTGCCGCCGCTGCTTCGCGCCGCAGCAGTCACTTATTATAGCGCCTCAGCGCCCGACCGACGCCGGCCCCTGTACTTACGTGCACGTACGTACGTAAGGCGCAACCCCTTTGCCCATGCTCGTGCCGACCGGCGCCCGGTCAGACGGCCATGTATGGATTCTGAACTGTTCGACCAGCTTTGATGCGGAGCTGGCCTCAGTGAGTGACCTGACGTACTGATGCTTGTACTGTTGCCATGCCAGCGTCCGTCCGTCGACACGAACCAAAGTACAAATAACGCTTCTCTCCCTTTCTTTGGTCGATAGTGAACTGTATTGACTTTGTTCCTTCTTGTACTAAAGTTGTACTTGAATAACCTGTGCCCTACTGTCGCAGCAAACGAGCGGCGCGATGCGTTTATTACTTTATTTGTGTTTACGATCGCGGATGACGTCGTATCTTACACCGGTGATAAGTAATAACCGTATTCGCGCTGCGGCTCAAAGAAGCAAAACTAATTGTTCTTGCAGTTGTTTTCCTACGTGACCACGATGCATCAACGTTACAGAAAAACGGACAGACAGATGGATGGACGGACGGACCAGCAGACAACTTTCGTCGGCAATACTGCGCTTCGTACTACTTGCTCAAATAGGCTGACGAACGATTTATGTGACCTAGCAAACTTACGACGATCGTTAGATAAATAAGTTTACAAAATGGCAACATTTCATTAATTCTAAAAAAAGAAAAAAACATTGAAATGTACGTTCTGTAGGGAATTTAATTTCGAACATAGGTGAAAATTTTGTTGATGATGACGTCATTATTGTGACGTCATCTATTGACAGAACACAGTGAATTTGGGTATTATTTTCTCCACCAGTTATCTTTCAAACCTCGCAAGTGACAAACAGCATATGAACTAGTAAAACGAATAACAAGTTAATGTCATCTCTTTAAATGTTAAGCATTAATGTTTTATTTTTCAACATATCGCCCGACTTTTTTCAAATAATTTTTTTCTCTGTCGATAATCTGCTGGATGCCCAATGCAAAGAACGATGCTGGCCGCTGTCCAAACCACTGACGAACCTCTGACTGCACCTCGGTATCTGATGCAATTTTTTGCTTGTCTAGCATTTTCTTACACAAAACCTTTACTGATGGTCGTTATAGCGTGTCGCCATAATATATTGTATTCATCTCAGAGTGAATCTGATCTGCATTAAGTCTTTTTGCTCAAATTTCTTGTCGAAAAAGCTGCTAGTATAGTACGTTAATCGTATCGCATGTGTGATTACAGCTTTTATGACTCAGAAAAGTGTTTATAGGCCTATATGGCTCCTATATCGGTGCTTATCACGCATTTAACACGACATGTAGACAGCTAGAGGTTTAAAAGCAGTTGCGGCTCACCTTTATCAAATGTCGGCCATGCGTGATATACTGCAGGTGAACGCTAAATTGCTGCTCGCCGACGGCGATAAGTCTGTGGGGGAATTGTGGCAGAAACTATAGGCCTAGCCCACACATGTGATAAGGCAGTTGTTTAAAAAAACTGACTGCTATGTGTAGGCCTACACTGAATCTGCCAGACTCACGCCACGACTGACCCCAGTGGTCGCCGTTCTGACGTTACACTTAATAGTAATTAAATGTTACGAATCTGAGTATGACTGTAACGTTTAAGCAACACGGTTTCATAGGTCATAAAATAAATATGGCCCCAATTATTTCGTTGGGTGGACCGCCAAATTATTTTCTGACGAATACCGCTAGCTCCGCCGTTGTTTTTGACTCAGTTGTGGGCTTTTGAATTTCTCGTCTGATTTCCCCGTTTGCTTTATTCCGTCTGTTTTTCAGTTCCTCAATTAGTTGTTCTTTTCGGCCAGCTGTCGACTAAGCAAGCCACGAGTATCCATTAGTCTTTGGACATGTGCCGTAGATTCACACGTTGATATCATAACTGTCTACAACTTATTATATAGGCAGTGTAGAGACTGGACGGTAATTCACAAAACGACACGTTCTCGGACCCGCAAACTATCATCATAACTGCTGTATGATTGGGGTTAAAATTCAACTGCAAGATTAACCGCAACCTATATAATGATCCCGTTGACCGGAGCCACCGTCGACAGTTTACAAACACTACGAACTAGGTCAAAACGTAAAGAACACGATAGGTAGCCGAGGATAGTTTTGTTTGCAGTCGTCTGACCGACGCCTAGAAGAAGCTATTTCACGCTGCTACGCTAACCAGCCTAACCGGTTGGCAGGCAAGCTATACATTTCTCGCATTCTTGGCTTCTTGGACTGAGTGGGCGCTCGCTCATGACGTCAACGCCCGCAGCAGCAGCAGCAGATACCAGGGATGGGAGTGGTAGGCGTAGGCGTACAGAACTTCCTTCGGTCAGCTGTTGCCGGTTGTACCGCATGTCTACGCTAGACAAACATCCATCATAGTGTGTGCTCAAATGATGCGCAGCAAGGGCCTACACACAGACCGTAGGCCTACTGCCGCACAGCTGTGATTACGCCGTGAGCCTCAATGCCTACTGCGTAGCCAAGAACCAAGGCGTAACTGCAGACTTTTTCGTAGATTACCCAGTCAGTCAAACCGTCAATTGACTCGATGTTTTCAACCTAATACCCTGTTTACACTTCGATGAAGCTGGCTCGACGATCAGTCTTGTCGAGCCATCTTGTCAAGAGCTCGAAAAGCTGGCTCAACGTGTAAACGAGGTATAAGATTAACTGTACTGCAAAACCATAGTCTTATCAGACGCCCTCAGCAGTTTGTATACTTCCAGCGCCTCCTAAGTCTTTCTGTCATACCACAGGCCTATAAGATAGATTATAATTACAATAATTGAAACACATTCGTTAATCTAAACGCACGTTGCGAATGAATCAGAAGCGCATACTTGAGCCATGTTCGATCTCAACAATTTTCTTCATACTTTTTCCCCGACTGATTTTTCCGTTTTTACTTATTTAATATTTTAGTTTTTACTTCGAATAGATTTTTGTTTTCACGCATGCATATTGTACATTCGCTGTTTTCTGCCATTCAGTACTTACCAGTATTATTAACTGACGAATCAACAAAGTAAAATGATTTAACATTATTATAATGTTTACGGGTTCCTACTAATTACAACATATTGAATTTCTGTTTGATTGGCTATTTCTGCTACACGTGTCTATGAAGCAGACTAGAACATTCAAAACTTCTTGTTTCATAGGTTTACTTGCCGACTGCTCGCTATGTTATCATATTGAGCCGAATTGTCAGAGTTCGTCCCTGAAGCTTTTGCTGCGATGGTCTTTCAGTATGTAAACACAACACGTCGACGTGACAAGACTGCAAAGCATCATCACTATAGAAGATGTTCGGTCATTCGTGTTCGTATGATGACCAGCGGCTACGACCGACGCGAGGGATCTTCGAGAAAACGTTTCGAGGTAGTTCGTTGATCGTCCTCACACTGTTGTCGTTGCTGTCGTCGTTGTTGCTCGTCTGTTGTCGTTGTTGTTGCGTCGCTTTGAATGTCAAACAGCAAAAACCACTAACACGTCGTTGTAGTTCGTTGATCTTCCTCACTCTGTCGTCGTCGTCGTCGTCGTGTTTGTCGTCTAACGTGAAGCTGTATTGTTCGGCGTCCTCGTCGACCCTGTCCATGTCCACTGACTTACCGACTCGCGGTATAGAGAAAACCTGCAACGAACCATGCGAACACGCAACTGTTGTCATAAAATTATATATTATACGCATCGCACATACGGACCATTATGACAATAGACGAGTAACGATACCCGCACCACGATTTACAGCTTAGCAGCTTGTGCTCCCTGGCGCTATCAGTGCCGTGAGGCTTTCAGGGCTGTGTGCATGAGTGCATGACCCCGTCCGGAGCGCTCATAAACGCTTTTATATTTTACTCAAACTAACGTTTATGTTAGTATATTGCGCGATTGTCTTTCTTATATCTGTGCACTTTGAGCCTAGATTAATGACGACGATGATGATGCGCGAAGAGACAACGTCAGCTCAGTCATTGATGTCTTTCTGTCAGCATCTCAAAACCTGATTCTTCACTAAGACTTACGTCATATCCAAACCTCATCGTGTGAGCTGCAATCTGCCACCAAACTGTTTAGCTGTGTTAACTGCTACTGCTAGTCTTCAGTTTAACGACAAAGCATATCTGCTACTTAAACACAATTGTGATCGGTTTATTTATTGATTGAACCCGGCAGAACGATGTATATTGTGTCTTGTGTGCTGGCTAGTGAGTCAGTGGCGTAGCCAGAATCTAGTTGTAGTGGGGGCACTTGAAAAGTGGGCCATGAGGAGGGGTGTCCCCTACCCGCGGGGAAGGGGTACGGGGAGGTTCCCAAAAATGTTCGAATTTTGTATGTGAAAATGACGCGTTTTGGTTCATTTTTGGCACTTTTTTGAATAACTGAGTAGGGGGCACGTGTGCCCCTAGTGCCCCCTACGGCTACGCCAGTATAGTGAGTTGTGAGTCGCATAATTTACCTGTCTGGCGGCGAGAGATTTGCCTCCTCCCTGCACCAGCGGCGGTACAAGAGGCGGAAGTCGAACGACGCGATCCAAACGTCCATCTTTGTTTAGCGAGTCACGTGACGGTAGATGAACACGAGACCTTGCCACGTGACGCGCTGAAGCCGTATACGCAGTCAGTGCTAATTACAACAAGAAACACACAAACATGTATTTTTTTAAAAAATAGGCATACAAAGTGGCCCAATAAAAGTCAGCTAATAGTTTGTGCACATCTTCGCTGAATATTGATCGATTTTCACATTTTTTCACCAGTAGACGCTGTAAGAAATTTGCTATTTAATGGCGTGCACATCACACCTATTATGTCGCTACACTACCTTGTAAAATATAAATAGCCAAAAATCAACAATATTTATAGATGGGCAGAAGGTTTAATGGTAAATTATTAAAGCAATTAACTAAAATGTTAAATATGAGTTAGCGTTAGAAAGATTTACATACAGCTACAAAGTAAGTTTTCAATTTCCAGCAAAATAGTGCACAGCTTGTATGGCCGCACAATCGAAGTACAATGCTCATTCAGTTAACTGAGCAAGATTGCAGCCACAAATGATCATTAATGTACAATGAAAATTAATGCACAGTAAAATCATTCAAATTATTTGAACAAATGTTCAATATGTTGTCCTCCATTGTTTTTGACATTTACTATAACTCGTATTTAGCATTTCAATTAAATACTTTTAGAATTTATCATTAGACATTCCGCTTATCTGTAGATAATGCTGGTGTTCAGATATTTATGTTTTAGAAGGTAATGTAGCGACATAATAAGTGTAGTGTGCATGCCACTAGTAGCAAATTTTTTCACAGAGTGTACTGGTAAAATTGTGAGAATTGGTCAGTATTTAGCGAAGATATGGACAAAGTACGATAGCCTATAGGCGAATAGTCTCCCGCCTATACATAATATTCTCCGTAGCGCTGTTGTCTGTCATCGGCATTCGTGCAACACGTTTAAAACAGGTACACTGGTCTAGTGACATATATTGTGTTAGATGTGGGCTCTCATCCCCGTGGAAAGGAAATACTTTAGGGTCAAAATTCAACCCTAACCAAAACATGCAACTGCACTTGTTCCTGTCACCTGGCAACTAAAAACGAAAAGCTCTTAAAAGTTTTTTACCAAATTACTTTGGTTTGGTGTTTTGTTATGTGTGACCGTCAAATTATTGGCAGCATTATAGGTTTTGCCCATCCGTCAGCCCGTTTTTCACTAGACAAACCAAAATCGGCGTGAACGTTCTACAGGCGGGAGTAACCGGTGTGCTAAATGTGCTGATATTTAGTTTAAAATGTCAGAAGGACGTCTGCATAATATGTCGGCACTGGGTTGATTGTATTTACTATTAAGCAGTATTAATTCTCTAGGTAGGCCTATGTAATATATTATGTAAAAAATTGCTTACTCAGAAAACACTGCAGAACAAGCCATACTAACAAAATTCTCGACTTCATGCCAGTATCGAGCTAGCGTTCTTTAAGAACTGGCAGCGTCCGGACTCGTAGCAAACCTTTATACGTTGGCAAGTCAGATGAATCATAATTACAGCTCGCGGTCTGCGGCGATTATCCGCAAACGCTGTCGATCAAGTCCTCGCCGCTTCCTCCGACGAAATTCGATCTAATCACGCGCCCGACTGTTGTTAATGCTGTCGTTTTCACAACTATTTTAAACGAAAAGCGAAATTCTGGCTGCACGTGCATAACTGTAGGCCTAACTAATTATTATGATACGTGTTAAAACGTGTTAAAACGTTTTACTTTGCTGGTGTGTGAACTGGAGTGACGTCTGTAGCTGACGACGTTTAAATGATTGATGATCGCTGCTTTCTTTCGTCGACCGTCCTTCATTTCCGACTCCGCTTGATCGTCTGTTCGCCGGCTGAAAAGCGCCGCAAAATTGAGACTAAGTTAATAAATGCGACCGACACTGGGCCTGCCGCGCCCCGCCTTGCTGCAGAAGTTGACAACTGTGGGCGGACAGTGCGATTATACTCAGCGTCGAGATGGATGATTAGTTGCAAGAAAATAACTGAGATAGACCGATCCAGTGCGATTACTGCATGCGACAGTGAACGGCGACAGTGCACACAATAGGCCTATAGCTCGTATATTATATCGATATTGAACTTTATTTATACACCGCGCTATATATAAGGATGTTCGTTTGGCAAATGTACGCTTATAGACTACGCTTACTTACTTATTTACTCGATTACCCATTACGCCTACTACCAATCTGATATGCGCCACACAGCCACAGACGCGTTTGTCGCCGTTTACACAATGCGGGGGAATATATCCATAAGTTTTAGACCTATATCGCCAAAAACTAGAATCCATGCGCTACATTTTTGTCGTTGACGTATAGGCTTACACCTGTAGCCTAGCTAGGTCTATCTTTTTTTCGTTTTTTACGCGCGAAAGCAGCTACTGCGTATTAGCCATCGCAATTCTCGTCTGTCTGTCCGTCCGTCCGTCACACGGGTGGATCAGTCAAAAACGGTGCAAGCTAGGATCACCAAATCTTCACCGTCGGCTGCCTGGAAGACTCGATCTAGTTTCAGGAACCGTAAAGCTTTTCTATAAATTCGAAGGGGGTCACCCCGAACGAGGGCGCTAAATAAGAGGGGGTGGGATAAATTTGCGATTTTTAGCCAATAAGTTGCTGTATCTCGGAAACGGTGCGAGATAGGGCACAGGTTCAGGGCCGTAGCCAGACGGGGTCTAGGGGGTGCTCAGCACCCCTACTCAGATTTTTCAGCACCGGTACTAAGAGAAGCCCTTAGCACCCCCATGCATTCAGCACCCACTCAGCATTCCTCGTGATTGCGTAATTACAAACAAAGTAGCAGGTTTGATCAGTTAATTATATGGAAAATAATTAAATTTGTTGCCAACAGATGCCACATTTTAAAGATTAAAATCCACCAAATTGGATTTCGACTGGGGCTCTACCCCAGACCCCACTGAGGGAGCTAACGCTCCCTAGATGGATTCAAGGGGTCTTACTTCTGAACGGAAGAAGAGGAAATAAAGGAAAGAGAAAGACAGAAGAGAAAAAGGGAGATAAAAAAGAAATAAAGGGAAAATGTAAGAAGACGGGGAAGAAAAGAAAAGGAAGAAGAAGGGAAAAAAAGAGAAAGGGGAGGGTATCCGAGTTCATAGGCGGATTTAGGGGTGCAAAGGAGCCATGCCCCCCAAGATGCCAAAAGTCGCCCTTTTTGCCTAGCATATGCAGTGCATTATTATGTGCAGTAAAACTAATAAAATTTATACCCACTATATAATTTTTTGGGAGTTTTTATGCCCCCCAAAACATTTGCTTCCGGGGCTGCGCCCTGGACCGGCCCCTTTATCGCATGCAAGTCAATCTCCATGGCAGTCCTTGTATTCCAGGTGTATTTCTATACTGTTTTGGTCATGGAAAAAAAACGAAATTTAGCACCAAAAGTCCACAAAAATACGCCATTTTGACCCCAAAAACTAAAAAAAATTGTCTGACCCCCCTGTGGGGAGGGGGAGACCCCTCCCCACACCCTATCCCCCTTGGCGCCTTTGGCGCCTCGACTGAGGCGCTTGACTTTGGCCCCCAACTTCAACTCCTGGATCCGCCTATGTCCGAGTTGGGGGAAGGTTGGCTCCTGGTGCTGAGGGGGATGGACGCCGCTGGTCCTTACCTTAAAGAGTAATCTAGGTCTAATTAAAAAGTCGCAATCTATAAGCCGAGAGGTGATAG
>Ga0056128_1006399_pt1 | contig 14858 bp, 9 predicted proteins | sample WorMetLIZISLAND2_FD_71113 | JGI IMG/M metagenome (GOLD analysis project Ga0056128, IMG submission 71113) | Marine gutless worms symbiont microbial communities from Max Planck institute for Marine Microbiology, Germany - Olavius geniculatus... ...
AGGGGGTCAAAAATTGGCTTAAAATGTAATAAATTAGCGCTTATAACTTCGGAGTTAGGGGGTGTAGCCCGACGAAACTTTGGCACTTGACGTGTCTCTATATTGGGGTGTTAACGCAAGTACAAATTTTGGAGGCACTACCCCCCTTAAAATTTGGGAGGGCAAAAAACGTTCAAAAATCGGTGCGATTTACGACAACTTCCGAGTTTGAGCGCAAATTATCTCTGGAACTGATGAAGATAACAACATAATCTAAACGGCGTTGACGAGAGCGATCCCTTCGGCGTTAAACAAAAAAAATTTTGTGAAATTCCGTCCACTCGAACGAAGTTATAAGCGCTAATGTTGACCTTCCCTAAGTCGACAATGCGCGTTCGGTGTATGCCAATGCATTTGAGTTCGGGCCACGTGACTGATGCCGGGGAAATTCTCCTCCCCCTCTTTACCCCCGCTAATTTCCCCCAATCGGACTTAGGGCACCGGGCGGACTCACGTTGGGCTTTGCCCCAAATTTCTAGTTTTTTTCTGATTTTACCATGGATACATTCAAAGACTAAACATAAAATAAATTATTTTTTAATTTCAACTTCTAAACTTTGCCAATATTCAACAGTAATAACTGCAGGCTGCAAAGGCCTGGAAACCTGAAATAAAACGTACGTCGAGCGACAATCATAAAGTATTAAAATATGAAAATTCTCAGTAACGCAAGATCAATACATATATACATACAGTACTGTACAGTGTTTAACAGCTAGCCGATGTACACTGTTAGTATTACAGCTAGAACATACATGTCCAGAGGGAATGCAGCACTGTGCAATTCCTACTTCAATGCACAGTTAATACAAATACAGATACGTAAGTGAACTCATATGCTATGATCAATGACTTTACAACAACTGCTGCTAATGACTGAAGTTCTAGCAATGTCAAACAACTAATATCTTTAACATCATATATATGCAAACAATGATGACGATGATATAACTCAACTATATGCATCAGCTGTAGACTAAGCACTACTCATCTATGTACACGGCTCGATTATCATCACAATTCAAACGCACCGACAGTTCTAGCCAGCAAGCTGTGCTAACATTCTGTGCAAGTTGATGTTTTCCAGATTCAATATTACGCCGTGTCTCAGAAAAAAAACAGTCAAAATTGTTTTTCCCACAACTTTGTCAAATGTTTACTAAATTTGATAATTTTTGGCATGAATAAGGCCAAGATGATGAAATCATGCAACGTGCACTCATTTTCCACCTCACCTAATTTATGTCAATGCACTATCGGTGAAACATAAATGTTCCAAATTCTTGCATAACCCTGAGTTATTTTCCAAGTAAATGCTGCAACGACTCGATTAAGAACAAAATAAATCTCAATGTAAATTATTTAGCAGAATTCTAAGTCTGTGTAACAAATCGCTTGCAAATCATTAGAATTTTTGTCCAAAGTGAACCCCACATACAAAGACAATGGCTTAGATGCAACGCCACTGGTTGATAGCTGAATCAACAAACGACTGATCAAACGGCATTCACTAATCGATTAGATGTGTGTTAAGCTCATCAGTCAGCTTTTTTGTTGTCTGCCATTTTTACTGTAAAATATTTAATACCATAAAATTAATAAACCACGTGGCACCCTCTATTGAATTGATGATGCAAAGGTAAGCAATCTGATACAAATAACCACCGTGTAATGTAACAATTTGAAGCATCTGTGTTTCACATGGTAGTGCATTGACATAAATTAGGTGAGGTGGTAAATGAGTAAACCTTACATAATTCTATCGTCTTGGCCATCGTTGTGCCAAAAATTATTAAAGTTGGTGGAAATTTGACAAAGTTTTGACAAAAAAACAATTTTGACTGTATTTTAGACATGGTGTATACTGCAGTATACTCACAATGATATGAAAATTTATACATTTGATAACTGCTATACACTGTATATCATGTGCAAAATGAGTTTTTTAATTATGAAATACAACGTAGTTTAGGCTTAAACATGGAAACTGGTTTTACTCGATAAAGAAACAGACATATACAGTGCGGCAAAAAAGTAGCCTCCAAAAGTTTTTTGCTGTTTTCTCAGCAACTGTTTAGAATTTAAATTTGAAATTTTACACTTTTATTTACCAAAACCATTTACATTTAACTGCCAAGTAAAATTTGATTCTGTTGGCAAACTTCACGGGTTACTTTTTTGCTGCACCCTGTAGAGTACCAAGAAAGAACTTCTGTATATGTCGACGGTTTAATACAAAGCATGAGATCTCCTTGTAGATCAATGCCCAACTAGCACACACTTGCACGTGTTTAACATATGGCTATTCAACGATTAAATGCAACAAGTTATGACAACCACTGATCGTCACAAAAATGCCACTGGATGGTTTCCACATGAAATGGAACAGGAATAATTTCAGAGTTCAAAAAATGGGTCTTATAAAAAGCCATCCCGATGGTATTTCAGTAGGTTTTACTAGTTTTTTTGGACAAGCAGTGCTAGGCACTGACAAACAGCAGTGGTTAAGTACGAAAATACACTCAGTACTAGTCTACCGGTAACAAACTTTAGACACAAATATTTCACTATTAATGGCATAAGAAACTAAAATGGCAAGCAAGACAACTGAGGTTTATTAGTGGGTGTACCAAGACCTGTCTCTGTACCCTGATAACAATGCCCATCCGAGGTCACCAAAACAACTAGCAGCAGTTGCAATTAAAAATTACGGACTACATCTGCCACTGTTTAACAGTAACAACAATAGTCTAGCAGACTATTTCAAAACAACAAAAAGAATGACACTAACAAGAAAATGCTGTAAGCAAATGAACCAATCTCATGCCAGAATGAACAACTTAGTTGATGCAAGTCTGTAGTTATGAAATCCTCTACACTGTGGGCTAGATGCACACTGTTCAACCAGTCAACAGCCAGTGACTGCAAGCGGCGCTGTAATGCAATTATATAAAGTAAACTTGTATCAAACTCTTAATGACAGTCATAAAAACCAGTACATAAAGCATATGCAGCAGATGTTATTGGCATTTTATCAACAGATATACAACAACATCTAGAACACAGCTGTCAACAGGGAAGAAAAACATGCAGTCTTTTAGAGCGAGCACTATATCTACCGATAACAATCCGTAACTTACATGAACATTTATACTTAATAACCAGCATAAATAAAATGACAAAAATCACAACTCAAAAATAAAAAGCAACCTGGAACATTTGTGAATGAACAGTCAGCAACCATTCCATTCCAATGACAGAACATATCAAGGTGACGTGAAATACATTGTGGAACAATTCACAGTTTTGTTGTACCGGGTATTAGTTCAAAGCAAATGCTGCACACTACACATAGCAGCCAGATTTTGAGCCGCTGACAAACACCATGTTCAGCAACTACTAAAGCTGACTAAATTAATGCTAAAAAACAGCATCTGGAAGATGGTCTGATGTGTTACAACAGAGATACACATGTACACCTTCAGAGTTATAATCGAATGCTATTTTTACAGACACAGACTAGCGTAACGCAACATCTCAGTAACAATATGCTACAACAGTTGCCCAACCAAAGTGTACATCACATGGACAGATTGATTTCAGCAACAACTCGAGCTCATCGTCAACATGTTTGCGCCAATCTGCATGCAGCTTGTGACCATTTAGCTCCTTCAGGTTAGGCGCTCCCTCGCTCAGGACACGATGAAGACAAGGCAAGGAACAGATGTCGGCGGTGCTTTGCACCATCAGGGGACCGCTCCACGGACACCGAGACAACCTGAGAACTAATACATGTGGTAGATCAACACATCCCAGCGCTAACCCACGGCACTTGGCCAAGTCGACAAATTCAAGTGATTTTGAACAAAGACTGTAGTATGTCAGGCCTCCAGAAGCACATGCCGTCCATACCTCTAGGTGCAGTTGCCGGAGCTGTGGCAAGCTGGTGATAACCGCATCCAGTGTGACGGAGTCCAAAGCCTGAAGCTCCGAATACTTGCCAAGCGACAACTCCTCGATATTACGCAATCTGGCAATAGCGTCCACGGACTTCGGTGACCAATCAAATGGCAGTGATAGTGATGTAATGTTTGGTGACGCATGACACAACTGGTCAAACAAGTGTGTAAAGTATCTCTGCCGTCGTCGATGATTTTCATCCACACCCCACGAGCTTGTGCAATCTTCACACAGTTTCTCCACCGACTCAGCAGCATCACTGCCGACAACCTTAGCCCAGTTAATACTCACATGCCTCAATTCCGACAGTCTCGCGCTTGTAACAAACGACCGCAGCGAGTCATGATACACCGTTTCAGCAATATCACCAACGAACACGAATCGTCGAATGCATGGGTCGACTTTTGCGATGAAGTCGAAGTACTTTTTCACTCTGTCGTGGTAATTAACTACCTCGCAGTGCCTATCGGCTTGCGGAAGTTGAGGGGAAGCAAGAACAGCCCTCACTGATGCAGGAACATCGACGTTGGTCCAAAGTACTGGGGAGCTGAGGAGGAAGCGCCATTCACTGCACACACGAGATGCAGTCACTCGGTCTTCAGTGCTGAGAAATGAAAACACGTGGACCTTGCAGACATCTGGCAGCTCACTGAACGGGAACTTGCCAGCTTGTCCATGTGACAATGCTACTTTCTGCTGAAGTTTGGACACGACCTTCCCCATAAGGCAACAGGAAGACAGATGATGGCATACAAGCACAAGACATGTAGAGTGCCACTTTGTGGATCACAGGCCAGCAGTGATCCACGCACACACCGATCCTGCACACAAAATTGAACAAACTTTTAGTATAACAAACTAACAACAACTTTACATACTACAAGAATTATGACTTTTTCGCCCCTTTGCCATTTTTCCCCCTCACTCTGGACGATTTGGCCTCCACCTCCCCCCCTGTTGAATATACCGTTGATTCATTATTGAGGCTTGTGTTTCAATTTACAGAAAGGCAACAAGTAAGTGTATCGTCACACCACTGATTAATAGTTACTAACGTTATAAGTGATAAAAATCTGCATAATAAGTGATCACAGCTCACAAAGTCAGTCAGTAAAGAAACGGCATCGAATAATTGGCTCGAATTCTTACAGGTATACTTGGGTCTAGGCCAAATAACCGCTTGGTGAATGCCTATAATCTATAGACATCATCAGACATCAGTGCAAACATTCTACGGTGAGAAAGCATACTAAAAAGCAAAATCTCTGACTCTGTATAATGAAATACACGTATAGGCCTAATGATATTTTATTTCATAACTAAACAAAGCATTAAACACACAATCGTTTATTCTCATCATCATGCATAAACGTCTGTCCAGTTAGCATCCATGCAGCGAGCCTACGCAGTGTTTAAATGCTAGCGTTGAAACGCTGGTGTTTGTCTAGTTAAACGCTAGCTTTCAAATGCTGGCATCTAGAGGCTAGCATCTACTTTGCCGTTAGCGTTGCCATGTGCCGTTTGCCACACTGCTAGTCAAATTGAGCATTAGTGTCGATTCAAACGTTAGCATTTAAATGCCAGCATCTAGTTAAACACTAGCTTTTAAATGCTGGCATTTAAACGCTAGCATATGAATCGACGCTAACATTCAATTTGACTTGAGCAGCGTGGCAGCGTTAAAACTAAACGCTAACGGCAAAGTAGACTCTAGCGTCTAAATAGACGCCAGCATTTAAAGCTAGCGTTTAACTAGATGCTGGCATTTAAACTAGCGTTTAAACGCTAGCCTTTAGGTTTAAACACTAGCGTTTGAAACGACGCTAACACTCAATTTGACTCTAGCAACGTGGCAACGTGAAAACTAGACACTAACGTCAACATAGACGCGTCTAAATAAATGCTGGCGTTTAAACGCTGCATAGACGCTAATTTGATAGACGTCATGCATAAACTGTCTAGGCCTAAAGACAAATATTACGTATAAACCTCAATGTTGAATTACGGATGCGACAAAACACCGCACCGGCAGGAAATTACCACACCTACGCCTAAAACCCCCTAATACGACCACTAACCCTAACCCTAAGACAGCGTCCAATTGTCTGCAGCTGCCGCCATGCTCAAAGTGGTCGTTTTAGGCGCCGGTGCGGTGATCTGATGCTGGTGCGGTAGGAAATGCTGCCGGTGCGGTCGGTGAGGCCAATGCGGTGTTTCATCTCACCGTTGAATTACCTTTATTCAACGGGGGCGAATTGTCAAAGCTGAGGGGCGAATCAGCCAGGGGACGAAAGAGCCAGGCGGCGAACCGGCAAAGGGGCGAAAAAGCCAGACACCTACTACAACACCACTCCGAAGACAGTCTTCAAGTAGATAGTAATGAAAAACGACAGAAAAAGAGTTGCACAGAATGTTACTTCTGAGAACTAATAAAATTGCCTTGAAAACCGTTTTATATGCACATGATAAAAAGTAAAATCGTATCCAGTTTAACATTTAACTACAAAACAGTATCATCTGAACGATATTGCTTATTTCGTTCACAATAGCATAAATTAACGTTAACTTACATCTGAAAACCGGCATATTCGGGTTATGTCCAGGTCATCAAAATAGGCCATCAGAAATTACGTTAAAATCTATAAGTATTACACTGAATATACAACTAACAAAGACGACAGTGCATTATTAGATATATACTGCGACAAATAAGCTTACTTGACTGGCACTTGAACTCGTCAGCAACTCATAATTCGTCATCAAAAGGCAACCACAGTCAAACAACTGACGACGTCTTCCAAGCCTTTGTGTGGCCTCGACGAACCTGCTTCAACCGGTACCCGGCTAAACTAGGTCACTGCTATGTGGGTCATCAGCTGACACTCCGATCACGTGACGCATTAGCTCATCGGCGGCCAATCGCTAGACGGCAACTAAAAATAGCTTATCCGCGGTGAGCCAAAGGGGTCTTTAAAGTAGGCGGAGTCTGTAGTTATTTACTGCGACCACCGTGCTCCGGCGGCGAGAACAAAGCGACATTAAAGACCCTGGGCGATTGCATGCTGCTGCAAAGTGCAAACAGTGCTACCGGTATGCAGATGCTGTAGGAAACTGTCCATGCGTGATATATCAAAATGCGGTACTGACGTGTCAAAACAATGCAAGCTAGGATCACGAAATTGTTGCTGTCAGCTCCTTGAAGGACTCCATACTTTCAGGATCCGTAACAAGTAATTTGAGCAAAGCTCACGTGACGCGCGATAGCAGCGGTCCTGCCACCTCAGCAATCAGTGCAGGCCTACAGCAATAAAATATTAACGCATCTTGAAAGAGTGCTTAAATTTGAAACCAGTACCGTACAGAAGACTCCTTGAATTTAAGAGATCGAAATATTAGATTATTAACAATGTACGTTCTATGGTAAAAACGTCATACGCAGGTTGTCCAGGTCCATCTCCAGGCATTTCTAAGCAGCATATATGTGCCGATTTGCAACCGTTTTCACGCTACACTAGATAATTGTGGTAAAATAACCAATTTTTAGCCGTCTTTGATGCCCGTTTACGTCGGCCTCCTTGAACTTACGGTTTCGGGACTTAGACTGCTAAAATTATCGTTTAATGCTGAAAATTTCATACGCAGGTTGTCTTGGTCTATCTCTAGCCATGTTGGCGCATTTCACTCTTAAAATGTGTGTCGCAGGCGGAAATCGCCAAAAAATCACTAAAAAATCCCTATTACCGGGGGTCAAGGTCATTCAAGGTCATCGACGTTGACACCAATGAAAAGCTTAAGTCACTATTGCTTGTTATGATAAGCAGCATGTATGTGCCTATCTGCAACAGTTTTCACGCTACACGAGATAATTGCGGTAAAATAAGCACTTCTAAGGGGGAGGGGGTAGCTGTCTTTGACGCCCGCATGCACTGGCTTCCTTGAACCTAGGGGGTCGGGGCTAAGACTGCTAAAATCTACGTTTGATGCTGAAAATTTCATTACGTTATGCCACTTACCGAGTACCGATCAACCGAGTACCGACTATCAAGCAAATGTCTCAGTTTGCACAACTCTAACGTGCTTAATCATACCTACCTTATGTAATGGATAAACAGTCGTTGAAAAAAAGAGATTATTTGAAACTTTTGAAGAATATGCGCTGCTGTTTTGATTGCTCGTAACGTTGGGATGATTATGTTTAATTACTGCATTTTCCATTGCTTTTCAGGCGACAATGGGTTGTGTTTGTTTGTCGAAAGGTAAAGACCGTTCATGCTGAACAGTGCTCACCCATGGATGTTATTTTGGGTCATGCTAAACTATGCTGGCGAGGCTCCCTAGGCTCCCGATGGTTATACGCCGAGGCGGGCGACGGGCGGACGACGGCCGCGTCGGCGGCGTTACGTAATGACTGAGCAGTTACTATAGATCGAGTAATTAAGGTGCTGCTAAATGCCTATTGTGTCGTCTAGGCAGCTAGAGCTTCAGATATCAGATGCTCAATGGGCTTTTACTTATGGCTTGTAAGAGCCTTTAGCTTATGCTATATTAAAAGCGGTTCATCTAATGCGGCCCACACACTTTATAAGAATTTAATTTAGGACTATATTGCACTTGCTACCTGCATAAAGCTAAATGTTAGTCTTGTATTTTGTTTAGTGTTTCTTAGCACTGCTAAAACTCATTGCAAAGAGGCTAAATGCATTATGCCAAAAGCTGCATGTGGCCTGTATAATGCAAAATATTATTTTTAATCTTATGTGGCTTGGTATTGTTGGATACATCCAGCTAAGTATTCTGTTGCTCTGTATAATTTTATTAGACATTGCTAGCACATTTTCATTTAATTAGGCCTATGGCTTATGGATTAAAACATCAATATGCAAAGATGAATAATGCACAGTAATAAGATTTTAGATAATTTGATTTAATAAAATAAACTAACATTTCATAATAGGAAACAGCAAAAACGTTTTATTTACTACTAGTTTAAAGCCAATCAGCATAAAAGCATAAAACATGATACACTTTACAGTATACACTAGAAGTTATAGCACTATAATTTTATTTGCACCAACAGTGTTTCATAACAGAAAGCAGCAAAGACTTTTATATAGTGTACACAATGTCATACGATAAGAGTCAAAACACTTTAATTCTATCAAAAATGGTACACTTCAGTAATGTAAAATGAACAAAGATTGACATCAAAAACAATAATTACAAGAAATTTGAGCTAATGCTCACGAGATGCTCAAAAGCCTATAGCAGTTCCGGTTCAGTATATTAGCTGAAAATTGGGTTGTTCATGCTAAGTTAATATAAAAAATACCAAATTCTCTATCTAGATCGCATATAGTTTCGTGCAGCTGACGGTGAAAATTTAGTAATCCTAGCTTGCATTGCTTTTGAATGATCCACCCGTGTGACGGACGGACGGATAGACAGACAGACGGACAGAATTGCGATGGCTAAGATGGGATGAAAGCAGTAGCTGCTTCCGCACGTAAAAATATAACAAAACAATCGACGCAATCAATCAGCGTTGGTTAGTGCTGCACGTTGTAAACTGATTCCTGAGGTGGCAGCACCATCGAACAAAATATCACAAAGTACGCTGTAAGGTATGCAAGCCGTTTCACCAAATACTGTGCATCAGAAATGTACTAAATAATAAATTATTGCGTTCACAATACAATGTAATCATACAACGAAAATTTCTGTTACTGTTTGAGTTAGATTTGCGGGAATTTGGGATAAAATATAACACCTTTATTACAGTTCTGTGGCTCCACCTTGTGAATGATATAGACTTGTGTCTCAGCCCGAAATCGCCAAAAAAACCCATAAAACCCCTATTTTGGCGTTCAAGGTCATCCAAGGTCATTGAATTCGGCGCCAATCGAGAACCAGTGTATGATTTCCCATTAGTGATTAATAGTAACCAAGGCCTTATCTCGCACCGTTACTGAGATACAGCGACTTATTGGCCAAAAATTGCAAATTTTGCCCACCCCCTCTCATTTAGCACCCTCGTTCGGGATGACCCCCTTCAAATTTATGGAAAAGCTTTACGGTTCCTGAAACTAGAGTCTTCCAGGCAGCCGACGGTGAAGATTTGGTGATCCTAGCTTGCACCATTTTTGACTGATCCACCCGTGTGACAGACAGACAGACAGACATAATTGCGATGGCTAAGACGCGCTGAAAGCAGTAGTTGCTTTCGCGCGTAAAAACACAAAAAAATCTAGGATACAAAATTCATAAGTCATGTTTATATTCTATAACATTGTCATGCAATAAAGTGCAGCAAATTAGAAGCAGTGGAAACACCGAAGTTACTATAAATTCAATTACAGGTATATCAACGATGCCATCAAAACAACAAGGAAACAAAAACTCATTTAATTAACACTGAAATGTGCACCAGTTTTAACAATGCTACCAACTGACAAAATACCAGAGTGACTTCAAACTTACAATCAATGGGCACTGCAAATACAACACTGCATAGCGAGGTATACAGTAAAATTCAACATACTGAAGTCAGTTTCAACTTACTAGCATCATATAGTAACACGTATTAAAACACTTAAAATTGGAAACACAAACAGCACTAGAAACCCACTAGAAAAAAACAACATCACTTCATATCACTTTAACAAAAATGTCACTGCAAAAGTTCAGTAAGCAGTAATCAAAAGAGTGCAGCAATGCACTTTAAACAATGGCAAAAACCCAAATCACTCCAGAGCAGTTAAACAGAATACATCTGCTCAGTTCTACTGTGACATGCTGATGCAGTCTGTGTGCATCCATGTCTGGCAGAGATTGCAGCAGATGCTGGCCTGCGTGTTTGTACAGTTGTCCAGACAAACTCTGCATGGATAGGATGCGATCCGTGCTCTTTCCTTCATTGTGCAACGTGCTTACTACTGTAAGAATGCCAGAATTGTAGCAGTGCCCAGAGATTACGACTTTAATACTAGCTACTGGCTTCATTGTGCTGATCCTGCTCACTTTTTTAGCTCCAAGTTTGTCCCACTTAAGGTGTGAGTGTTTCATGGAAATGTGCATGACTTGTTGAGATATTGCTAAAATGCTGCTCAGCTCAGCGTCAGAAGTCACCTCAGCTGGTAATGCATGCCTAGCAATTTCTACTCACATGTGTGAACAACTCCGCTAGTCAGGCGGCGTCATCAAAACGACGCCCGTTGGTCGGCCGTGAGCATTTAGCAAACGCGCCGCCGGTAATTAGGTCTTTGTACTCGCCGTCTACTCGCCCGTTTGGCGACGCCGTGGCCGACGCTACCGCAGCAAACTCGCTCTATAACCATCGGGAGCCTCGGAAGCCTCAGGAGCCTCGCCAGCATAGTTTAGCATTGCCGGTTATTTTCCGTCCGCGTGGACGGACAAGTAAGCCAATCTGACGCTATTTTCCATCTGCCATGGTCGTTCAGAAGTTAAAACTGCATGAACATTATGTTTAGTTAGTGTTTATATAGAAACAGTCACACCTATAGTCCCTGTGGGCTCATATCAGCGGTCTATGAAGCCACTGGCGCATTAATTAGTGAGACATTTGCGGTTTTGATGCACATTATTACATATTAAGTATTGCGTCATTTAGTAAACGTCAAAGCACCTGCATGCATTTAAAAGGCAATATGTTTGTTGGTAAATTAATGAGGATGAAGCATAGCATCAAATGTGCTATTATTTATTTAGGTGGACATGCGTGCATGCAGTTTCATACATGGCGGACGGAAAATAGCGTCAGATTTACTTAGATTTTCGTCCATGCAGGCGGAAAATAACACCGAGCGTGCGCATCGCGATTCTCATGACATGGTCGCATTTGTTTGTAGATGTGTAGCTGATATATTGTTCGTATAAATAGATTGTTATTTGAATCTACGTCTGCAGTAAATTGATTGTTGTGCTTACAATTTTAGTAAACTTTTGTTAAATTTTTATCTCAGCAGAGAGTGTTGTTGCAGCAAATGATGTGAAGGAGAATGGAAGCAGCAGCTTGCCATCTGACACTTGCCCCGTGGCTCATGCACTCAGCACACCACCGTCTGGTCGACCCAAGGTGACAATATTTCGCGGAAGTGTTGCTGATATTACTGATGTTGGGGATGTGTTGCTGTCGACAACACCTTTGCTTACACCTGACTGTGCCAACGTCACTAGCACTCATCGCTGGTTTCCAGTTTCTACATCTGTTGATGACCATCATCCAAGGGCATCACCTAACACCTATGGTTAGTGTACTGTGTTTTCCTGTAATGTTGCAATTTTATATCGATTTTTAACTGCATGAATATTTTGGTCAGTATGGTCATACATGTGTTTTGTGTTTATGTACATTTTTTTGTATTTTTGCTTTGTTATTTGCTGCAAAAGTTTGTATGCATATTGACATTTTTTAGTACATGAGTGACATGCCAAGTCAAAGGTGTACATATTATGAACACGTAATAACTGTCACTAGTGCAATGCATTCATTTTGGTATGTGTACGTTATTATACGGTTTTATTTCACTCCTTTATACTGATACTCATTTCTTGACAGCTATCATCTTCATATTTCTGATTTATAGTTTTTGATATATTAATGTTCTGAATTAGTTGTGTTCATGACCTCTGATAACATAATCTCTGTTGACATCACCAGAGCACTTGCTATAGAGTGTCAGGTTAAATGGACAGATTTGTAGTATAGGAATCATGCATTGTTGCTGCAGTGACGACACCAGCATCAGTGTTGGTCAGTGGCTCCCCAAGATCGGGAAAAAGTCGAACTGCTTGTGACTCGAGAGCTGTGAGTGTGCGCACGACTGGCCCGGTACAGGCATGTGTGTCGGACACAGCTCTGCCTCAAGTCAGACAGAGGGACATCAGCAGACCATCAACAGTTTATCAATGTCAGCAGGCATCATCAAGGTGGCACGGTGATGCCTCATGTTCAAGTTACCTGCCTCACACATGTTCTGCGTACGGTCCCATCACTTGTGAGTTGCAAAGTGACTATTTTTCTGATGCTGCTGCCATCTGTTGTACGAAATATGATTGCATTAAACCTGTAGGTAGGCTTCAGTCACTTTATTAGTTTTTTTAATTTTTGCAAGTCATTTTTGATCTTCAGTGTCACATTTGGCAAAAAGTGTGGTTTGGCTAAAAGTTTGGTCCTCCATCTGCATATCAGATACAGAATATTTGAATATCTGTTTGGGTGTCTTTTTACAGTTTACCCATACGTGACATGCTAAGAATTTTATCATTTTAAAATTTTGTAAGTTAGGTGGACTAATTTCTGTTGGTTGTTTGTGCAAATTTCAGCCCACAGTGGCTCACCGCTAATCCATTCCTTGCCTCAGCTGTCAGGCTCTCCAGTAATGCGGGGACATGCAGGCCGGTGTGTCAGCATCGAAAAAGGCGACACAAGTGGCTCAGTGCCAAGTTTCAGTAGCAGCACTGTGCCGAGTTTTACAACAACGAGAGCTGATATGGATCAGCTCCAGCTGCAGCTACAGCAGCAACTCAGCCAGCAGTGGGTCAGAGGTGAGCAGCGCAGTGCAGGGGCCAGCTGGAGACCTGTGTCTGAATGTGGTGGCATGGCTGTTGACACACATAGTCTTCCAGTGTCGTTCAGCCGGTACAGTGCTCCGCTGGGGGGTGGAGTTTTGGTCAAGTCAGGTTCAGCAGTTCGACCACCAAGCACAACATTCATTCCATCTTCATCACAGCATGCTAATGCTCCGCCAGCAGCATCTTTATCATCAGTTGTGAAACCATTGCCAGCTGCTGCTGCTGCTAAGCCTGTGTCACAGAGTCATTCTGGTGGCCCAGTCAAGTGTGTCGCCATCAGCAGTGCTGCTGCTCCATCACTGCTGTCTTCATCAACAGTCGGTTGCTCATCACCAACTGTCGCTTCACAGCATGTCAGGTCTCTTGACATACTCTTTCAGCTGCATTGCCTTATGTTATATTAAAGGAATTCTGATTGTAAATAAGTAAGTAAGTATGTGCATATTTAAAGTGCACAATGTCAGCCAGTGGTCGAATCTGAGGCACTTGGCTGAGCCGCTAGGGCAGTGCTGTCCAACCTTTTTGACACTGCGGGCCACTTAGTCAATTTTCCACCAGCTGGCGGGCCGCAATCAAGGGGGGCCATGGCGAGCGCGTGGAGCGCGAGCCTATAAGGGGGATCTGGGGGCGAAGCCTCCAGCAGGATCTAGGGGCAGAGCCCCTGGTCGGGGGTCAGGGGAGCGAAGCCCCTTGAAGCTGAAACACTTTTTGCTTCCAAATGTTCAATGGAAACCGCAAATTTGTCCATTTTTCTGAAATTTGGAAACGCAAAAGACCATCAAACATTGTTGAATTTTGCAAGTTGATTTCATCTGACTAATCACCGGACCACAACTACAATTTATGTGGGACGATGGTGGGCCACATGAAATCCCCTCGCGGGCCGCATGCGGCTTGCGGGCCGCGGGTTGGACAGCACTGCGCTAGGTGGAGCAGTAGGCCTGCTGGAAGCAGTGAGTTTTAAGGAGGTGACGGAAAGTGTCTGCAGAGGTAGAACTACGGATGCTAGAGGGTAGTGAGTTTCAAACTGTGGGGGCTGCAATGCTAAAACCACGGGAGGCAAAGGTTGTGCGGACACGTGGAACCGACAAAAGATTGGTGTTGGCAGAACGCAGAGAACGTGTGGGAGTGTGATAATTGAGTAGAGGACGTAGACAGGCAGGTTGAGAGGAGTTGAGAATGTTGTACGTCAATGTGGCAAGTTTGAATTCAATGCGTTGATCAATTGGGAGCCAATGCAGATCCTGGAGAATATCAGATGAGCGAGT
>Ga0056128_1006400_pt1 | contig 14857 bp, 10 predicted proteins | sample WorMetLIZISLAND2_FD_71113 | JGI IMG/M metagenome (GOLD analysis project Ga0056128, IMG submission 71113) | Marine gutless worms symbiont microbial communities from Max Planck institute for Marine Microbiology, Germany - Olavius geniculatus... ...
GTCAGTTGTATTCACGAGCAGCTTTCCATTACTGTCTCTGATTGCTCTCTGCTTTGGTTGCCATTTCCTGTTAATGTCACCGATCATCTTGTACACTTCTCTGGTCTTATATTCTCCATATTATTTCGTGCCACTATGGTGACTGAAAATCGCTCAGCGCAGCAGTGAGTAGACGATCAAAAAATCAATTGCCTGGTGGACATTTAGGCCATTGATTTAAGCGATCGACCGATCGATTGCCGCAAACAGCAAGCCCTGACTAAATACCCAAAACAACCAAAAACAAAAACGGCATACTGTACTATGAAAAGCAAAAAATGCGCCGTACCATGCAAATGTTGCACTATACAATGCGTACTGCCATAAGAGACCTGTCTGTGGCATTACGCTGCAGAAACATGCCCTCAAGGCAGTCGGTCACTGAAAAAAACTATATCATGCCTTCATTCTGTCGGCCATTCAAAGCTCCCAGCACTTTGTTGGTGAGTTTGGGTGTATATTATGCTGTCACATTCTAACCCTAACGCTAATACTAACCCTAACCCTAACCCCAACCCTAACCTAAAACTTACCATAATTCTAAAACGTAAGCAATAACGTTAACGCTAGCACAGCCTATCAAATATAATAAAATATGAGTGTTGTTTTTGATAGTTTTAGATTGTTTCCGGTATTTAGTGCTACCGTAGCATACAAGTAGGTCGGTCTGTGAAAGAATAACCGTTACGGCCTACGCATTTAATTCTCTAAGACGTACATCACCAATCGCGACAAAATTGCCGATATCATTTTACGTATCCGCTCAGTTAAACGTGTTTCATTACACTCAGTTGTTGTGTAAAGAAAGTGGAAATTTTATAAATAAAAACAACTTCGTTACTTCGTAAACTTTCTAATTTCACAGTAAATAAGTAAAGTCTCGTGAGCAGTAATTGTCTGAACTCACTGCACGGTCCACGACTCCAAGCCGCCACAGCTAGTGGATTGTACTTGAATTAAAGCTGCGCGGAACGTGGGTCGGCAGGTATATCCGGGGTCTCATACACTAACACACCTTCAGTCATAGGCTATCGCAGTGACTTCGCAACCGCGTGCAACCGTTTTCTATTCACGTTACCACTGCCTATTCGTCAAATTAAGCTATCTCGCATCGTTTAGTCTCAATAGCGCGTAACGGCATTTAAGGTCATTCAAGGTCAATGATTTCCATCTAATCTGTCAGGGCGTATGCCACATTTTATTAGTGATTAATAGTAACTTAGGCCGTATCTCTCACCGTTTGCGAGATACGGCCACTTACAGCTTTGAACATTTCATTCAAAACTCTCAAGATCATCCAAGGTCAATGATTTATATCTCATTTGAAAGCAAGTATGCAACTTCGTATTAGTGATCAATAGACCTAAGCCCTATAATGCACCGTTTAGCTACTGTACATCCGTGACAGACAGACAGACGGACGACAACCATACCAATAGGTCGACCTTTACTAAAGTACGTACGGTCGGCTAAACGATTTCCGGTGAGATCGAAAAACCAATTTTGAAATGAGGAAGAAACAGCTCGAACTGACGTTCGTTCGCAGTTACTTGACGTGACCAAATGAGCAATAATAAATTGCTCTTAAGTTTAATAACATATTTATAAAAAAATAATAGTTTAACGTATCGGAGCACCATATGTGTGTGTGTTTTTTTGCAGAGCTAGATGTTCATTTAATGTTCGAAATTTAAAGCTGCTAGACGTTTCCGTTGTAGTAATATGCGGGAGTGACAGTAATGCTGCTAACCGCATCACTCTGACGATGATTGACATCGTCGCCATGTGGAGAAGAGCTGGGCAAAATGCCCATGTTAACGACATAAGCGTTTTGCCCGCGCACCTGGGCATCTTGCCCCGCTCTCCCATACTTTATGCTAGTCATGCCTGCCGAGGTGATCAACTTCGTGCGCGATGTCGCCGTCGGTGATCCCCTCATGGTCGACACTTACAACCTGGCCGTGGCTGTCGCCAATGCGTTCAAAGCTGTCAACTTCGCGCTAAACTTTATTCTCTCCTGCGCGGTCAACACGCATTTCCGGCAGACGCCACGCTCGTGCGTACAGCGTATTGTGTACCGGGTGTTCTGCTGCGGCGTAATCCGGTCGTGACGTCAAGTCTTTGAGTTGTCGGCTGCAGCGGTAAAAGAACGACTTTTTAGGGGGTACCCGTCTTTGATGACCGGGTGCGCAGGTTTCCTTGAAAAGGAATTTGAGACTTGGACTGTTGAAATCTGCGTTTACTACTAAAAATTTTCTCTATACATATTGTTCTGGCGCAGTTCACACTTAAGGTAAGGGACACAGCCCGAAATCGCAAAAACGAAAGTCAATTGATTTTTTGGCGTCAACTTGGTGTGTTTGAGTGCATTTTGACACTATTTCGAAAAATACATGTAGCTTAAAGTTCTACACTAGATGATCGCCATTTCTGGTCTCTTGGGAGGCCATTTCCCCCAGTGCCCCCTATGGCCACGCCATGACTGAAAAATATTTGCAGGGCCGGATAGGGGCCCGACGGACAGCGGACCGCGAAATTTGTAGACAATTGCGGCCTGCCAAGTGCCAATTCTGCATACAACAGTTCAATTTTTTTTCTGCTCACTTCGCTCGCAGGTTATCTGCACCTGCACTTCTAAATTTGTTCCACCGCCTTTGTTTGCCTTTATTATTTAAGCAAAAAAGTTGCAGTACAAAAATAGCTAAAATAAACTCAATATTGCAAATATATGTACAAGAAGCCCTCACTCGCTCTCAAGCCTCAGGGTCCGAAGGGCCATGATCCTGTTCTAAATATTCGGGCAAGCTGCCTTCTCTGCTTCTCCCCCAAGCGAAAGAGTCCCCCTACGCCTATAAATTAATAAAAATAATTATGCCAGAAAATTTCTATTATTACATTGCAACAGATATGCATGGCCAATATTATATTTTTGCGATTTTAGACTACGACCCATATTTTAACCATATTTTAACCATAGATTGCGCCGAAATTACTGGAAGTACACCAGACAATTTGCATATAAAATTTGCAGCATAAACATAGGCCTAGATCTGTATTGTCTAAGCTTCGACCTTTTAGCCTCAACGAGTCTTCAACTTCGGGTGCTCTTTCAAAACGCATTGTCATTATTTTTTATTGTACGTTGAGATTGATTCCCCAGGTCTAGCACCGGTGCTGTCGTGCGTCACGTGAGCTTTGCTCAGATTACTTGCATTGATTTGTCATGTAGAATATTGTAACGGAAAATCGATTAATATGTAATATGATTAATATGTAGGCGCAGGTCTATTATGATGCTAATGTTTCTGCGAGTCACAAATGACTGACAAACAAGCTACATTAAACACGACCTTACTGCTAGTGGTGGGTCGGTATCATCGTTTCGATTTCGATACGATTCTGATACGATGTTGGCAAAATATCGTTTTATCAGCACTGCACAACACAGTTTTGCTTTAATAAACCTAAGCATTTCAAACAGATGCAACGCTTATAACGCGGATTGTGGTGCCAAATACAAACAGATGACTTCAAATTGATATCGCGGTAGCTTCAAAAACTGCAATGTTTGATTTTCTGATACGATACGATACGATAAACCGATCTTGAGACAATATGTGGACCCATTTCTAGTTAGGCCTACCACAAAGTAGGCCTGTATGGCTGTGCCGTCTCTGCAACCATTAATAAGCACGCGTGTTAGCAATGGAGCTGGATCGAATAATCGATTAGAATCAATTCGCTCAGAGAATCGATTCGCCTTGCGTACATTGCGTGCGTTGCGTTGACTGGAAACCACTCTCAACTGCAGGCACGCGTTCGCGTTGCACATGCCATTCGTTGGGTTTCACCGTACTACTACCACTTTGTCACGAGCTTCCCCGAAAGAATAACCCGTGACTCACTATTGACAACCGTATCTTACGTGACGTGAATTTTTGTACTTACAGCTTTCCAGTGAGTTTTGAGTTAATCTACCAGCGATAGTATATTAGCTGGTAGTTATCCAGTTACGAATATAATTTGGAACCAAGTAGTCTACGCCCCATACAGCTGCAGTTTTTTTTCGCTAGACGTAGAGAAATCTTACGTGAGAAAAAGAAGTTGATTGATCTGCCGTATCACTTAAGTGCACCGATTTCGTTCTTGCAAGTTGCAAATACATGTAAATCTTCAGTGTCTTAGCATCTACTGGGCTATGATGTAGACATCGAGGTTGATTTTAACGCTATGCGCTATGTAAATGTACATTTTATTCACTGACTTACTTACTTGCTTACGCATACTACTGCGTCTGATGTTGGCTTTTTTGCCAAATCGTTAATCTTTTTTAAATGCCCCAAACATACGCAATAGAAACGCAAAAATATTATCACACAAGATCGAGCTATAAAAACATAACAGTGATGAACAAAAGATCACTCGACAAACACTAATGCAACATTAGACAGTACATTTTCTCGTCGGGTAATACAGACAGTGCTCGTGTCACTAAATTAGGGCCTATGTTGAAAAGATCTCGGGCGACAAAAAGCTCACATACAGTTAAAATATTTGCTGCAAAACTATAGGCCCTAACGCTGTAGGCCTACTCACCGCAAGAATGCGTCAAGCAGGCTGCAACTCAGCATAGAATCGAATCGAAATTCTATCGAATCGAATCGTATTTGCATAAAATAGCCAATTCGACCACCTCTGCCACGCGTTACAAACGCTGCATGAATTCTTTAAAGCGTCAGTGTGTCTGATGTAGGCTTAGCCTATTGGCGAACGCTTTTCGTGCTGTCATCGACGTTGCAGCGATATAGGTAAATAGCAAAACGTATATGCTATGTACTAACGTTAGTTTTTTGTCATGCTAAAATACGTTTGAAATAACTGGGTTTATAGATTTAAAAATAAAGCCAAAAAAGTAAATAAAACTAGGCATTGTAGATTTTTTTTCAGTTTCACATTCTCAGTAATCACAGGCTTTTCACAGCTCACATTAAATTTTATACTTTTTTTACTGATTTTTAGTTTTGGTATAGCAGTAGGTTTAAACTGAAAAACGATAGCAGCATGTAAAGGTGTTTTTCTGGGCCATAGACTAAGTTTTTGCTTTATTTTTTATTGTTTCACACTAAAAACCTTTTTTAAAACATTGAACATTAAAAAACCTTCAAAATTTAAAACAGGTTTTCCATGTAGCCCTGTTTTGTCAATAATACTAAATTGCTAATTTGCTGTATGCTCAGTATTGCTCTGGTATAGGCCTAGGCTTATGCCTATTAACTGAGTAAAAAGTAGAAACGTATAATATCGTAACTTACCATCGTCGTCATTTTCATGCTATGGAAGTTATACCGTTAGACCTATTATGTTGTAGAATCGAGCAGGCAAAATATCAAATCAAAGTTGTTATTTCGTGCGTGCTTTAAAGGGAAATCGCATGGCGACCACCACCGATTACAGACAATGTCTATCGTGCTTCGAAAAGTTTCATTGTGGAAAAAGTTACGCCATAGCAGCTGTGGTTATCGTAATGTTTTTTAGCCTCAGGTATATTATAAAGACAAGCTACGTGCATCAACTGATGTCACCAGAGCTGGAAAATTGGTTAGAAAAAACCTACGTTTTGACGTTTTTTATAAAAAGTTTAGCTGTCGCTAGAGAAGGCCGACCGTACGCCGATGTTTAAGGGCCAGCAAATGCGAATGAGGGGTCAATGTATCAGTACCCTTGTTTAAAGGATTGTGTGACGGTTTCTGTCTGGCATTATGCGGCTTTTGATGCTCGTGTTGACGATTTATGTACATGGCAAGAAAGTGGGTAGCCGCTGCTGGAAAAGCAGAAAATTAAATCGTGGTTGATTTAATAATTTCCTGGCAGTGTTAGCCCTGGCTAGAAATACTGTTTGTATTGGTTGTTATGTATTAAAAATATTTCTATAAAGCTAAATAAAGAGCCAGTACGTAATTTCGTCAGTGGAACACTAAGGCTGATACAACATTATATAAAAACTGCATTAAAATACCTTTCCATCCCCACCCTATGTACATAGAACGTAACATTCCAGACATGAAAAAAGTGTGGAAATCGTCGCATTGCCGTTTAGAAAGAAAGTGGGGATCGGCAATGGATACATTAGATCAGACATTTGCAAATGTCTGAAGTCCGTTAATAGTAATCATTGCACTGATTTGGCCGTAATGCGTCATGCAAATTTTGAGGGTGGGACCCCTATTTTGGAAAAAGATGTTTCCGTAAGGGTCGGCGACGGTATTGTCGGATAGGGCATTAATAAGTTCCTACAGGTTGTCAGTTGTAACCATGCCGCTAACTAAAGCGATTTGGCTACAATTTGCAATGCAAGTATTTAGGTTAGAATCAGTACTCTTGTTTGGTGAGAAAGAGAGGAATTGTAAGCGGTTTGACTTGGCATATAGGGCAGCGACTAAACGTCGGGCAATACTATTTATCTAATATTTGTCTGTTTATACAGTTTTCTGGTAAGACGTAGACCTACAGTTTTGCCACAATAGGGCCTACATGCGTTGCAGACAGACAACAGACAACTGACAGACAGAAACTTGTTGTGATTAAAAAAATCTTCAAAAGTCTTTTAAAAATCTATAAACTTGAAAACCTAAGGCTTTTTTTACCAAAACCTATAGGTTTTCCAGCCCTGGTCCTGGATTCTGACACCTGTAAGTTCCAGCTTTAGCGAGTGCAGTCTGATGAAGGCGATCTCGGCTCGAGCCAGCCAAGACCGATACATTCTCCTCGCGATGACCGACGAGGCGTATGCCGACTTCGCTATCAATTTTCACGAAGCCAGTCTCGAGCCGTACCACATCGACAATTACTTATTTGTCGGTGTCGGCAATTCGACGTGCGACGTCTTGCATCGACACTCACTGGCGTGTTACCATTACGTCAACGATCCCAGTGCACACCGCGAAAGTTCGTACGGTTCGGCAGATTTCACACGCAAGATGAACATTCGAACCGACATGATTCTAGAAGCGCTGGACGCCAACTTCACCGTCGTGCACAGCGACGTGGATGTAGCCTTCCTCGCCGATCCGTTTCCAGAATTAAGGGTAAGTGGCACACAATATCGTGCTGCCGCGAATGCATAAGCGAGTACGCAATGCTTATACCACTCCAGACAGTGCGGTATCGTACTTAAACCACTTTCAGATAGCATAGACTACACCGTCGTTTGCTTTGTGACGCATGATTGCAGCCGAAATTATTGTGAGAAACTGAAAGTAGTACTAATGCAAGCAGAGTGTGGTTTAACTCAAGATAAGCGGCGTCGTAGCCTACCTGCACGGTTAAACAAGTGGGAGGCAGGAAATTGCACCTTTCCGACAGACAACTGCACATTTCCGACAAAGAGGTTTGTAAATGGTCGAAAATTTGATTTTGCCATTCCCGTAATTTTTTCAAAACGGGAAGTTCCCATCATCAAGGCTAAAATTTAGGGGGAGGACAAATGCCCGTTGCCGGCCGCAATCAGAACACCGCTGCTAAAGAATGATCTAACCTATCGTAAACTTTCGGCGTGCAAGATCTATTTGCCATGTACAGTAAACGTTCGCGCGTGTGTTTAAATTTGTGAAAATTTTGCTTTTACTTCATAGCCAACTTTGTTTTTTTTAATCTGCACTTGTTTGTACGTAAACATATGATAGGCCTGTAAGACGTACGGTGTATTACTTTTTCATAAGTCATTCGATAGCGAAGATCATTCATTCATCCGTGATATCCTGTCAACGTGTAGGCCTACTTTTACCTCCGCTAAGCAGGCAATATGCACCATAAAACGTTACACAAGATGTAATGTAATAACCGGAAATTTATTTTATCTGTTTATTAACAGGACCGCAGGAGAAGTTACCGGCGGATTTGGCTGACATTTTAGGGAAAGTCAGACATGGTTTAGCTTAGACTCAACATGAAATAGTTGCGGTGTACGAAAATGTGCTTAACAGTAAGAGAAATATGGCAAATTGAACATTTCGGCCGATCGTCCATTCTTTCCGCCATAGCTCAAAAGAAACAAGCATCCGGTACATAATCCGTTGAAAATAGGCTACAAGCGTCGAGTATAAATATACAAATCATGTTACGCACGCTGTTTCCCAAAATGATCGTAAAGCAGAACATAATTATCACTTGTGTTGCATAAATTTTGTATTGGCCAGGTGATAGCACTTTTTTAGCTGAATTTTGCGGTCTTCGACTGTTTTTCTACTGTGTTTGTGCAGGAAGTAATGTCGACAGCGGACGTTGCCGTACTGTGGGACAGCGTAATACGTAACCCGGGATTCATCGTCGTCAAATCGACCGAAAACAGTAAACGTCTCTACAGAACGATCCGGTCGATAACCCTTAACTCCAGCAAGACCAACGACATGAGAGCGCTGAACCAAGCGATCGACGTGCTGCGACGTCGAAAAACTGTGCTGAACGTCACCCTGCTGAACAAAAAACGGTTTATGGGAGGTGTAATAGGTTACGTAAATTCCTCGAAAACAACCTTTAATTGGATGCTAGTAGACGTTTCGGCAACCGCTGCTGCCTTTTGCGGTTTATGGGAGGGTTCGACTATTTCGAGAAACCACATCGTTGGTTTGCGAAACAAAACGGAAGACAGAAATGCGACCAGAAAGTTCAAAGCGACTGCGCGGTGATGGTTCATAACACATGGATCGTCGGAAAAGCGGCGAAAGTTTACCGCTTCCGTGAGAACCTGCTGTGGATTTACGACGGATATGACCGGTACTATACGAGCAGCAGTCGACTCTACATGACTTACACCAATCGCCCGCTGACGGAGAATTTGGAAATCTTGACACTGAAGACGGCGATGACGATCGGACATCTTCTGAACAGAACGGTCATTTTGCCGCGGTTCCACCGTGGATCAAAGTCAGCCTCCGAGTGCCCACTCAACTCCATCCTACATCTGCGCACTTTTGACAGCCACTTCGCCGGACTCTACCGCGAATCCAGCTTTCTGCAGCACCCGAAAGTACCGAACGCTGTTAAGTCGGGTCTGTCGAAAACATTTGCGGTGGTTAACCACGATTTCGGTACTACCAACTCGTCTTCACTCTATCGAAATGCGACGGCCGTTACCGGTGCTGTCATATGGAGTAAGTTTGGTAACATGGCAGATATTAAGGTGTTGGTATTTGGCAGTTTATGCAACGTTCATGTGCTCTTAGAAAACAACAGTCGCGACATTGCGTTTAGCAAGAAGCTTCGCGAAGCGTTTTACCGCGCTGACTACAAACAGTTAACAAGAGGCAAGCTAGTCGCTGGTTAGCACCCGCGACATGCGGAAAATTATAATAATAGTCATTACGTCCTCGGATCTGAAATACTCTGCATATCACAATCCGCAAGCTGGCACATACAGTTCTTTCACGTTTTGTTGTCTGTAAGTATAAAAATGACTTGAGCGTCCGTGCGTCCGTCTAACATTTGAGGCTTCATATCTCCATAACGGTGCGAGATAGACGCTTGGTCACAATGGATCACCAATAGGAAGTCGCCCACCGCGAGTCGAATGGTCACGTCGCCGATGATGTCACGTGACCCCAAAAGGTCAAGATCGTGACATTATTATTTTTGAGGCGCCATATATTAAGTTACATACCTTTTGACATTCAGCTTCTCGCAATGCATAAGCGTATTTGAAATAAACTTTTTACGTGCGACAGCAGAATGCTTCGCGCGTCTTAGCCGTCGTCTAGGCGTCCGTCTGTCTGTCTGTCTGTCACACTCGTGATCTGTATCAAAATGGTGCCAGCTAGGATCACCAAATCTTTACTGTGGGCTGCCCCGAGGACTCTAGTTTATCGCAACAAAATTTCGTGATCGTGGGTTCGGGAATTCTCTTCGAACGAGAACGTCAAAAAGGGGTACCTCCTAAAACGAAGTCATTTTGCCGTTATTAGCTCGTATATGTGAAAACGGTTGCAGATAGGTACAAATATGCTGCTTATCATAACACGTTTTAATGACAGGCTTTTTAGATTTATCAACATCGATGACCTTGAACGACCTTAACCCCTTTCCCCAAAAAGGTTTTAGTGAATTTTTCGCAATTTTTGGACGCAGCGCACATTTCGACACTGAATTGCAACGAAATGGCTGAATATAGACCAAGACAACCTGCGTGTGAAATTTTTAGCATTGAACATAGATTTCAGCAGTCCAAGTCGCAACCCCCTAGGTTCAAGGAGGCCGGCACAGGCAGGCGCCAAAGACAGCTGCCCCCTAAAAAGTGGTTATTTACCGCGAGTATCTCGTTTAGCGTGAAAACGGTTGCAGTAGACACAGACGTGCTGCATATCGTAACAAGCACTGGTGACGGGCTTTTTAGATTTGTCAAGATCGATGACCTTGAACGACCTTGAACCCTCAAAAAGGAAGTTTTGTTGAATTTTTTCGCTATTTCTGGCTGCAGCGCACATTTCAACCGTAAATTGCGACGAAATGTTGGGAGATAGACCAAGACAACCTGCATATAAAAATTTCAGCATTAAACGTAGATTTTACCAGTTCGAGTCCCGACCCTTTAGGTTCAAGGAGGCCAGTGTAGGCAAACGTCGAAGACGGCTACCCCCTAAAAGTGGTTATTTTATCGCTATTGGCTCGTGTAGCGCGAAAACGGTTGCAGATAGGCAGAGATGCTGCTTATCATAACAAGCAATAGTGACAAACTTTTTATTGGTGTGAACATCGATGACCTTGAATGACCTTGAACTTTTGAATTAGGGGTTTTAGTGTTTTTTGCAATTTGTGGTTGCGGTGTAAATTTCAAAAGTGAATTGCGTCGAAATGGATAGAAATAGATCAAGACAACTGCGAATAGGAACTGCTAAGGCTGTCGCGCGTCTCATGAGCTTTGCTCAAGTTACTTGTCTTTCTTAGTTTTGAGAGGTTTTTCACGTATTTAATCTTTGTAATGATCATCGTATTATTTAAAAACTGTTTTATGTTTTCTAGCACTAGCAAATCAAAAGAAAAGAAAGAAGAACAATTGTAACGACTCAATGCAGAGTAATCTTGGTTATAATAGGAAATGTAGTATATTATGAATATGAGAACAACATCGTTAATGCGACATTTTCTTAAGCAGCATTTTTCTCTTTTTTCTATTTCACCAATTAGTGAAATAAGCCTACGAAAAGTGAATTGTTTCTATCTTCGCATTTTTCTCACGGTACTGTCAGAAGTTATCTCATGGGCAGCACTTTTAAAACGTATTAAAAAGTTGATGACGTCACTCATGGGTCCGATCGTAAACACGTGACGTCTACAAGGCTACAACTGAATAACAGCAACACCGCTGCCATCCCGCCAACCTACAAACAGACGCCGCGTTGTCTGATGGAAATACAGTCGCCGTGGAACTGACACTCCTTCAATGTGCTGACGTACAAACTCTAACGTCGGACTTGACATGACAACTCTGTGATTGAGATGATCAACTACAAATGTGAATTGCGAGTCTTCATCTACAGCCAAATGAAGCGGCGCGTTTAACTGTCCTGCGTCAGAGCCGCACTGACTGCCGTAACTATATGTCACTCTACCTTCAACATCGACCATGCACACTCGATGAACGGGGGTTGACACGAAACCATGACAGACGACGTACTGACTAGTGGTCAGTTGTACGGCGTGCCAAAGATCCTTGTTATCTCACGTACATACTGACCACTGTCAGCACGCAATTCTACCAGTTTACTGGGCTCACCATCACAAGTAACGAGTAGGTTCCAATTGCCGGGTATTACTGACAGACCGATGGGTTTGCCAGGTACTGACCACTTACTTACAGCACTGCTACTCAAGTCATATCTGTGTATACAGCTATCACGGCAGTGAGACGCACAAAGACATTTGTGTCGTACGCAGGACGTCAGGTCTCTGAGACTGTCTCTCGTAAGTCCAGGCAGACGGATGTGACGCAGTAGTTGGTAGTCGTTGATGGAGTAGACGTCGACTTGGTTGTCTCGATATAGCAGCGCAAACAGCTCGTCATCGACTGCCGTCAAGCCCCATACCCTGTCAGTGTCGTCACTACTAGTTAAGCTGGTCTTTATCACACATCCCGCTGTACAAGCAAACGCACAGTCACACACCGCGCCAGCTGCTGACTTGTAATTTTTACGCGCGAAAGCAGCTACTGCTTTCAGCGCGTCTTAGCCATCGCAATTCTCTCTGTCTGTCCGTCCGTCTCTCTGTCTCTCTGTCCGTCACACGGGTGGATCAGTCAAAAACGGTGCAAGCTAGAATCACCAAATCTTCACCGTCGGCTGCGTGGAAGACTCTAGTTTCAGGAACTGTAAAGCTTTTCCATAAATTCGAAGGGGGTCACCCCGAACGAGAGCGCTAAATGAGAGGGGGGTGGGCAAACTTTGCAATTTTTGCGCAATAAGCCGCAGTATCTCAGTAACGGTGCGAGATAGGGCCTAGGTTACTATTAATCACTAATAGGAAGTCGTACACTGGCTCTCAATTGGCGTTGAATTCAATGACCTTGAATGACCTTGAACACCAAAATAGGGGGTTTTATGTATTTTTTGGCGATTTCGGGCTGCGACACAAGTCTATATCATTCACAAGGTGACGCCACGGAACTATCGTTATGTGATTCAGATAGAGAATTTGGTATTTGTATATTAACATAGCGTTAACACCCCAATTTTCAGCTAAACTACTAAACCGGAACTGCTAGCGCTAGAGGCTTTCGCGCGTCTCGTGAGCATTAGCTCCAATTTCTTGTTTTAAAAATATGAAGTTGAAATAAATATATCAAAACGATACGTATTGTTTAATTTTCTTTTCGTAACGCACAATTGAGGAAAAGACATCTGCTATAGCGCACGCCTTTCAGGCACATTAAATTAAAGCAACAAAAGAAAAGCATTCTCCGCAGAATCCAGTGAATAAAATACCGAACGATGTGAATTATCTCTGGTAACTTCAATATATAGGCCTAGTAGGCTATGTGACATAAGCATCCAAACAGTTCAGACGCTTGCCAATTAGCGCTAAACTTCTAATAGAAGCCGGGAGCTTCTATAAAGTTTTCCGGTGCTGGTCGAACGGTCAATCGCTTCAACACAGCACTAGCTGAGCAGCTCCTGGCATACAGAAATGTGTTCTTGCTGATTTTAATAGCAAGCTATAGCAATAGACCAGGACAGCCTGCATGAAGAAATTTAGCATTAAACAACAATTTTAACAGTCCAAGTCTCGACCTTCTGTGTTTAGCGAGGCCTGTGCACGTGGGCGTCAAAGAGGGGTACCTCCTATAAAAAGTTATTTTATACAGGGTAGATGTTAACTCGTCCAGCGTAAAAACGATTTTAGATAAAGATAGATTTGCTGCTTATCGCGCCCACTGCTAGCAAGCTTTTAAAGAGCATGAACACTGATGACCTTGAACGACCTTGAACCTCCGAGTTAGGGGGTTTTAGTATTTTTTGCGATTTTTGGCTGTGGCGCGCACTTTAAGTGTGAATTGCGACTAAACGTCTAGAGATGGATCAAGACCACTTGCGAACAGGAAATCCTGCGGGTTCAGTATCGTTCAGTACCGGTATGTCGCGTTGACAAAGCCTAATTTATTTACGACATAGCTACTGTTTCGTGTTGTCGCAGTGCGAGTTGATTTTACGGTGCCGTGATGTCACAATTAGGCCCCCAGAGTGTGGCATGACCCTTTATGGTCGTCGATTTTGAGACTTATCAAAAGCACGTACCCCGTGCACGAGTTGCTGTTGATAAATTCGATCAATAGTAGCCGTCATTTGACTCGCATTGTTTTGATACTATCGCATTGCATGACAGACATACGAACGGACAGATGGACATTTCTGCCATGGCTAAGAGAGGGCATCTGCATAGCAAGTTATGCTGATGCCCTGTAACAACGTAAAATCCTGTAGGTATGGGAGCATCATTACACAACCGAAGTATGTGATTTAGCGGATGAATATTACACTCGTTGGCAAAACACAGCTGTTGAGAACGACTTTGCACCAAACCCGGCCCCAACACCAGCTTTTCAGCTTACATAAGTATTAAACCAGTGCGCCACATGTTACGCTATATAACACAGAAAGCTATCTGATTCAGTCGTGTTGATTTTCACTGAAACAGTGGACAACACACTTAGAAACCTGCAATTATCACATGGGTTTATTCAGGTAAGCTTAACTGAGTGTCGTTATACCGGTATACGAGAGTCGGTCGATAAATAAGTTAAAAAATAGCGCATTTTCATCAATATTTCTTAAAATAGAAAAAAAATCCGAAATATACGTTTTGTATGGATTTTTCCGAATACATGTGAAAATTTTGTGAATGATAACATCATTATTGTGACGTCACCAGTCCTCTTGATAGAACACAGCTTATTTGTGTACTATTTTCCCCACCAGTAGGCCTAATCTATCACCACTAAGAAGTGGCAAACACGTCAACAGCATACAGGAGCGAGAAAAAAAACAAATAAACTTAAATCAATGTCTCCTTTTTAAACGCTAAACATTAGCGTTTCATTTTTCAACATATCGTCCGAATTCGTTTAAACATTTGTCCCGTGTGTCAACAACTTTCTGAATGTCCGATGCAAAGAAAGATGCTGGCTGCTGTTCAAAGCACCGACGAACGACTGATTTTGGAGGAGAGCTAATTCAACGAATAGCTAATTGGTATTCAGTTTTATAGAACTGATGCCTCAAAGGTCATTTAGTACTGCTTAGCTGAGTGTAGACCACTCATAAAAAGGCTTGTTGAG
>Ga0056128_1006401_pt1 | contig 14857 bp, 14 predicted proteins | sample WorMetLIZISLAND2_FD_71113 | JGI IMG/M metagenome (GOLD analysis project Ga0056128, IMG submission 71113) | Marine gutless worms symbiont microbial communities from Max Planck institute for Marine Microbiology, Germany - Olavius geniculatus... ...
GTAAAGATTTATAAATTTCGAAAAGATTGTAATTTGTGAAATTTGAGTTTTCAGTCTGTGGACGATGACGATGTGCGTTTGTAGGCCGATGATAAACCACAAGTTTGAGGAGAAGACGTGCGGTGACGGACCAGACCTGGCAACCATGTTCACTGATGACAAAAATATGCAGACGCTGATCTACAGCATACAGGTTGGTCACTCATACCCCGTTTACGCGATCGAGCAAGCGTCGAGCAAATGTATTCAAAATGAACGTACTAATTGCTAGAGTCTGCTTACGTCTAACGCTAATTAGGAGGGTGGGCGGGTTGTAATTGGAAGACCTATAGGACCTATAACACAAAATCCGCGAACTGATGCAGACTCAGAATTTCGGGATCCGCACATTTCTGCCTGCTCGACGTTTGCTCGACGTTTGCTCAATGTTTGCTGGATTGGGTAAACGTGGTATCACAGACTATGAAAGACCGCAGGCGTCAAGTGGGGTGAGGAATGGGTAAGAAGTATTCCACTCCTTAGAGTGACTAGGGTCGTGAGCTTTTAGTGTACTTTCGGCCTCGCAGAACACTTTTTGTAAAACAATAGCGTAGCGAGCAAGCGGCAAAATAAGTTTTGGCTTTTTGTGCTTTTCCCTGATATAAGTTTTAGTGAAAGGACTGGGACATCTATGCTGGCTGCCTTGACTACACTACATTACGTGTTCAAATAAATTTATTGACTGCTGCATTATTTGATGTTTGCTGACATAAAATCGTTTAACTTTTCCCAGGAAGGCTCTTTCAGGAAGGGTGGTCGGCAGGGCTGCCGTGGGTGTAGGAATTTCCATGGTTACAGGCATGGGATGGGTATGGGAACTGTGCTGAATTCCTTTTGTTTCACCCTGTAGCTATAGCAACACGTGTGTGCACCTGTCCAGGACTCGCTATGCGCGGCGTTCGACGCCGGTAAACAGTACGCCGAGACGTTCGAGGTTTATCTCCAGTTCTTCCGAGAAAATGCGAGCCTCGACCTGGAAAAACTTGCCACCGACGAGCACGGTAAACATTGGTTTCGGTTTCAGTTACAGTTTGATACAGTGGCGTAGTGTCGCGCCTCCCCCCCTCAAACATGTACTTAGTATGAAGAATTTTTTGTTGGAAAATTTTATTCCAACGATGCAAAATTGGGGCCAAAAATGTCGCGTTTTGGGGATATTTATAGGCAGATTTGAATTTTGAGCACTCAGAATCTTTTTCGTCTGAAACTTGCAGCTGTTTGTTGGAGAAGTGCAACTTTCTGCTTTCAACTTTTTTAACCTCACGACGTCACTGGTTTGGTACTTTGTGCATTAAAATGTCGCCATCACACGTTTATTGAGCAAAATCGTCTTGACCGAATAGTACTGTTGGGAACGCGGTGCAAAACTTTGTCACATGTAACATGTCTACAGGGTGGTCCAATAAATACCAGACCTGTTTGAGCGTTGATAACTTTGCGATGATTAGTGGTAGAAAGACGTGTGATATGTCAAAAGTTTTAAAATGCTTCAAAGAAAAAATGGCTAACTTGCATAGCGGATTATTTAAATATTTTGCCTAATTGGCATACATCATTATTAATTTTGTAATTAAGCATTTGCCTGCACTCGCATGTGCTTTTGTTCATTGAACTCAAAAACCTGCTGCCAAATAATCCAAATTTTTATCATGTAGATTATTCGGTGTTGAGGCTTTGCGGCAGATGGCATGGTCACAAATTTTTTTTCCAAAGCATCCTGAAACTTTTGACATATTACACGCCTTTCTATACCACTAATCGTCGCAAAGTTATCAACGCTGAAACAGGTCCGGTTTTTTGGACCACCCTTTACCTTACAGCCTTGACATGTACTACAAGTCGTTTGGCGGACGTCAGGCTGAGAGCAAAAAAAATTGCGGTTTTGCGTGTTTTGCAGTTTTTTGTGCAATTTTGCACTTTTGTAGTATTTTTGCGGTAGCCATCTCTGGAATAAAGATAAATTGCATCTTTCGCTACGATGTATACGTATATACCCAAACCGTTACGTTATTCGCACAACTGCTGGTGTAGGTCTGCTAACGTAACGTTTCTTGGTATGGGAATAGGAATGTCAAAATAGGAATTTGTCGGAATAGGAACTGTTGGAATAGGAACGGAATGTGTTGATATTTCCAAAATAGCACCGGCTGCAGGCTCCTATTTTGACAGTTAAGTAGTTTTGTGAAACATTGACCGATTTTAATATTTTTTGCCGTGCAACATCGCAAAGAAACGTGTCATAAATAACTTTGGTTTTGCTCTTTCACTTTAATTAGTGTCGCTACGCTGTCTTGCGAAATGCAAAAAGTCGTAGTTTGGCCGTATTCAACAATGAACATTCATGCTGGGTAGCCCGTGCGTTGGCTCAGAAACTATTAACTCGAACCGGAACCGGAACCGGAACCGAACTTGAATTGTTGGGTTCGATTCCCATCTCTAATATTTTTTGTTGTTGCTGCGTAGACGTGCCGTTCTTTGCGGAGGCTCTGGCGCGGTATGACCGTCAACACAAGATGATTCTCGAGATCGCCGAGAAGCGAGCTCTCGGATTGCTACTCGTTGACGCCAGCAAACTCAAACAATCTCTCCTTCCCAATCCGCTTTCGTGTCTCAACGTACGTTTTTCACAGTAACGTTGTGCAGGGGCGGTGGAGAGAGGCAAGGCGGGGCAATTACTCCCCTCCCCTAAATTTCGGGCTGTCGGATAATTGTCGGAAATCTTCTTGCTGTCGGAAAAATTTTGTCCCAAATTGCAAACTTATATATGGGGCTCAAAAACAGATGCATGGCACGCTTCAATCTTAGTCATGTACTCACGTTTAACTGAAGTGAGATTATGGGATGGGCAGTGAAAGCACGCAGCAGGTCGTGAAATGAGTTCGCTTAACACTCAGTTATTAAGCTTCAGACAGAAGTTGACATTACGAGTGGACCGGTGGACTGTTGGACTACATTGGGACGTTTAGCCCCTTTGGCGTTTCGCTCCCTGGACGTTTTGTCCATTAAAATTGCGGACGAAGACGAAAACGGACAACAGGTAGAGCGACTGAGAAAACAAACGAAAAAGACAATGGCGAAGTCCTTTTGTTTTCCTTGTCGTCTTCTCATCGTTTTCGTCGTCCGTTCGTCTCTCCGGCCGTTCGTATTCGCCGTCATCCGCAATAAATCTTTAATAAGGTGTTTACACGATCCAGCAAACGTCCAGCAAACATCCAGCTGGCTCGTCCATTATAACATATAGCAGCAAACGTCCAGCAATTGGCACATGTATTTTGAATACATTTGCTGGAAGTTTTCTGGACGTTTGCTGGTTCGTGTAAACACCCTATAAGGCGCTTACAGAGCGACGTAACTAAACTGAACTAAACTGAACTCACACGTTTTAGTTTCTGACGAACTGGCCAACGGGCAGGCAGTAATGCATTACAGTATGTACCGCCTAACAGTGTCGGTGGCCTACGTGACTACGCTCACGTATGCGTCAACCAATGACCATTGGGCTCACCCTGCTTGCCCATTAGTCAGTTAATCAATAACTACCGTGCCAGTTCAGTTCAGTTACTACGGAAACGTCCTGATACAAATGGATTTTCCGCCTCCTTTTTGTTGACAGACTCCTATTGGAGCACAGCAGTGTCGACGACTTGACGCCACTGCCGGCGATCTGCAGCGAGACGCCAGGCCGAGTGAACGCCGGTGCTGAAGGGCTGGACTTCTCTGGACACGGTCCTCAACCATGTATCACGAGGACGTCCTATCGATCTTCTCCATCCTGCAGGCGGGTTGCTCATTGCAGCTACCACGACTCTGTGGTGGTCTTCCTCATAATTATGATCTTCTAGCCAGGTGACCAAAAAGTTGAAGCCTTCTCATGCGCACCAACTTAGAGGCAGCGGAGCACCCTGTGGTACTTCTCACTTTGGCATTTGTGACATGGCGTGTGTGTGGAATGCGAAGTATTCTCCTCTGGCACCACATGTCAAAGACACCTATTCTGTCTGAGAGTTGCTTGGTTACTGTCCAGGTGTCGCAACAGTACAGTAGGACGGGCAATGTGTAAACCATGTAGAGACGAACCTCTGTGCTGACAGAGATTGATGACTTCCAAATATGGCGGTCAAGCTGTGTCATACAGTCGCGAGCTATGCCGATTCGTTTCTGGATTTCTGTGTCACTGCTTCCATTTCTGTGCTGTGCGCTTCTGAGGTAGACGAAGGACTCTACAAATTCCAAATTTGCGTTGCATACAGCAACAGCATTCTCGGTGCTAGGTGGATTGCCAATCTGCTGTATCTTCGTCTTAAACCGATATATTCGTTGGTTGACTAATAGATTATATTGACTGATCTATTTGTTATTGACTGAGTGATTAGACGATTGATGGCTGCAGGTGGTGCAAGACATTCTGCCGACGAAAGCTCGGTCGGAAGTCAATCGTCTGCTCACCGAGTTACAAGACGCTCAGTTCAAACTGGAGATTCAACCGACGACCACCATCGAATACGTTGAGAGCCTTACGCTACTCGATGAAATACACGAACGCGTGAGTCTAAAGTGCTTTATCAGCAGTGACGTCATTGTAGGAATGGGTGGGCAGAGGGGGGCAGTTGCCCCACCCTCTAAATTTTAGCTTGTCGGAAAATTGTTTCAAAAAAAAAAATAAAATTTAGAGCTAAAAATCTTCCAGTTTGCAGAATTTACGTGCATCTTTTTTGTTAAGCGCATATTCTTTGCGTGAATAATAGCAAGAAAGTAGCGATTGGAAACATCTGCAGTTTAATGTTTTTATGCATGTTTTTAATATTGTTTTTTTATAAAAGTAAAAAAAACATGTTTTTTGGTTTTTTTATTTGCAAATCAATGTTTTTAACATTTATGCCTTGTTTTAAACGTCCAGTCGCAAATTGCAGCCAAACTGTTGTGGTTCTATACTGTCACCTGGCAAGTACAAACGAGCGATTTCGCTTATTGTCTAATTAGTTTGGTCTTTGTTGATGTTGAATGCTGAGTGTGTGGTTTTTTTCATTATATGCTATGCGTGTTTTTAGATCGAGCCATTGCAGGCAGAGGCAAACATCGTGAATCAGATGTATAAATTGATTGCCAGATACGACGTACCCACCCCACCCGAGGATCTCGCCGTTTTCCAGGTAGCAATTTCACGTTCGCACTTTTCCGATGATTTTGCAAAATTCTGAGCGATTTCTTACGCCCGTAGATTTATTAGCCAACTACCTGCTGGTCGAATTCTACAAACGTTCGCAAGTTGAACTTAGCCGGAAACTCACACTTGGGCTGCAACAGTTTTAGAAAAATGTGGTCTAGTTTCACAGAGCAAGTCGTTAAAAAACTCGCAGAGAACTTGCATGAAAATGTTGCTGATTTTGATATTAAGAACTTTGGAAGATCTTAAGAAAGAATTTGATAGATAGCCTAACTTGATAGCCAGACGTTTGGCCTAAACGTTTTTTTTGCATTTCTGATAAATGGCATTTGTTACTGTGCATTCACGTAGACACAAGTAGACCAAACCATGTCTTTATTTTTAGCTGCTTGGCCACAATTTTGAACGCAAACTTGCTGCCTAGGCTACAGCTATCGTCCACTACGCCGAATTACCAGTACGTATTCTAGCGTTGATTGTAGCAGCGTCACCATAACCTATATGGGACATACTCACTCTGGGAAATCTCTTTCTTTCCGCGACCAGAAGTCGGATGCTGGCCTTCAGATGTGAGAGTGTGGTCGGCCCACCCTAGCAACAGCCGGGTTTTTTGTTTTTTTTAAATAACTGTTTGGCACTTGTAGCCGAAAGGACAATAATTCAAAATATTTAAACTGAATTTGGCTGCTGATTAAAGTACGTTTTCTGCTATTTGTGACGGACGCTGGCCTTCGGATATAGGCGGTACGGTCTTCCTATTTAGCGACAGCTGGGCTTCTTGTTCTGTTGTGTGCATACAGTCGTTGGAACCGTCAATCAACAGCGTCATGAACGCAATAGACAAAGCGAGTGCAGAGCGAGACCTCAACATTAAGAGATTTTGCACCGCTCTTGGCAATGACATTGCCGATCTCAACCGCGAACTCAAGGAAATCAAATCCCAGGCTAATGTACGTCACTCTACATAGCCTACTATAGTTGCCATAGCAGCGAGAGGTAACGAGATCGATGCCCGAATTCTTCACCATGTGAAGATATAAAATGAACGGGTTAGATGGGATTAATGAAGGGGTTTATTGGGGAGTTTATTTTTGCTATTGACTGCCCATTTATGCTCATTACGTTCAACTCGCTTGGCTAAAGGTGACGGTATCTTGACTATTAACCAACGCGAGTGATAATGACATGTTCATTTTTTTTATTCACAACAATTACTACACGTTTACGCTAATAGCATCGGGGCTCCTCTGCGACAAGCGACGGCAAACGCCGTCGACTGCAACTTTTTAGAACTACATCTTTGTCGACAGCCAGCAACCGACTGACTCGCAGACAGACAACTGACTGACTCTGCATCATCGCTGAGCGCATCGCTGCAGTGCTGTCTCCACCCACAGAACTGCGATTGGCAGAAAGCCACCTTCTACAATAATATTTTATGCATTATCCAATTCATTTATTAAAAATGCGCACATAAACGTACATGCATGACAATACAATGAAGCAACATCAGTAGTATAAAAGAAAGTTGAAGAAAGTTTAACTTAGTAGCTGATGGAAGAAACATAACAAGAGAAAAACAAGAAAGTTGATTTTCGTACAAGGTTTTAGCTTTCATTTGTAAAAACATCGCACAACAAACAAATTGCGAAACAGTGTGAACCGTCATAGAGGTGGTTTAAAATGGTGTTCTTTGTCATGAGCCTATATAGTACTTTCATTATATCATAAGAGGGAGTTAATGCAATGTGTGTTACTACATATCTTATTTAAAATAGCTTTAGATCTATACCTGGCAACATGAAATCAGTGTCATAAATTTCATTATTAAGTCAGCTGAGTTTATCGAGATGGTTTACCAGTCATAGACAGTCACCCATCCAAGCAGTAAACACTTAACAGCGACCCGACCGGCAGCTGAACACACGACCTCGCAATGATAACTTTAACGTTCTAATTGTTATTCTACCAGGTGACTGATGATATGATGATGAGTATTTTGTTGGGTGGCAGGTAACACTGCGTGACCTCATATGGCAGGTGACGCTCCGTAGCTCTAAATAGAATAAGTAGCTATAGTTAGCTTTTTGCCTTTATTCTTTACAGTGACTACGATGAATTATGTTTATGCGTATGGCTGTGCAGCATCCAATGATCTTGGACGCAAAGGCGGACCCTGAAAAGGTCGGCGCGCTGCTGAGTCGTCTACAGTCGAGGATGGACGGACTGCACGAACGCGCTGCCACCTACAAGAACTATCAGAAAACATTCAAGGTATCCACGTACTCTCCACGTGCAGCGTTCAGTGCCTTGTTTTCAACGCATTCAGTCCCCTTGGTGCTTTGACACAGACTCACAGTTCATTGGATGACAGAAAAGCTCTCTGCCGGCATGTAAGATGCATAGCAATCATACATTCAGCCGAAAGTGATGTCATAGACCGTGGTGATTAGGGTGACATCTGGTGGATATTCTTTGCACCAGTTCGTTATTTCTTCAGTTGTTGTTGTAGTAGTTAGTTGTAGTAGAATTAGTAGTATGATATTAGCAGCAGTTGTAGTTGTATTCGTAGTAGTAGTTGTTGTATAGGTAGTGGTTGTTGTCGTCGTTGTCGTCACAGTACTAGTACTAGTACTAGTAGTAGTTGTTGTTGTTGGCGTTGTAGTAATAGTTATTGTCGTTGTTGTAGGTGGAAGTGACAAAGTATGAAGAGCTGGAAGAGGCGGCTGCTGAATTGAAAATGAAGCACATGCTCTGCAGCAGTTGTTGTAATACTAGTAGTAATAATTGTAGTAGTAGTTGTAGTACTAATAGTAGTTGTTGTTATCGTCGTTTTATTTGTTGTAGTAGTAGTATTTGTCGTTGCCAGGTGGAAGTGACAAAATATGAAGAGCTGGAAGAGGCGGCTGCTGAGCTGAAAATGAAGCACTTGCTCTGGGAATCTCTCCACCAATGGGATGTCATCGTCGCCGACTGGATGAAGGTGAAACTGTGTTTGAATTGTCGTGGATTGGATAGTTGAAAGAGGGAATTTGGGTTGGGGTCCGAGGGAGGGAATTGTGGGAGTTGGGGAGGTTAAAGCACCTGCTGTTGGAGTTAATCAATCAATGGGACGTCATTGTAGCTGACTGACTGCAAGTAGCAATGCGTCGGAAGGGGGTTAGAGGATTTTAGCGTTTTTGAGGTTGGTTGTATTTAGTTCAACCACGGAGAGCACACCCGCGTTTTAGTTATCAGTCAATCAGTCAATCAAGGTTTAAATTTAAATTTATTTAAATTTAAATAAGATCTTTGATGTTCTTGTTATAGGTGCTATTGAAAAACCACTAAGTTAGATTATATGATCGGCCAGCGTTGATCAGTGTCTGACGTATCAGGGCTTATCTTGAGCCAAGTGCCAACAACACTGTACTGGCACTGTCTGGTGTCCAGTGTCCAGTACTGGCACTCAGTCTGTTTTGGAGGCAGTATGCCGTATCAGCAGTTTTCGTTGCCACGATAACGGTACACTGTGCATTTGTGAGGTTCAAAATATTGCAAAATACCAAACTACTATGTTCAAAATGTGCCGAAACTCGTTTTTTTCTGGGCGCTGCTTTTGACTCTGATGGTGAAACGCACGACATTTTCCAGACTCTGTAGTCAGCTTGGAAGAGGGATTTTTCTTCTCGTTCTCTTCCCTTGATCGTTTGGTGTTTGATTTCGTGGTTTTCGGCGGTTTGGTTCTTGACGTTCCGTGGTTCTTGATTGGCAGTGCTACCACTTCATTTTCTACAAATTAAGTACTGTAAACAGCTGATCAACAGATAAATGATAATTATTATTGCTGTTCTTGTTGTCATTGTCGTAGAAACTGTGGGAAGAAATGGATCCTGAAGAGGTTTCCGGTACGACGATGCGCTACAACAAAACCGTCTTCCAGCTGGAGAAAGGGCTTCCGCCCAACAGCGTCGTGCCCAAGTTCAAACAAAAAGTGGAAAGCATGAAGGAGAAGGTGCGGGTTGGGCTTTTTCCCAGTTTGTTTAATAATTTATTGCGAAATAAGTAACCAGAACTCTGATACTGGACAAAAGCGTTCCATTAGAACTGAGAAGAAGAGAAAATAACCGGCCCAAGATTTAAAAAAAATTTAAAGTGAAATATCTCCCTTGTTCAAATACTATTTCGTTTACAAGTAAGCTTACTTACAGCATTGATATGTGTGCAATAAGACAGTCGTTACAGGCAATGCGTACAGTGTGTTCGCCACAGCATCTTCCACTTCGGGAGACCACCAAACACACTGGGTCTTTCTTGAGCCTTTGGAAATGGCTTTCTTGGCTGCCTCAAGATCGCCACCGACAGGAGGGAGTTAGTCCTTGTGGCTGTAGGAGGAGGGTTTGTGTCCCAGTTAGCACGGGCTCTGAGCTGAAGTTGATAAATACTGTGTCTCAAAGAAACATCCCCAACGGTTTTGACTTTAACTTGAAGCAGGATTATTGGATGTTAATAATTTTTGGCATGAATATTTCCGAGACAGCCGGCCTTTGACCGACAGTTCAATTTTCCACTTCACCCAACGTCTACTTCTGCATTTCCTGGGAGAACAAAACAAGCAGAATGTGTGTTGAAATGAGCACAATACGTCAAAAATGTTTCTGATATTATTTATTCTAAGTTGAAAAAAGACTATCGAATTTCAGTAATTTTTGGTAAAAATATTTTTGGCCAGTTGTGTCAGAAATATTCACATTAAAATTATGGAAATTTTGTAATCGTTTTTCAAGTTACAGTCGAAAATGTCAAGGATGTTTTTTGAGACAGAATGTATACAAATGGATGGGTGAATGAATGAATGAATGCATTTGTGAACTAATTAATTAACTAATTAACAAACAAACAAAATAACTAGCTAACTAACTAATTAATTTATTTGCATGTTTGTATTGGTGTAAACAGTTGGGTGTGATCGCAAACCTGCGCAACCCGACGCTCAAAGCACGTCACTGGGAAGAAATCGAGCAGATCCTCGAGACGGAGTTTACGCCGGAAGAACCTCTGACCCTCGGCAGACTGGTGGAGATTGACGCGTTCTACGTTGCTGAACAGCTCGAAGAGATTTCCGGCAAAGCAAGCTCAGAGGCCGGACTTGAGTCCATTCTCAAGAAGGTTTGTGGACTGGCTGACTGATTTCACGGATATCTGGACTCGCTCACGGTTTTTTTCGTTTTAGGTTTTTTTTTTCTAATTTCAGACTTTTTCAGTTATTGCTACTTTTGTTCTTGTTTTCTGATGTCAAACCTTTATTTCTCTTATTACCGTCTGTTTCATGATGTACAAAGCTGCTTTCGAGTTTTAACTTAAACTTTAGGTTTAGCCCTTATCCATACACCAGTTTACATTCTCAGACCACGTATGTGAGGCTATTGCATCGCGCGTTGTGACTGCTTATGTTTCAGCTTTACGCCTACTTGGTGGGAAGGTCAGGTTTTATTTCTAATGCAGTATTTTTGTTTTGCTTCAGCTCTGTGACACAAATAAAGCAGTTTTGTTTTACTGTTCATTTAGGTGAAAGACAGTTGGAAGACGTTGGAGTTTGTGTTGCTACCATTCAAGGACTACAACGGCGTCTTTTTACTGGGCTTACCGTCACTATATCAGCTACCATTTTACCATTTTAGCATTTTAGCATTTCACCAATTGTGTTCTTACCAGGTGGAAGACAGCTGGAAGACGCTGGAGTTCATGGTCTTGCCGTTCAAGGACTACAACGACGTCTTCATACTGGGTGGTACGGACGACGTGCAAGTTAATCTGGATGAGAGTAACATTAACATTCAGACGATTGCGAGCTCTCGACATGTCGGGCCAATTAAGCCACGAGTTGATGAGTGGGTTAAACAACTTGACATCTTCAGCAAGACGCTGGTACGCTCTTTTTGTGTTGATTTCTTTTACTGACATTGAATTAAACATGACACTAGCCACAAGTTCTCGAAAATATTCGGAAACAAATTTCATTATTCCAGGACCTGGAAAGTCTTTGGAAACGAAACGTTGTTTTTTTGAAAATTTTGGAATTTGATAGAAGTACTGTTTGCTGATGAACTTCGATTGTGATCGATGGGGTCTGTGACCATTAGCGCTTCTGAAACGACGACGTTGTTTTCGCTTTAAAATACTTTGCTTATTTACTTATTTACATTTTGCAGGACCAATGGTTAACGTGTCAGCGCAACTGGCTGTATCTGGAGACAATCTTCAGTGCCCCGGACATACAGCGACAACTGCCCGCCGAGGCCAAGATGTTTGTGACAGTGGACAAATCGTACAAGGATATCATGCGCAAAGTCAACAAAGTCCCGCTCGCCATCCGAGCTGCCACACAGCCAGGTCATATAATATTACTTAAGGCGCATACGCAGCGACGTAACTGAACCGTATTAAACTGACACGGTTTAGCTTTTGACGAGCTGACCAGAGAGCAACTGACCAATGGGCAAGCAGAGCGAGCATTGGTCATTGGTTGGCTCGTACGTGAGTGTAGTCACGTAAACACCGACACCGTTAGCCGGTGTCTGCTGTAGTTCATTACTACTTGCCCATTGGTTAGTTTAGCAAAAACTTAACCATGTCAGCGTCGGTTTAGTTAAGTTCAGTACGCGCCTTCACCGTTACATCTAACGCAACTGACTCAACGCTGTTGCATATTCTTTGACGTAGCTGATGCGGACGACATGCACAGTAAAAGTACGCAGCAAACGCAGCGCACGGAATGAACGCAAGAAAAGTACGCAACAAACGCCACGGACGCGCAGCTGACGCAAGCGACCAACGGTCAAAATGCGAGGACAGAAGCGGTGTCTATTCTTGCGTTCCGTCCGTTGCGTACATTATGTGCTTTGCGTGCCTTGCGTTGGATGGAAACTAAGCCTTACGCATTGGTCGGGAATCTAGCTTACAGAAGTTCGTAAGTCGCACTTAACAAAATGGCTAAACAGGTCAGACGGACAAACGGACGGACGGATGGACGGACAGACAAGCAAGACTCGTAATACTGCCTATTAGAGCAGGAACTAAACACTATTTTAAATTGCGTACAAGCCGGAGGCCAGACGTTTCCAAAGGGTGGTTTGAATCGACCGGGTTTCCACGCCTTGCGCCATGAAGTGGCCTTCCATTTATCAGCTAGGAAGTCTGGGGAGCACCGTAGGTTGCCCCATAGAGGTCTGGGACAAAACCCCGGCCAAAAACATTTTTTGCATCTCTGGCTTGAAAATAGCATTTATTGGTGATATTTCTGTTTTTGCAACGTTTCTTGGTTTTGGCTGACACGGTGAAACGAGGAGGGAAGGTTCAATTGAAGTAGTTAAAACTCCCTTTGGTTTGAATAATGTTGACTGTTCGGTTAATTATCGTAAGCCTTCACACTGGTATAACTATAACGACAGAATGCCAAACTAATGTTTTAAGTAATATATTGATAAAAAACACGGAAATACTGCATACAGTAAACAACTTGAATATCTGTTAGCAGATTTGCACGTTGCTGCTGGCAAGTTATTCATTCTGTTATCATTTTTTATCGTCTTAATTGCGTGTAAAATGTTGTCAGGTCTGCTGGATGCACTGCAGAACAATAATGCCTTGCTTGATCAGATTCAGAAATGTCTTGAAGCCTATCTCGAGTCTAAGAGGGTCGTCTTTCCTAGGTTCGTTCACATCCCAACCACTACTACTATTGCTAAGTGCTGCAAAAGAACTTACGGTTAAAGTTATAGCTCATTATGGGATACCCGTCACAGAGCTACGGAGCCTCACTTGCCATATGGTATCACACGGTGTTACCTGCCACCCAACACAGGTGAACGCGTTCTGCCTTAACTCCAACCAGATAGGCCGGTACTCGATTTACCTACCCCTGAGGGATGGAAGGCTGAGTTGACCCAGGTGGTTGGTTATGTACTGAGATGGTTTACCTGTGTGCAAGTTGCAACCACTTGACAGCGACCCAACCGGGAGTTGAACCCACAACCTTTTTATCGTAAGTCCAACGTACGCGCCACCAGTGTTAGTAATGAATGCTACGACTGCTACTGTTACTAGGCTTTGCTACTACCGGTACTAGGTCTACTGTACTGCTGATGAGATACAGAAATGCCTGAATAGGCTAGGTTAGCATATATCAAGTAGGCCTACAAAGATGATCATCCTTTCCAGGTACGTTTAGATCTTAACTATTGCCACTGGCAACACACATTTATTAGTGCTCTGGATTTCTGACGTTCTTGTTTTTTTCTTTCTCGTCTTTTTTCTTTTCCCTTTTTATTTATTTTTTTTCTGTTTGGCGAATTGACTGACTGAAGAATTGATTGATTACTGTGTATATAGGTTCTACTTTCTGTCAAACGACGAGCTGTTGGAGATCTTGGCTCAAACGCGCAACCCGCTTGCTGTTCAGCCTCACCTGCGCAAGTGCTTCGACGCTATCGCTAAGCTCGAGTTTGGAACCAACATCGTGCAAGTCGAACTGCCCAGTGGTAACGCACCGCATTAGTTCATTAGATTCTGTGGTTAACAGGCTACGGTATTTATCAAGTTTTTCCAAACAATTATGTGGACATAGGGTGGAGTCGCTATACACAATGACCATCGTCCTAGTCGGTCTACATCGACAAATAAATACAATACAGTGACAACCAAGCAGCGAAAAATACAGACAGCGAGCTTATTCTGACACGAAAATAAATGACGACTACTTTCTCGCAGGTGTCATACACACACCACTGGACGGTATAAACTGAACTGAATAAGGTGCATTGGACCTTGTTGGACGCAACCTGACAATTATGTGGACATTGTAAAATGTTGCATGTTTTGCTTTGGTTTCAACTTCAAGTATCCAGTGAGCTATTGGTTAAACGCGCTAATATAATTAACCAGAAAATCGTGAATTGTAACAACTTGTTTGTCAAGAGATTTTGCCATTGATATTTGCTGGTGTACATTCTGACAATGACATTGTTAATTAAGTTAAGTTTTTTTTCTTGGTTTTGTTTGTGAATGTGAATATGTCAATTTGTATAGCGCCCAATTAGAGAAGACCTCAAGAGCGCTCGTGTATCGTTCATGATAAATAAATGTATATTAGTGTCATTGCCATTTTATGCGCTAATGCATAAAGAACTAAATGGCTAAGAGCAAAAGTTAAAAGCCTACTCAGGATCAAGTTTTATACTGTGGCGTAGACAAGGGGGTCAGGGGGCCTACGTCGCCAATCTTTCATACAAAACATAAGCGTACGTTTGAAGTGCACTAAATTTGCCAATTTGGTCAGTTTATTTTCAAGAAAATAATATAAATTGTAGCCACCAGATCTTATCTTTTAAAGCTAAAATACCATATTCAATTTCGGCTGGGGCTGCGGCCCAGATCTTACTGGGGGAGCTCACAGCACTCCCCCAGATTCCTTAGCTGTATTTTAGGGGGTCTAACTTCTAATGGAAAGGAGGGGAAGGGGAAAAGAGGAGGACCGAAGAAGGTAAAGGAGGGGTAACAAGTAATTTGAGCAAAGCTCACGAGACGCGCGAAAGCCTATAGCAGTTCCTGTTCGCAGGTAATCTTAGTCTATCTCCATCCATTTCGTCGTAATTCACTCTTTTGCAGACAAAAATC
>Ga0056128_1006403_pt1 | contig 14855 bp, 5 predicted proteins | sample WorMetLIZISLAND2_FD_71113 | JGI IMG/M metagenome (GOLD analysis project Ga0056128, IMG submission 71113) | Marine gutless worms symbiont microbial communities from Max Planck institute for Marine Microbiology, Germany - Olavius geniculatus... ...
ATATCGTAGTGTGTTACGGGCTTACGATATTTCATAAAACGGGGTACCAGCTTAGGATGAACTGAAGCAGCGCTTGGTGGAGGTCTGGTCTGGCCTATGGCAGACCGTTGTCAATGACGCAATCGATGAATGGAAAAGACGTCTCCGAGCTTGTGTTCGAGTAAAGGGACAGCACTTTGAACATCTGCTGTAACTTCTGACTATGACGTTGCTAATCAACAGTTCGTTCAACTTCAAACGTTGGCATTATAACATTTAATGATTTCGTAACTGATGTTATTGGTTCGTTGGAGTACTGCAGTGCAGTTGCCTCATACTGTTGGTGCCACAGGAAAACCTCAGCTGGTACTCTATTCTTAAAATTTCTCGCAAGGTAACACATGCTATTAAGTGCTGATTCTCTAACGATTATTTTTGTCAAAATCTACTGCTATTGAACCAGGACTGTTGGAGTTATTGCAAAAGGTAGCAGGGGTCCGGTTTTTTTTGAGACACAGTGTATGTTAATTTTGGCGTCCACGGACCTTTAAATATGTGCCATGCCATGGACTCAGAACACTGCAGAATGCTTTACAACTGCATACCCAGGTACTGGCATGTGCCAGCTACCTTCATGGCAACTGGGTAGAAGCCGAGGAGTTATTTGGCAATCCTAATCCCATTATATACAGTAAACGCGAAAAAGCAGATAGAATATAGAAAATGTAATTTCACATACAACATATAAAAGACAAGTGAAAGACATGAAAATGGATGGCTGCAACTGAAATAAAACTTACCTTCATGGAGTGGTACAGCCGTTCAGCGAAGTATGCTTGCTTATTTTCAACCACTTTCACTGCAAACATAAACGACTAACAATAACAGAGTGGACAGCTAGCACTTAACTGTAATGTCAGTTTCAACGGAAATGCTACACATGACGTACACGAAGATAATGACACACACACACACATGCACACACAACAGTCTGAATGGCAGGTAAACCCAAGGCAGCACCATCGCTACTTTGTCCCTAACCTTGTCTTGAGACAGGCCAGAGCATTACAGTAATTATTTCTTCACACCAACCACCAAGTGTTACTAACACTCCAAGTCCAGTTCCATCGACATTCGCTCTTGAAATGCATCATAAAATGCGAAAGCTAAAACTTACAAACAACTATATGAGAAACCTGTTCTAGTCGTTATGCTGTGTTTATGACCCTACAGCACTGTAATTCTGGGGCCCCAGAGCTCACAAAAGGCTTTATAAACAAACAAAGAGTATGTTATTATCTCCGCCAAGTGAACATAGTGAACGTTGGAGGAGATTAAGAGATTAGTCATTCTGTACGTCATTCGTTCTGTGTGTGTGTGTGTGTGTACACGGTGACTAATAATAGAAATGACGTCATTGCACCAACAGCACAAGCAGCAACGCCGGCTATTACTTTTCCCTCCCTCCACGAAGCGGCTCTTTCTTCTCCCTCCCCTTTCCTTGTGTTTAAATCACTTCACTTGGCGGAGATATGCACTCTCACGAGTGCCTTCTAGTTTTACCAATTGTGACCATTCCGCGTTCCAAATCTCCAGACATCTCGTTCTTGATGGACTGCTCGAGGCTCTTGTGAGCAATGTTCTTGTACTCGTGGAACACCTGACGTAGCTGGTCGTAGCTCTGAGAACAGAGGATCTGATTGAACTTCGACTCATCTGTGCCCAGTTTCTTCTCACCGGCCTGATACAGCTCCTATGCAGATCAAACAATACACATCTTTCTGATGCTCTGTACACCGTGCCTAGTGACATGTTGATGTAAAAGTAGCCTACTGCATCGAACATGATTCACATGGAACAATAATGGTACATTAGAATAATAATCCTTCTGGTGGCTTTAGCAAAACAATGAAATAAACCCAGCATACTGTGTCTAGTGACATGTTAATGCAGCTGTACTGCATCAAAGATGTGCTTGCTTAGCACAATAAGTTAACTTCCAATCGTAGTACACTCAACTTAACTCGGGTTTAATAAAAAAAAACGATAGCCGATGGCTAAAAAATATACAAACATAAAAGTAGCAACTACACATAGCTAATAGAGCATACAAAATACGAAATAGTCCACACTCAACACTCCTTTAAGTCCGGTTCACATCCAGATATATATTTCTGAATTCACCAAAACAAAGCACACACTGTTATATATGTTTATATTTTTAAGTTATTGGTATTTAGCCAGGGCAAAGTGGCTAAAAGACCGATATTTATTAGTTCTCGTCCATAGTATGGGATAGGCGGTATGTTGTCGGAGTCGAGAAATAATATCAGAGTCTTGTCATCGTCACGTAATCTAAATTCTTAGGCAAGCTTCTTGTAGCACGTTACCTCTCTAAACAAGAAGTGCCACTTGACACTGCCATCTAAGCCGACAAATTAGTTGATGCATTGGCAAATTGTCCATGGTCTTGTTCATGGTCTTCAATGTTTTGACTGCTATCTCATCGAGGGCCAAGAAAATGTTCATCAACACTGCATTTTAGATCTCTATGACTCCATCAACAACCCTTGTGTAAACTATGTCTATTAATATCACAACTTAGTGTTCGATGAGTCCATGATACAGTTCTATAACAACTCACTTGCTTATTATGCTATGTAAGCACTGCAATATATTCCATAAAATAATCTACACTGAGCAAGCAAACATGCAAACCATGGCATCAGCTCTAGCCTTCTCCACGCTAACTGGCTGGCCTTCCACACGATTGCCCTGCAACGAACATTAAGGGCACGTTGCACCAACGTCGTTCAACTTTGAACCCGGGTCAAATCGGAATTTGATCTTAGTTCAGCTGCAAATTGTGTTGCACCAAAGCGGTTCAAGCGCTGATCCCCGTTCAATTCTGAACTGCCATCTGACCACCGATCAATTTTCATCTCGGTTCAACACGAGGTTACACATGCGCATTAGGCAATAAATATTTTCTGTAATATACTATTGCTGCAAAAAGTGTCTGATTCGAATCTTATCTCGTCCAAAAAACTTCCTCGTATCGAATTGTAAGACTTTTAATGCAATTATACTGATGATCTGGATATGTCAGATTTCTGCTACATTCGTTTGATGTTCTCTTTGTGCTCGAAAATTAACAAATAGATCAATAAATTGCATTTTCGGTGGCGATGTCTCGCTGCTACAGTAAACATACGATCGAACCCTAACCACAGCAACAAAACTCATTCATATCAATTTATAAGACGTCAATTCAATTATACTTGCGATCAAGATATGTTACATTTATTCTATATCTGTTTTCTGTGGTTTTTTTGCTGGATAAATTAATTAATGGATAAATAAACAGCATTCTAGAGTGCCGATGCACCGTTGCTATGCTGTAGCTATGGTAAACGCATTATCTTGACAACGGACGTAGAATAATTAACGAATATCTATTGGAACACAAAATACGTATTTTCAGAACTTTATCAATGCAACTGTTGATGCAAAATTGTGCAGTAACTTCAGGGAAACTTAAAATTCGAACAAATTATGGCCAATCTGTACTGGACTGTTTCATAAGCATTGCGTGTGACTGTGACGTCATTGTAGTTGGCCCGTAGGCCGAGCGTGGTTGACCAATCAGCGTCATCCACGGCATAAACACGACCGTTCAACTGAACGAGATCAGCTGATCTCAGTTCAACTTGGAGCAACGTAACTCAGTGTGAACTTGGTTCAATATTTGATCCAGGTTCAGCTGAACCGAGATCATGAACGACGTTGGTGCAACGTGCCCTAAGTAACAAATTTTCTACAGTTCCTGGATATAAGACCTATTACACAATAAAAAATTCCAAAGCAAAGTTGCAGAAATAGTTAAAATATAACCAAAAGAAATACAACGATCTGTAAAGCATGTGTGCCACAATGGCTGCACAGCTGCTGAATTAAATAAGCATATGCAGGCCTACAGAAATCTGATATCTTCTTGGCAATTTTAGAAGTCTGGATACACCATTCTAAAAATTCACTGAACTTAAGTAAAACTCAACTAAACACAACACTGGCGTAGTCATAGGGTGGAGGGCACGTACCCCCTCCTTCAGAAGCCAACTCAGTTACTCAAAATAGTGTCAAAAATGCACCAAAACACTTCATTTTACACGAAAATTCCAAAAAAAATTCCCTCCCCAAATTCCTTCTTCAGTGGGAGGAGACACTCCTCTCCATACCCTACCACCAGGTGCTCCCCTACATCCAGATCCTAATGCTGCAAGTTGATGTGATGTAAAGCAAAAATAACCACACTGGCTCACTAATACCTGTAGTCGGAATTAGCAAGATACACAAACAGCTAAATTGAAGCAATCTTCCTATTAGCTGCTGACAGTAACTTTGCTGCTCAGATCACTCTCTTCAGCTCAAACTGAATTTTAAACTACACTGTCTTCAGAAAAAAACTCCCACTCACGTTTTGTTTTATATCTCCATGGAAAATGTTCAGATTTCCAGAAAAAAATCAGGAAATGTATAAGAGGAAACAGGTATTCCAATGGTATAAAAGTTATATATTCTTTGCTACCAATGACATCATGCTGACGTCATATTTCCGTGTTTCTAAACTATGGGTTTTACCATTGAAGACATATCTTTGATATAATGTTTGCAAGTCAGCAAAGGTTATTGAGCAGCAAGTTTGTGCAAGATGCTTCCCGACAATACATAGACAATTGAATACTGATGGAATAAAATGTTAAAATTAAAAAAATGATATGACCAGCAGTATCAAGCCGTTCGACTGATAGCGGGCAAGTGGTCATTCATGCAGTGACGCAGTGCACGTATGCTTGCCAACATCAGCAAAGTTAAGGATCTTGCACTCAGCCAAAAAGATAAACCACGAAAACAGTTCAAAATGGAAATTGTATAAAAAATAGCATATTTTTGGGTTCAGTCAGCACAATGACAAACTGGTTTGTTTTAACATTTCACTAATGTCTGTCGTCAACGATAAACCCCATAATATACAAACGCGGAAATATGACGTCAGCAGGACGTCACTGGTAGCAAAGAATATCTAATTTGTTTACAGGTAGAATGCCTGTTTCCTCCTAAACATTCTCTGAAAATTTTGCAAAAATCTGGACATTTTCAAAGGAGATAAAAAAGAAAACGTGAGTGGGTGTTTCTTGTCTGAACACAGTGTATCTAGTATAAAATTTCAAAACAGACACTTAGCCAACTTGACATAATGTGAAAAATGAAACAAAGTTAAACTCACAGACTAAAAAAGCCAAAAAAACTTACAGTTGACAAAGAGACGAGAAGTCGACGGAAATGTCCAGATGTTTCACTTCCTAAATCTTTCTCAAGATCTCTGTGAAGCACTGCGCATCATACCACACAGCAGTCTCCACAAGACAGCTCAGAATGCTTAATGCTAGAAACCAGAAAGAAAACAAAAAGAAAGCTTGAGATGAAATTTTAAAAAACTGCAAATTGACAAAACGGGAAAAGCAAATGGCTAGTCAATCAACAATGTTTTATAATGTCAAACAAGAAGCCCTTGATCATAAGAGATTGTCTTGAAAGAAACTTACTGGTTTTATACATAGCTTTGATATCAGCGATTTCCTTGTTGCTGCGAGTACAGAGGATCTCAATCAGGCAGCCTTCATCTGTACCAGCACCCTAAACCAGTCATATATACAGGGTGGGCCATAAAAAACGTGGCACTTTACTTTTGTCCGTATCTTTGTCAATTAATGACCAATTTTCAAAATTCTTTCACTGACACACTCTGCAGACAAATTGCAATAATGTGATTATTATATATCCCACCACATCATAAATGCGTATCTACACTACCTTGTGAAATATGAATGAAATGTGCATGTATAATGATAATAACAAATAAACATTTTGGTAAAATTGAAAAAAAACACTTCAGATCAACATTGCGGTGAATGATCTGTACAACACTAATTTGTGTGGGTCTAACACGGTCTAGTGTCATATGGATCATTAACCGCAATGTTGGTCTGAAATATTTTTTTCATTTACTTAAATGTTTGTTATTATCATTAGGTTTTCTTACAGTTATGTTTCACAAGGCAGTGTAAAGACACATTTACGGTGTGGCGAGATAACACTATTGCAAATTGTTAGCAGAGTGTGCCAGTGAAATAATTTTAAAAATTGGTCAATAATTGGCGAAGATATGGACAAAAGTAATGTGCCACGTTTTTTATGGCCCATGGTGTAGTTTGTACAGTATCAGATGTGTGTGGCCTAGAAACTGCCCCAATCAAAATGGCTGCTAAAGACATTTTTGTCCACTTGTTGTACAGACTGCAGTGCCCAAATTGTTAAATCATGATCTCCAAGTTACTTACTTACTTACTAACAGCTGACACATCTGACCACAGACAAAACTCAAATAAACAGGCAAGCTATTCGAATCGAGGCTGATGCATAAAGCAAATCAGCCATCTTGCAAATGGGTGGCCTAAGTCACTGCATTGTATTGCATCGTTCAACTCATGCCACGTAGAATTGCATCATCCTACCAACTGGCAACACAAGCTGCTGCCCACTTTGGGAGTGGTGATTTTGTTTACGTATTGCTGCAATAGCAACTACTGGGCGATGCCACAACTCTGGTATACACGTATATCGATGCATCTGACCTTCATAGCAGATCTCAGCTGGTGTGAGTCATATTCCGATGGAGTCATAAACAGTGCGAGAATAGCTTGCTCAAAATTTCCGCTCAATTCACTCTTCAGCTCCGAGAGCAGATCCTGTCACAAAGCAGCACACCAATGCCCAATAGCAACTGCAGCTAAACTAATACAGCCTCAACTCTCCAATCAGCGTTTGCAAGAAAGAAATCATATCATAGATAGTTAACAAGAAAGCCTACCTAACGCAAAGAGGAACACGCGACAGCTGTGCATGTTTGAAGGTCCACTGCAAACAAAATCTATAAGCTCTCCAATCCCAGTACGATGCATTCATATACACCAGATGGTGCCACCGTCTCGCATGGCTGCTGCCGTTTGAGTGGTCAAATGCAAATATTCTCAAGGGAAGACCCAAGTTTGATGCCCCTGTACAGAGAATTTCTTAAATGCATGGGGCAAAATTTAAACTAGTAAAAACTACGTTTAATGTTGAAAGTTTTATACGCCAGCTGTCCCAGTTTATTTCTAGCAATTTCAGTGCAATTCGCTCTCAAAATGTGTGTGACAGTGAAAAATCGCAAAAAAATCCATTAAAACCTTTATTTTAGCATTCAAGGTCATCCAAGGTCATTGCTTTCAGTGCCAATCAAAAGCCAGTGTACCGAGTGTAGGACTTCCTATTAATGATTAATAGTAACCTAGGCCCTATCTCACACCGTTTCTGAGATACAGCCGCATATTGGCTGAAAATTGCCAACTTTTCCGACCCCCTCTCATTTAGTGCCCTCGCTCGGGGTGACCCCCTTAGAATTTATGGAAAAGCTTTACAGATCCAGAAACAAGAGTCTTTCAGGCAGCCAACAGTAAGATTTGGTGATCCTAGCTTGCACCGTCATTGACTGATCCACCCGTATGACAGACGGACAGACAGACAGACGGACGGACGAACAGAATTGCTGCTGTCGCACGTAAAAAGTGGCAATTTGATTGCAGGTGTACCTCAGATACTATCAAGTCAACTAGACGGCCAAATCTGTTAACAGTCGGTGACTTTAACCGACTAGGTCAGTATGGCAAGTTCTGGTAACAGGGCCAGCAGCATGCAGAACTTGCTGTTTCTTCCTTAGCAGTGGCTGTAATCATTGAACAACTATAATTACCCACAGATGGACGACCAGGCTGAGTTAGCCTGGGTGGCTTGATGGAATACCAACGATACACGTGCAAATGATACCCACCTCAGAACTTGTCACAACTTATCACAGTAACCTAACTGATCAATAGGGCCCACATCTTTCCGCGGTAAATTTTTCAAAATTCCGCGGGCCAGTTCGCAAAATTCTGTGGCTAACGTGGCAAAATTGTCCAAATTCCGCAGCTTACCGTGGCCTTCTGGTTGTGAGTAAACTAAGCTTTACTCTGTTTAAAAAACTTCAGTTTTTGGATGCTGGCATGGCGCTCAGTTATGCTAGCAATATACAAAGAAACTTATCAATCTTTTTTGCTTTTCGAAAGTGTAATTTGTCAATTATTCGCACTGTGTTAATTTACGATTGTGCAGTAAACGAGTAGGGATGCAGTTTTAGGCAGCTCAGTTTGATTTTTCTCAGTGATATAGTTAGTTTAAAGCCGACGATCGTACCAATCATCAGCCATTTCTTAACTTCTGTAAAATTCCGCGAAATTCCGCAGCAATACCAAAACTCTGCGGCTCAGCTCAAAATTCCGCAGCCCATGAAAAAACTGTGGGCCCTACTGATCAATGTGACTAACGATGCTATCACTAAGCTGAATTGAGCAAACTTCCTTACCTTGCCATACATGGTCTTAAACATCAGTTTAATCTTCTGTCGCTGATCGTTGCTACGAGCGGACAATATGTCTATGATTGCCTTCTCATCAGTTCCTAGCAAACAGCGTGCAATGTCCATCTAGCTGTTATTGTGTTTATCCCTCCTCCTTTTCTATCACTGGTAAAAACTGCAGACACGTATTTTGCTGTATTCAACACTCAGTGCTGTCAGTCCATTTCATGCCAAATGAACTGGAAAAGATGCCATCGGTACAGAAACAAAATCTTATAAATGAACAGGATCATTTGACAACAATTATACAATTTTTGGCTGTCTTCATAATAAACATACAAATATGCATAGTGTCATAAACTGCAGGTGCAAATATATACTGGTAAAAATTTTCAAGAATGTACATAAAATTCCCAGGTTTTCAAATTAACACCACCAATAAAAACTGCAATATATGTAACATTTCAAAATATGTAAATCCCAAGCACTGCATACCTATGCCTTTCATGGCTTTCCGCAGCACTTTACAATCTTCCTCCACATTAAATGCTGGATACGGCTTCACAGTGCCTTGACTCTAAACCAGCAAACTGCATTATGTTATAATGTTATACATCAACAGCAATGGTAATGCACTAATACAGTACAAGCTGTCATGCTGCAAAATTCATTACAGCAACATGACACAGATATCTACTGAAATGCAGCTATAAACAATCAGATAATACAATGTACAAAGCATAACAGCTAATAGCAGCCATTGCTCTACATGAATTACTCCGCTAAACAAAGACCAAAAAGAACTGATTACCATATCAATTCTTAATTACACATTACAATTCCAAATTCTACAACATTCAAAGTTTTAACTTCCTTTCTGAAAGTGCTTCTTGTGTTTTGACACTTGGCTAGAAAAACAGAAAAGCATCTGGCAAAACTGGCATGCAAAACTAACAGTTTACTGTAACCTGAAATTTAACTTTAAAAAAATAAAGCATGTGCATGAAAGTGTATGATTTTACCTAAGAGTTATCCTTTAAATTCGATCACCAGACATCATTTTTATGCAAAACAGATGAAAGTCACCTAGTCACATGTGCAGATGTTCAAAACTGTTCATGTCAAATGATGCCAAAAAACCACTGAGCTACAAAAATCAATTAATAGCTAGCCTTAATAACAACAACTAGAGTTTTATCTAACATTCTTTTATCATCATGACTGTAGTCAACAGCTACATTCGGCTATCAAACAGACACAAAGTCCTGAGGTGAGGACACAATATGCAATGAATACACAATTGACAACTATAGCTGCAAAAGTTGAAAAAAAAATCAAATCAATCAAAAGATAGTTTCAATGAAAAAAGATTCTGACAAACAAACAAACCTTTGGTGCTGTTGGCAAGGCACCGGCCGGCACTGGCTGAGTCTGATAACCGGCACCTCCCACTCCTGGTTGTGCCCCTGCATAGCCGGTAGCCTGCGATGCTTGCGGATGGACCGTGGTCGGTGCGGAGCCACCTGGCTGATAGCCACCTGGAGCAGCCTGGTAGCCTCCCGGAGCCTGATATCCAGCTCCACTGGGCGGCGGATACCCTGCCGTCCCTGACGGTGGATAACCAGCAGCAGGCGGTTGATATCCTGGACCTGGACCTCCAGCAGGAGGGTAGCCGCCGGTGCCCGGGGCAGGCGGGTAGCCTCCAGTACCAGGTGGATAAGCACCCTGTCCTGGGGCAGATGGGTAGCCGCCCGGAGCAGGTGGATAGCTGCCCGGAGCTGGCGGATAACCTCCTGGTACCGGCGGATAGCCACCTGGAGTTGGGGCTGGTGGATAGCCTCCAGGTGCAGGTGGATAGCCGGGCCCACTGGGAAAACCTCCTGCTGGCTGTGGTGGGTACTGGAAAAACACAAACACACAGCAAATCTTTTCAGACCAATTAAGATATCAAAACACTCAACTAACAGCTTGTGGCCAATAATTTTTCTGAAGAAAAGAAAAGCTCATAACAGATGAAAACGTTGTAATGAACATGAAACTGAAATGAACAAGAATAGCATGATGTTAAACTTGAGTTAATTTAACAGAAATGACTGCTGGTGGCCTGGCGTAGCAGTAACGCATTTCTTTCAATCAATGAAATTACCGTATGCTAAGCCGGGTTAGTACAGTGATGGGTGACTGCCTGCGGGCAGGTAAACCATCTTGTTATGTAACCAGCCGCCTAGGTCAACTCAGCCTTCCATCCTTCTGGGTAGGTAAATCAAGTACCGGCCTATCTGGCTGGGGTTAAAACAGGGCGCACTCACCTGCGTTGGGTGGCAGGTTAGACTGTGTAATCCCATATGGCAGGTGATGCTCTGTAGCTCTGTGAGGGGTTCAATCTTCTAGAGCTATATTCCAACCTTTAACTAAATTGCCTTTTAAAATAAATGTGCATGTTTAAGCATAAAGTGTTAGGTATTTTAAATATGCCACACAGCAACACCGATGTAAACAATGACAACAATGTACAGGAAGAAACAGCTGAAACCGCAAGTTTAAAAAGGATTGTTGATTTTTTCCTAGTGTGGGAAGCACATCTCACAAATTTTTTTCCACATTCTGAAATTTAACAAGAAATTTGAGCTAATGCTCACGAGATGCGCGAAAGCCTATAGCAGTTCCGGTTCAGTATATTAGCTGAAAATTGGGGTGTTCATGCTAAGTTAATATACAAAATACCAAATTCTCTATCTGGATCGCATAACGAGTTCCGTGCAGCTGATGGAGAAAATTTGGTAATCCTAGGTTGCAACGCTTTTGACTGATCCACCCGTGTGACGGACGGACGGATGGACGAACAGACGGACGGACGGACGGACGGAATTGCGATGACTAAGACGCGATGAAAGCAGTAGCTGCTTTTGCGAGTAAAAATATAACAAGTCAATCAATGCCATCGATCAGCGTTAGTTAGTGCTGGGCGTTGTAAACCAATTAACGAGATGGCAGCACCATCGAACAAAATGTCACAAATTATGCTGTATAAGATATGCAAGCCGTTTCACCAAATACTGTGCAGCAGAAATGTAATAAATAATAAATTATTGCACTCACAATACAACAAAATCGTACAACGAAAATCTGTCGCTGTTTGAGTTAGATTTGCAGGAAGTTGGGATAAAATACAACACCTTTATTACAGTCATGCCAAAGTGCACATAATGATAGTACCATGGCACCTCGTTGTGAATGATACAGACTTGTGTTGCAGCCCGAAATCGCCAAAAAATCCATAAACCCCCTATTTTGGCGTTTAAAGGTCATTCAAGGTCACTAAATTCGGCGCCAATTGAAAGCCAGTATACGACTTCCTATTAGTGATTAATAGTAACCTAGGCCTTATCTCACACTGTTACTGAGATACAGCGAGTTATTGGCCAAAAACTGCAAATTTTGCCCACCCCCATCATTTAGAGCCCTCGTTCAGGGTGACCCGTTTGAATTTATGGAAAATCTTTATGGTTCCTGAAACTAGAGTCTTCCAGGCAGCCGATGGTGAAAATTTGGTGATTCTAGCTTGCACCGCTTTTGACTGATCCACCCGTGTGACAGAGAGACGGACAGACAGACAAATGGACAGAACTGCGATGGCTAAGACGCGCTGAAAGCAGTAGCTGCTTTCGTGCGTAAAAAGTATACATCAATTACACAAATTAAAAAATAACAGTCTGGCAATCTTGCATTACTGTTACACAATTATAATGCATTTCCTATGTATACACAGCCACACTGTTTGCGTGACCAACACCAGACATTAACAGTAGACACAGAGTAACACATGAAAAACAATTTTTTTAAATTACACATAAAACAGTTTGGGGCAGGTATTTGCCTCCCCTTTTCCCTATGCAGTGATGTGCCTAGAATACTGGAAATTTGAATAGCATTATTAACTGACATGGGCAGTGATAGGAGCAGCATTTCTTCTTACTGACAGACAACTATTTGTTATGTCAATGAGCCAACTGCATGCATTGTTACTTAACATAACAAAGTTCTCACTCACGCCAGCTGGTTGTGGAGGATAGCCTCCTGGCGGTCCTCCCATTCCTGGATAAGGAGGCTGATTGGGATCCGGCAGCCCCGTAGGCCCAGGCTACCATACAGTGCAAAAAAACACACCATACACATGATATGCACCATACCAACATTCAATAAAGCTGATGCAATATTACACATGCAGATGAACAATTACAGCAAACTTACTAACCATAAATTGTCTTTTTGTATAAATAAACACAGCAGAAACATACAAGACCTGCACAATTAGCCATTTGCATCTTATCTCTTTAATCTTTTGTCTATTACTAAAAAATTAATCCAATCAATCAGTCAATCAAATATCCATCAAACAATGCCACACTACCGGATATCCTGGTTGTCCTTGTGGTGGATATCCACCAGGGGCACCGTACGGAGGATAACTCATTGCTGCTTCAACAACTGCTTCAAGTCTCAACTATGCTCTGTACATACACATAGAGTACCAGTGCTACAGCTGTAATCTATCCACAAATTATCATATATCGCATAAACTGTTAATTACTTATCACAACTGCATTATTCCAGTAGTTGTCAGTTTTGTTTAATATACTTTTTTGTTGTGTTACTAGTATTCCAGCTTTGATCAAATCTGTAAACAATCAATGGAGATGAGTGTTCCCTTAATAAATGATAACCTTGAATGAAATAATGCATGCCTAATGCTTACGCAAAGCACAGCGTGATGTATGTGATGTAATATTATGTTTGGTAATTGCAAAAAACAATCACTTTTTGCTATGTTGTACCAAATATGAAAATGTGAGAACCAAATTGAGACTACCAGTAACATACCAGAATAGGCAAAAGTGGAAACTACTTAGCAGAGAGCTTATTGTTGGCACCTACTAACCAGTCTGTAAACATGACAAGGAAGCAAGACAGACATTATAAAGGCAGCATTTTTTATGCGCGAAAGCAGCTATTGCTTTCAGCGTGTCTTAGCCATCGCAATTCTGTCCATCTGTCTGTCTGTCTGTCACACGGGTAGATCAGGCAAAAACGGTCCAAGCTAGGATCACCAAATCTTCACCGTCGGCTGCCTGGAAGACTCTAGTTTCAGGAATCGTAAAGCTTTTTCATAAATTCGAAGAGGGTCACCCTGAACGAGGGCACTAAATGAGAGGGGGGTTGGCAAAATTTGCGATTTTTGGCCAATAAGTTGCTGTATTTCAGTAACAGTGCGAGATAAGGACTAGGTTACTATTAATCACTAATAGGCAATTGGCGCCCAATTCAATGACCTAAATAGGGGGTTGTACGGATTTTTTGGTGATTTCGGGCTGCGAGACACATTGCAAAAGCGAACTGCGCTGAAACCAATTAAGATAGACATGGACAAGCTGCGTATAAAATTTTCAGCATTGAACGTACATTTTGACAGTCCAAGTCTCGATTTTCTAGGTTCAAGGTAGCCTAGTTCTATGCTGTCCGTAATATAATATAGCTCTAGGCTAATATTTAAGACGAAGTCCTTTGTCTAGGTTCAAGGAAACCTGCGCACGAGGGCATCAAAGAGCGGTACCCCCGTAAAAATCACGACGAAATGGCTGGAGATAGACTGACAGTTTGCGAACCGGAACTGTTATAGGCTTTCGCGCGTCCCGTGAGCATTAGCTCAAATGTCATGTTTCAGTTTATTACAGACACTCATAAACAGCTGTAGTCAGTTTTTGCACTGTAGTCACTCTTATTCCAGTTGTCGTCATTCGAAAATAGATGTTTTCATTAAAAAGGCCTAATACAGTATAAGAGAATTACTTGTAAAGATTTTACGGCCAAACTGGATGTGTACTTACCTACAAATCTTGTAGTAATCACACCAATCAGTAATCATTCAAAATGTTTCTCGTCAAAGGTTTTGCTTGAGCGCTGGAAACGATTAACTTTCTGTAACAGTAAGACAAACTTGTAACAACTTCAACATAACTTCGCACAAAATCAACATAAACATTGCACTGGACTGTCATAGCAGTCGTAAACTTCCGCTAATATAACGTAACGTAACTTAAAACACATCCGAAGTAAACATGCGGGCATCTAAAAAACGAGAACGACCATGTTTAGATCTTCAGACTTAGGTGTAGAATTAGGGTCAGTTTTAGGGTTAGGGTTAAAGTAGGGTCAGGGTTAGGGCTAGGTTTAGGGTTTGTAGTCGCATTCAATTGCAATCAAAATAACTAAAATCCAGTACGATCGGTGTCACAATCGTTCTCGGTCGATAGACGCTTGAAGTAAACAGCTGTGATGTGGAGATCGCATTGCAAGCACATGTACGATTTGTTGCAAAATA
>Ga0056128_1006405_pt1 | contig 14854 bp, 6 predicted proteins | sample WorMetLIZISLAND2_FD_71113 | JGI IMG/M metagenome (GOLD analysis project Ga0056128, IMG submission 71113) | Marine gutless worms symbiont microbial communities from Max Planck institute for Marine Microbiology, Germany - Olavius geniculatus... ...
TCGCTCATCTGATATTCTCCAGGATCTGCATTGGCTCCCAATTGATCAATGCATTGAATTCAAACTTGCCACATTGACGTACAACATTCTCAACTCCTCTCAACCTACCTATTTACGTTCTCTGCTCAATTATCACACTCCCACACGCTCTCTGTGTTCTGCCAACACCGATCTGCTGTCGGTTCCACGTGTTCGTACAACCTTTGCCTCCCGCGATTTTAGCATTGCAGCCCCCACAGTCTGGAACTCACTAACCTCTAGCATCCGTAGTTTTACCTCTGCAGACACTTTCCGTCGCCTCCTTAAAACTCACTGCTTCCAGCAGGCCTACTGCTCCCCCTAGCGGCTCAGCCAAGTACCCCAGATTCGGTCACTGGCTGACATTGTGCACTTTAAATATGCACGTACCTACTTACTTACTTACTTACTAACTGTGTGAAAAGCGTTATTTTGCATATAATATTCTACTGCAGATTGATGTTTTATGGGCACTTTTGTTCGACAGGTCTATCACATCACGTTGTCAGTGATAATGTCTCACTGCAGATGCTAATTGACAAAGGCAACGGTAACAGGTAACTGCAGAATATTGCTGCGTTGTTTCTATTAATTAAATACCCTTTTACCGTCTTTAAATGCACAAAAATATTTGGTAGAGAATCATGCATGGTTCATTATTTTGCATTAATATTTTTGTCCGGTGTTTTCGTCATCTTATTTTGCTTTCTTGACAATTGTTTGGCATTATTTGTTAGCGTTAGCATGTTTGGGATTATGGAATTTTCTATGTTGTTTTTGTTGCCAATTTGCTTGCATTTGTTTAGTTTTTATTTAAATAATTACTGATAGACACAATGGATTTTTACTTAGCCTTGGATTGGAGTTTAATTCGTGTTGATCACTGGGCAAATCATGGTTGTGTGATAAGGGCATCTATCTGATATTTATGGAAGTTGAGTTGTTGCTTATTTAGCTGAATTATCAAATGCAGAAGATCATCGAATAAAGGGCATTTTTGTTATAGTCTTTTTTGTACACATTTACAAACAGATTGTGCTTAATGCAGGACAACTGCAGCAACGCACGTTCACGACCGAAGCAGTCGCAGTCATGCCATTTTTACGATCTCATTTACTCAGGTACGCTGTGTGCAGTCTGTTTCGTTATCGGTTTGTATATGTACAGTTTTTGTGGCTATTCAATATGGCGTTGATGGTGCTTACAGTTAACTTTTTAATACAGCGTATTTTTTTGTATTATATATAATTCTATACCTGAAGTTGTTTTTAATTTTTAAACATGAAAGTCGAGAGCATTGTCTGTGATGTGTAGATGGTGTTTATATTATAGCAAGTTGTTTTTCCAACTTTGCATCTTGTAGTTATTATTACGTCGTATTTACTACTTAATTGCTGTTTTATAGTGAACAAACTCAAGTTAATATTGCACTGTGTGAAGGCTACGCTGGATGAAATTCGTCCGAGTGAAACAGTTAGCAAGATCAACCTCGTAGATCTCGCTGGAAGGTAAGGGTTGTCAGTTTAGGATATTTAAGATATATAGTTTAGGATATATTTAGGATAGGAAGCATTATTATTTATATTATTTTAAGTTGATATTGTACTGTTTGCATATTTTAGCTTTATGAAAGGCTGTCACAGACAAGTGATCTGAGTGTATTTAGTGCTAGATGTTTAGTTGTCCAACATACGAGCAATCAAGTGGTATACTAGCTGTGGATTTTATGTTGCAGCGAACGGGCGGATGTGACCAGCAATTCGTACAATAGAAGCCGGCTAAAGGAAGGCGCCAACATTAACAGGTCGCTGGTTGCACTGGGAAACGTTATTCAAGCTCTTGGTAAGCTCTGACATTGTTTATGTAACATCTCACTGAGATGTACTATAGATAAATTAAACGATTATTTCGGCGATTTTTTAATGCCAGAACATGTCTTAGTGGACTGCTTCTTTCGTTTGATGCGACGTTGGTGCATAAGTGCTTAAAAACGGAAGTAAACTAGAAATTTGGGGCAAGATCCAACGTGAGGCCGCCCAGCGCTGTACGTCCGATTGTCTTAATCCACGGCTGCTGATTCGCCAAGCCTTCGACTATAATACCACTCCCTCCAAAAACCCTTAACGGATCTCATCGAAATTCGGCCTCAGTTCCTTTTAGGTAAATGTCGTCTTTTTCCTCAGTTTAGGTTTTGGCGCATTATCTGGTTTCGGAGGAAAAGTGGAATAAAAGAAGAAGAAACAAAACAAAAACATGAAGCCTCCCCTTACTTCGTACGGGCAGCCTAAAATCAAGTTGTGATGGAACTTTGGTAAAATACAGAGAGAAATGCTGATAAAGGATATGTCACTGGTGCGTTTATTGGAATCGCAGAAAAAAAAACTAAGAGAATGGAAAACTGGTCTGATCTACGATGGTCGTAAATAAGTCGGTTAAAATACCGGTAACAAAACAGCATTTTCTCTCAGTTTATTTTCAAAATATGAAAAATCCAAGATACCCTCACATCTTTTAGTATTTTGAGTTAGCGCAGTAGTCTAGAAATTAATTGGTTGATATGTGTGTAATATAATAGTATTTTCTGAATAAAGGGAGGTGCATTTTGTGACTGTATCAGCTCAGCGGTCGATCATGCAGTCGTGGGAGAAGTCCTCATCCTGGTCGTGTGCTAGCAGCGTTGATGGCAGGCGCTCCGGCAGCGCAGATTGGTCTTCATGTCGTCAGAGACAAATGTACATCCCTTACCGTGACTCCGTGCTCACGTGGCTTCTGAGAGACAGCCTCGGCGGCAATGCTAAGACCATTATGATCGCAAGTATGTTGTTTTATGTGAATGCGAGAAAGCTGCTAACAAAGGCACGTTTATATAATGTAAACTGTTATTTTATACTATGAAGTAGACTATAGAATCTGTATAGTTGTGTTATCAGGCCAACACTGAAAGGACTTAAGACCTATTTAGTCTAGCTACTTACTTAGTTTTTTCTCTGCACGTTTGTGTGCGCGTGAAAACAGCGATATCGCCGTCCAGTCGTTGCTACACGGAGACGGTGAACACGCTGCTTTATGCGCAGCGAGCTAAGAACATTGTCAATAAGCCGGTGGTCAACGAGGATCCCGTGGCAAGACTCATCTGTGAACTGCGTGCTGAGATACATCGTCTGCAGTCTCTGCTCAGAGCTCAGGTTCATTTGATCTTCACTCTGAGATATTTTAGCCAATCATTTTTCCGACATGTCGTGAATTAAACCGTCTGCAGAGCAAAATAACTAGGAGGGGGCCAGACAGTTGTATTTCGATTGTCTTGGAAGCATCTTCACAGAGTTGGGATTTAAAGATTGGCATTACAATAAATCAACTAATCAGTAAAATATTTGCAGTGGTCGAAGGCACATTCACAAGTCACTTTTGACCGTTACCTTTTCTCGTTATAAGATAATTGTTGCACTATGATGAATCAAGTTGGTGGTTCAGTACGGAAGTGATAAGTAAACAAATAAAGCAATTAGCTTGAGGTGATGATCGTGTTATTAGTAGCATTTAAGCTGCTTGTTATCCGTCTTATGAGCGTGCTGTTAATGTGTTATGCATTTACTGGTGTTGTACAGGATGGCTCGATAAAACCAGTGTCAGAAACATCGTCAGTGATTGCCGAGAGACTAGAAGAAAATGAATTACAAGTATGTTCTGTTTCGTCAAAGCTGACTACTTAATAATTATGTTTAAGATATTTTATCATCTGTGGTAACTACACGTTGTTTTACATTTGAGATTATGCTGACACCGTGTTGATTAATGCATGTCAGTATCATGATCAATTGTTTTTAGACGGGTCTCATAAATTACGTGTGTAAATCTAGCTGCTGTGTGTTTGCAGGCAAGCAAGTTGACGAAGTCATTTCTTGAGCGTTGGAATAATCAGCAGCAGCTAATGGAGGTGCTACTGCTGTTATGATTACTACCACTGTATTCTTGTTTTACGTGTGTCTGGTGTGTTGAAAACGTTTTTGCGATTTTATGCTTTTGTTTTGGACTTTTGGACGTAAAGGTGAAGGTGCCATACCCCAAGGCGGGGGTGCTCATCTCCCTTTCTATGGCTGTTGAGCCCATAGGTGGATAGACCACTGAGTCCGTGACGCATGGCCAGTGCGACGACGCCACACCTTCCCAGCCACGGAGCGTCACCGCTCTTTGACCAGTACCAAATTATACTGCTTGGTGACAGAAGCACATGTGTGTGAACTTGCCCAAGGTCGTTACCCGACAGTGTCCCGGTGCAGAGTCGAACCTGCAACCTCGGGGTTACAAGTTCGGCACGCTACACCACCAAACCACTGCGGCTGGCAAGGATTAAATATATTTTAGTAGTTAACTTGGCAAAAATTAATGATAATTGGTAGTCATTAATTTTGATTAAAATCCAGCACTGGTAACTGTCACAGAAATAACGTTTTTAGCATCTTTTGTGCTGTAGTTAACAGTTGTAACAAAATGAGACATAGTTAGTTTGTCTGTTTATCTAGTCTTTTTATACTACATTCTAAGTGTCTGCTTTCTCTGGCAAAAGAGATTATAGTTTCTTTCAAATGCTTGTCATAGTATATGCTTAATAATGCTTTCTTGTTGACTTTGATCAAAAATTTAGCTGTTAAATTTTTTATTCATCATTGGCAAATTATTAGTGACATTGTGCAGCATGACAGAAAGTTGCATTATTTTTCGACAGACTGCTGCAGATTTCGGACAAAGATCACGTGTGCTCAGAATTTTAATTTTCCTCAGAAATGTTCCTGAAAATGGGGGTTTTTAGATCCAAATTTGGCTTTGTGGATGGAAATTTTGGACAACACGACGCCACTGAAAATTATAATAATTATGCATGTGATTAATCAGTAATCAGTAAACAGTAACCGATTCTACAAGGAATGATATGTATTAGTAAGTAAGTAAGTAAGTAAAATGTTAGGTTAACCTTTAATGCGATAATGTTGTAGGATCCTGACTTGAGCATAACGTCACTACGTCGACGTAACTCCACTGGTGTATTCATCGGCTCCAACCTGCCTCATCTCATCTGCATGGACGACGATCCACTCAGCACTGGCGTCAAACTCTATCATCTCAAGGTGCTCTACCAATAGTTCGTGCTGCTGAAATATATTTACATTCACTGGCGGATCCAGATGCCGGAAAAGGGGGCTGGGACATGCCAAGCCCGGTAGTGTGAGTCCGTAATGAGGGTCTTGGGATGGAGCGTCTAGGGGCTGGACGTGAGGGGGCATCACCCCCCTTTCTCCTGAAGCTGAAAGCGTTTTGGCAATCATGTGCATTTTTGCTTAAATATCTTGTCTTCTTAGAACATTTGTGATAATTTGTCTCATATCTAGTTTACTTCGAAGAGTAATGTGACCATATTGTCAACTGTGTATGACTGGAAGGCGGCATGGCCAAATTACCCCCCCCCCCGGGTCCGCCAGTGTCCACATTCACAGCTGTCATAAATAAACTCATACACAGTTGGTTAATTTTTTTGTCAAGTTTTTTATACTACATTTTTGGTGTCTGCTTTCTCTAGACAAAGAGATTAAGGTAGTTTATCATATACCGGTACTTGTAAGTTAATTTATAGAGCACAGAATGTCAGGGAGAGAGTCACTAAATATTAGGCACATTATTCTTTACTACCACTGCTGTTATTACTCAATGCTGCTAATGCTGTTAGTAGTTCTAAGTTAGTGCTGCTGCAACTACTTTCCGTTTTTGACGCGCTACAGCTATATTGTAGGCGTCTATGCTACGGTTGTCGTCTGTCTGTCCGTCCATCCATATGTCACACATGTACTGTTGCTAAACGGTGCATGCGAGATAGGGCCAAGGTTGCATCACTAATAGGAAATCACATACACTTATTCAGATGAGATATGGAAATCATCGACCGTGGATGACTTTGAAAGTCATTACTGCAAAAGGAAGTCTCTAGCGCGTCTTCCTTAGCGACAGCTGGGCTTTGTTGTTACTTACTTATTTAGTCGCCTTGGCCTTGGCTTCGAGGATCACTGACTTCGGCTTTGGCATTGGCCGCAAAGATTACTCTCAGTTGTTGTCCTTGGTTTTGAAAATGCTGGTCTTGAACCCATCCCTGCTATAACCAGGGGTCCGTTCGGTCTGCTGATATGTAGATCCTCTACTGGACTTAGAATAAGCCTACCGGGTAATTTCAGTCAGGGGCGTCTTCGCCACATGAACATTTCAACAAAGTGTTTCATCATATAAGTACGGGGAAAGTTTTTAGCTGTTCACGGAGTCGCTTTAATAATGTAACAGCAAAGTCATGCACTTACACGAAATAACAACGGATGTTAAAACGTCACACTTTCGACATGTTTGTACTTAGTTTTATTTGTCTTCCCTAGTTTGCTTTGTTTCCAAATGATTTTGCAGGTGCAGAATAGGTCTCAAAATCGACGGCAGTCGTTCTTTGCTCAGAAGACTCCACTGGCGGAACTTACAGCGTTTCCCAAACTTCCTTGCTGGATTTAGAAGGCCCAGTGGCGTTGAGGGGTAAAAAAAGTAGGCGGTGGATCAAGTTGCAATTCTTTCACAGACACTGAAAATTGTCAACAGTATTTCAACAGACAGCTGCTGACGTTATTGCTATAAATATCACAGGATGCCACATCGGCTACCGCGGACATATTTAGCCTTGTCCGAGGATTGACAGTGTAGTTTTTATTGTGTTCATTTCCAGCTGTTTTGTGTGTATAAGGATGGTGATACTCACGTCGGTGCTGAAGATGCTGAAGAAGTAGACATCGGTATTCTATTTAGTTTTTCTAATCAGTTTTTTTATTTACATGGTGAGGGTGTAAACGTAACTGGATTTGGAACATTGTTGACGGCAGTATTATGAGGTGGAAATTGACGTGTAAATGTATGCACGTATACATGTGTAATAGATATATAAATTGACAAATTCGTTTCATAGAAAAAATTAATCTTATTCACTTGGATTAAACGCAGTAGAAATTTTTTGGCTTCAGCGATATGTAAAATAATTAACCTAGTCAAATTACGGTAATATGGGGAGAAATTCATCTGATTCAGCTGTAACTGAAATAATAAACAAAATGAGAAAGTGGCTTTTCATCTTTTTTGCGATGCAGTTCTTCCTGGCTCGGACATTCTGTCAACTCACTGTACATTCAGCAACTCGTCCGGCGAAGTCGTTCTGTCTCCGGCGCAAGGTGCTTTCATTACAGTAAACAGCCATCTCACGGCCGTCCCCGTGAAACTCAGTCAGGGTATGAGATTTTAATAATTAACTTGTTGTTTATGGTACTTAAATGTTGTATAATTGCATTGTGCTGTCATTATGGCGTCGTGGGTTAAAAAGCAGGCAAAACAGGAAGTTGAAATTTTCCGGCAGGCACTGGCGTCGCCACAGGGGAAGGGCACTGTGGGGCACGCGCCCCCTCACCCCCGCCTCAGGAGCCAACTCAGACACTCAAAATAGTGCCAAAATGCACCAAAATACTTTATTTTCACAAAAATTGGAAAAAAATTGAGGAGGGGGCTGGCCCAAGCCCTTTCTCTGGTGGGGAGAGGGGAGAAAGGGGACATCCCTTCTCACACCTCACTTCTCAAGTGCTCCCGTTACATCCAGATCCTGACTACGCTATTGCCGATAGGCACTGCAAATTTTCGACTTAATTCCATAAAAACAGTTTAAAAAATTCCGACTCATGAGATTATACTGCTCAAAATTTAAATTTTGTTTCTCAATTTTTCCAAAATTGGGGTTTTCAGTCTCAATGTTTGCAATTTTGGATGAAAATCTACTGACATGAAGAAGATTATCCGACAGTTGTCCGTCAGCTAAAAATTTATGGCAGGAAATTGCCCACTGTGTGCTGTGAATTGGTAAGTCTAAAGCAAGCAGAAATAACACCTCGTTAGCCCATAAATTAGTTTGACTATCATTTTACCACTGCTAACTCCTCTGCGTAGACGAGATAACCTTTGTTAAATTAATTTATTATGCGATTTTAATTTTGCTACTGTGTCGTGGTCATCCAATTAATGTTATGTCGTGTTAACTAAAGCATAGATTCTGCATAAATTCGACAGGTAGATAATGTGTCTATGAATCTCAATAAATGTTAACCCTGCTAAGCACTGTTACTTACCTCTTCCATGAGGCTGTTTTCTCTCTTTCGTTTGCAGAATTTTTTGTCCAATTTTTGCAGGCGACGTGATCTTTCTCGGATGTTCGCATCGATTTCGCTTCAACAATCCTCAGGAGGCTGCGAGACTACGAGAGAGACAGCTGGTATGATTATACTTGTGATTATACTTTTTCACTGCCGGCTAGTCTTTGGTAGTAATTATAGTGCTTTCGATGTCAACAAGGGGTGTGTTGAAATGTGAAAGGAAGTGGCAAATGCGCCTATCTGCAGGGAAACATTTTTTACGTTCGTCTTGACCTGCTGCTTCCTCTTTTGATTAATTTTTAGTAATCTTGCAGTGAGTGTGCTAAATTCATAAGCTATATATCACATGCTTTTTACTGAATTGTTAGAAATAAAATTAGGATGAGGGTTATGGCTAGCACTAACCGCTTACCTTACCTTACCTTACGCTTACCTTAACCCTAGCCCCTTACTTTAACCCTATGACTATAGAGCAGCTCAGCTTATAGACTGCCGCCTGCGATTCGAACCCTGTTTTGACATATGGCGTGCTACAAATGCTGACAATCTTCTTACTTACTTACTTACTTACTTACTGGTGAGATGACCAGAACTTGAAACATGCGCGATCTCATAGCTTGTGTAAGCTATAGCTTACAAATTTAGTAACTCACACTGCAAGATTACCAAGCCATTTTTATCTCTTCGTTGATTTTTTTCTCTGTCAAAGCGACCCAGGCGTCATAGCCCTTATATGCGCCCCCTGGCGACAACGGAGCTACAGAATATTTAGACGTAGATGTAGCGTGCGCGCGGGCGTGCCGAGGCGTGTGCTCGTTGGCAAAGAAAGCTCCCACTCCGACTGCATATAGCATGGCGTGTCCTGTGACGTGTATTGGACGTCAGCCAGCCAGGTGAGTGCCGTGTTCTTGAAGGTATTCTGACGATCCGCGCACCTCTTTTGACGCTGCGTTAGGACAATTCGTTAGGACAATTCGTGCACTGTTCCGATCTAATGCTGTCGTCTTGTGCGAAATCGGCAAATGCAGAAAACTTAAAACTTACTGTACGTCTGGACTTGGTTCTTGTCAAATATACGTCACCAGTGAGTTCTGACTCGTCTGCGCAGGTCTAGTTAGTTTACTTTGCACTTCTAATCATCTGTTTTCTGCAAAATCAACTAGTAAAACGGCACTCGTGGTGGCATTCGCTTTCCTGTCCTCCCCGTGCCCTGTGCCAGGCCCGTGGAGAGGGGGGAGAGGTAAGGGGTAAGTTACCCCAGACCCTGTGACGTTTGGGGGCCCCGTCGTCGCTCAGAAATATAAAGTACACCGGAGTGCGTCATTTTAAAAACAAAGATTCAAAAATATTCTCCCCAAAGGGGCCCCGTGAGAACGTTTTCCCATGCCCCGCTATGGCTCTCAACGGGCCTGCTCTGTGGACGAATCGTCTTGGGGTTTTACTACAGCCGTCAAAGGGACTGCGCGAATCGTCCCATAATGATGTTCAAGCAAGCGTGCCGGTGCTGCCAGTCTGCAAGCTGAGCAGAGTTTTTGCTAATCGATGCCTGCTACTGCTGCTGCTAGCGCCCGCCGCCAGGAGCGTATCAATGCCGGGGATGCTGAAAAAGCGGGACTGGAAAACACGGAAACGGACTGTGTATAGATAGCCAGACACAATGAAATCGAGTTCGCGGATGTATAGCAGTAGTCTTCGATGTTTCAGACGCACATGTATTTTACAAGTACTAGGCCGAATTTTACGCATACGCGATGTTTTTATTCATTTATCCTTCCATATACCGTGGTGCTACGTTTTCCACCGCTGCGAATTTGGGCTCGCGTTTTTCAGTTCTGCGTTTTTTGTTCCCGCGTTTTCAGGCGCCCCCAGTACCGCTCGCTCTGTTGCGTGGCATGCCCTGGACACCGGCGGGAGTGTCTGCAGGTAAGACGACGACGCGGGTGGTCTCATGTGCAGCAAGTGCTTCGTGTGTGGTCCATCTGTCTGTCTGGACTGGCGTGTCGTCAGTAGGTCGTAGTTAGTATAGCGATGCCGTTCCGTGCGTGACCACGTGACTCGTGACGTCATGATCCGTTTGCGACCACCGGTTGAGGGCGATCATCCGGTAGGTTATTGTATTTTTTGAGCCTTAAGACGCGTACCCAGCGACGTAACTGAACTGAACTGACACGGTTTAGTTGTTGACGAACTGACCGATGGGCCAGCAGGGCGAGCTCATTGGTCATTAGTTTACGTGTACGTGCGCGTAGTTACATAGTCGCTGACGCCGTTGGACGGTGCCTACTATAATGCATTACTGCTTGTCTGTTGGTCAGTTTTCATCAAAACCAAACCATGTCAGTTCAGTTCAGTTACGTCGCTCTGAACGCGCCTTTATTGTGCGCCCGTTGTGCACAACGCGTCTTGCCCGTCTGGCTCAGCTTCCAGCTACGGCTGTTTATGTTTGATAGCGTCTTAGTGTTTTATTTCTTACTTTCTTCCACATGGGAGAGTGTGGGAGAGGGTTTCCGGTAGCGGAGGTCCGGGGGTATTACTCACAGAATTTTTTTTGAAACTGAAACGTCCGTAGGCGCATTCTTACTTAGGCATACAAAAGCACAAAAATTGCGCGATCAATGTGGTATTCTGAACATTGTTTCAAGTTTGGACTGCAGTCCAACATATGAAGATTTGTGGACTTTTGTACACTAGGGGGTTTTAGACCCCCTAGGGCGTCTGGGAACCCGAAGATCCTCCTACCCGCAAGATCCCCTTAGCTCGGAGTCTGTATCTGTCTATCCCGCACGGGTTTCTAACTCGAAAACGAAAAAGTGCATGGAAACCACAGTTGTTATGAACGTTCCTCATAGCATGGGTAACCACATTAATCAGTGTGTCATTTTCAGGGCCGAAGGTCAGGTGGACAGCTGCACAAAATGTTGGCACTGTACCGACATGTATTTTTAGTTGGTGAAGATCGCATAACACTCGTGTTGATGTTAAGAACTTTATATTTTAGGCATAACTGCTGTATACGTAGAATTAGAATTACTGTACAGAATGCTGTAGTTATTTATACGTTACATACAAATATCACAAGTGAAAATGCAAATGCAAAACGTGCATGATAAAAATCAGTATACACATCAAAAAACAGTGGCAGCATAAAGTGAAATTATAACAAAAATATAAAGTGCAAGCATTATATTATAAATTTTACGATAAGCGCGTGCTTATCGGGCAGCTCTGAATGTCGGTCGTATGTGCTGCTGTCTGCTAAATGCTCTGTTATCCACAAACATTTGACTCTCGAAACAATAGCTAAGCGAGTGACTTATGATATCTGTCGAGCGGGGAGATAAACCCTATACTCATCCACTCGCTGTCATTAGGTGGCTATCAACAGACTTTTTCTCACACAAACGTTCAACGGCGACGTCCCCTGCAGGTGTCCCAGTTTTTCCAGGATACGCCAGCGCTGCAATCTCCAATAGACCGTTAGGGATTTTGGAGCGATATTTTTTCCAAACTTTATGCTTTTCTTGACGCCCACTACTTTACACTGTACCGACTGCTAATTTTTACACGGTCATATCCGCCGATGGCATACGTCGACGTTGAGAAGTCAGCATTAAAATACAGCGTTAGAAATTAGTACACATACATGCAGTAGCATCGGCAGAGTTCGGAAGAGGGGTTATCGTTTCATCTCTCTTCTATCCTCCAATTTAATCAGCTAGGGGGGCCGCGAGCCCCGGGGGAAAATGCACATTTTGTGATAGAAAGCATCCACGAACGTCGTTGCTACAGATAGACCGACAAACATGCGTGCCCATGGGCTGAATTTTTTGCGTTGACAAAAATGGTTATGGACAGCCCCCGAAACCTACTCTGCGTACGTTACTGCTTGCTGGCTACAGACATAACATAACGATGCGTTAAATATAACGAGGATATGCTGGCGACTTGGCCAGAGAAATCGCTAGACGAACGCCAAACGCGCACTGTTCATGTGTATATACAAGGGTATAATCTGCTTAAGGGCAATACTAATGGGGAAAGCATTTTGGATTAAGCGAGTTACCGAATTCGGAATTTCAGAAAGAGATAACAAAAATGCAATAAAGTGACGAAGTGAGTGACGATTGAAGTGGGTAGTTAAGCCGTGGTTACATGTGAAATAAAAATGCCTCAAAACTTTTTGCAGATCGTAACCATCTCCTATCTTCAACTGGTATTTAAAATGATGAAATTTTTGCAACGCAAAATGTTTTTACGCCTGCGATGTAACCACGTCGTCTAATGGCCATTTCTACAGTCAGCGACGTAGGTGTGAACTGGTCGTAAGGCATTTGTAAAAATTGTTTCACGCTCTGAAACATTTTTGCAACTGTTCTACACGCGGACTTTACATGTAGCCACGGCTTTACGTTGCAGGTGTTAAGGCCCTGCCTCCACTTGCTTCGATTTGTTACTAATTTGTTGTACAGCTTGTTGTACAACTTGTTGTCCAACGAAACTCAACTAGTCGAATCAGTGGATTATCATCACTCATCATCGTCTGGGCGGTGGTTGATGTGCAGTGCTTAAATTGTGGAAAAAGAAGTGGGCGGGGCGGGGTGACTCTAACAAGCGAGCGAGGCGTCGTAGGCGCTTAGATCGAGACGCCGAAGGCCAAGGCCTTGAGGGGTGGGAGGTCTCGATTTAGGGTTAAGGTTAGGGTTAGATGTCCCCTCCCAAACCGACTAGGAGGAGGTCTGAGAAGAGTCATAAGCTCCCCCAACACTATCTGTGGGACGGAGCCACAGCCGAAATTGAATTTGGTGTATTTTAGCCATAAAATCTGGTTTCCGAATAAAAACGGTGACAGGGAATGGAGACAGAAAGGTTCAAACAATCAGAGTACCCCTCGAGGTTTCCCAGAAATGGGGGAACGCCATACTCCCTTGGAAAAAACGACGTTTCCGCGCGTTCCCCCTTAATTTAAGCACTGCTGTTGGAGTGTGTTTTGGGTGGATTCAGCAATACATCGGTCGCCTGGCGGGCACGCCGCCGATGCCGGCAGTTCCGGGGCGGCCTCGCGGAGGACCGAAGCGGTTCGGCCTGGGCGCCGGCGGCGGCGGTATGCGGGTTCCGGTGACGCCGGCATGGGGTGTAGGACGGGTGTCTTGGCTTGTGGGGCTGGCGCTGTAAGACCGACGAGGACTGACGCCGCCGCCGCCTTCACCAGTGCCCGCCGCGGGGCGGGGGTGGTCGATGTCCTTGAAGGCGACTCTCTTCTTGGCCAGACGCTCAGCGGCCTCGGCATGGCTCAGCTCCGAGTCCTGGTCCGCCCCTGCACGGAACTTGCTCTGCACGCCACAGATCATACAGCTTTAGATTTTAGGCGTACTGCTACTGTACATAAACAGTTTGGCCCAAAAATGGCGTTGAATGTTGACCGATTTTCAAGATTCTTTCACTGTCAGAATCAGGAAGAAATTGTAATAACATTATCATTAAAGATTCCACCACACCTCAAGTGTGTCGCTACACTACCTTGTGTTTTATAAAAGCACCATGACGCGGCGTTCTGCCTCCAAGGCCAAGACCTGCTTTTTAAAATATTTTGTTTGTATATATTTTTCTGCTTGTGCTTAATGACATCATCACTGACGTCATTGGTATTTGTTTAGTGTTTTTCGAAAGTTTTATTTGTTTCTAAAATAAATTGTGACTACGAGAGTGGGATGCCTAACTTCTGACGATCATAGTCCCCTTCATCATTATGAGTTTAAGAGATTTCACAACCGCTCCAAATAGTGCAAAAAAGTCTTTTTTCTGAGTCATAAGGCCCATAGCGCGGCGCCAATCTCCGTTTCCTCAGTTATCAACCAGACCCCAGCTTACGCTACGAGATCGTGGATATAGAGTTTGTACATGTTTCGCTGGTACTCTTTGCACCAATCCACAGAAGGATGGCCAGGCTGAGTTGACATGGGTTGCTGGTTACATACGAGATGGTTTACTCGTCTGCCGACGGTCACCCATCCATGTTCTAACAGGGCTTAGCGTTGGACGAACACCACTAGAACTGGTCGGTCATAACTGAACGGCGGCCGCCTGCCGAGAGCTACGGAGCGTCACATGCCATATAGGATCACCAGACACAGGTGAATGTAGCTGCTTTAACACCAGGCAGGCAGGCGGATACTCAGTCCACCTACCCCTGCGGGATGGCCAGGCTGAGTTGACCTAATTGGTTGCCGATACCGAGAGGGTTAACCTGACCAAAGACAGTCAGTCAACCGTCCAAGTTGTAACCGGACCCGGCGTATGGCAACTACGTCGACGTTGATGAAACACAACAGCGTGCTAACAACTAGACCACTCATTCCACTTGCATCCGCTGTGACTCTAGGGAGGCAGGCCGCGGGACTCAAACTTGCCTACCCTTGAGGGATGGCTGGGCTCAGTTGATCCGTCGTAACGTATACGTACCAGGACTCGAGCGGTGGCTTTGTCCAGCTCTTCCCGAGTGTTGTTGTCTTCGTTGTCTTCGTTGTCTTCGTTGTCGATGTCCTTGTCGTTGGTGTTATCTTCGTTGTCATCATCAGCATCGTCATCGTTGTCGTCGTTGTCGTCGAGGAGGGCGGTGAGGGGGAGTG
>Ga0056128_1006407_pt1 | contig 14854 bp, 6 predicted proteins | sample WorMetLIZISLAND2_FD_71113 | JGI IMG/M metagenome (GOLD analysis project Ga0056128, IMG submission 71113) | Marine gutless worms symbiont microbial communities from Max Planck institute for Marine Microbiology, Germany - Olavius geniculatus... ...
TGAGTCGACCTAGCTGGCAGGCTTCGCACCGAGATGGTTTACCTGCTCGCAGGCAGTCACCTATCGCAGTACTAACCGGGCCCGGCGTAGAGTAACTTCGTTTCAGCCGAAACGCGTTACCAACTACGCCACGCCACCAACCGTGCAACCATGGCACTGTCGGAAGTGTCAAAAGTTCGGTGAGTTTCAGACAGAAGTCCTGAGCACTGTGCTAAAAGCTTTTGCCAAGTGCCGACTATGTAATTAGCCCCATTCGAGGTGCTACAAGGATGAGTTTGTCAGATGATAATCAGTGTGGCAGTAATAAGATGAGAGTTAAGCTGGGATATTTGATGTGCTGAGTATTTATGGAAGCCCGTTTTTGGACACCCTATATGGTTCTTGTTGATTTTTGTAGTAGGCTTTTACGTTGCTTGAGTCCCATGGTAGGCGACAGTGAATCTTTTCAGAGAAAGAACGTTGCTAATATGTCAGTGGATCTATCACATAGATTTGCGGATTGGCTGTGGACCATAGTTTTATTGTGATCGACTGACTCACTCGTGGCGCTGCGTGGGTTGAGAACATAGGGCGCCTACCTATGTCTGGGTTCGTTTGCCTGGTGTTGCTGGATGCTTTTTTAACGCTGGTTGCAGTCGTGTCTGTTAACTGCAGGCTTAAGACACTGAATGCTGCTTTTGCCGCTTTCTTTGTGGGCTTTTTCTTTCAGTGCTTAACGCTGGCCCACAGGAAGGCAAGTGCTGCCAGTCTGCCACAGCATTTAGGCTAACAAAAGTCTACTTCTAGGTTATGGCGGCTGTGGTCTGACCCGCTGGAGACTTCCAAGTGTGAACATAGCGTCTTTGTTTATTTTTCAGTTTTAGTTAGGCCTGTATTTTTCGACTTTGACAATAATGAGTGAACATGACCACACTATAGGCCTAGTCGTCTTCATTTATCACTGAATACTTTTAAAGGAATATGCAGTTTGCCTTAACGTACACAACACTTCTTCATTAGAAATCACACTTTTAAAAAAACCTACAGAAAACGCTAGTATTGTATTGTAAGTCTACACATGATCACAGTGCAACTGCAATATACGAGCAAAAAAATTTTCTGTTGCAGTTGTCATTTTTTCTTGCGTTTGTCCCATAACTGATTCTCACATCGCAGATTAGCTGGTATAGCACAAGACCCACCTTGGAGACTAATAGGCTTATCTGGGCTTCATCGCGCACAAACTGTTGCTGTTAACTTTGCCTACTGCTAATAAAGACCATGACCCTAATGGTTGCACTTTGACCGCACGCTATTGCTCGCTGGACAGTGAGCAATAACGACCGCGTCTGGCAGCGTATAAACATTAAACACCAAACTTAAGGTCACTTAGGTCAGGGTAGCACAGCAGAGCACGTCGACGACTTGCACCCATTCACCTCCAGTATAGGTCTATACCATTGTGTTTTCTGGCAAAAAAGACGCCATCAGAATGGAACTCTCTGCCAGATAGTCGGATGCTTATCAGAACCCAGAGCTCATAATTATGTTCAGTTCGGCATTTTATTATCATCGTCATCATGACGTGAAGCTGTTGCAGTTTGTCAGCAGAACGACTGCCAGCTGTACCGGAATTCCCGGGTTCCAGCAGATGTGGTAAATCCAGGTTGTGGGAGATCGTCCTCAAGCATGCCTTGGCTGTTGGTTATTATCTGGAGCAAACCGGTTTTACGCTTTCAGCGCATCTTAGCCATTGCAATTCTGTCTGTCCGTCCGTCCGTTTGTCACACGGGTGGATCAGTCGAAAAACGGTGCAAGATAGGATCACTAAATCTTCACCGTCGGCTGCCTGGAAGACTCTAGTTTTAGGAACCGTAAAGTTTTTCCATAAATTCGAAGAGAGTCACCCCGAACGAGGGTGCTAAAGGAGAGGGGGTGGGCAAAATTTGCGATTTTTGGCTATTATTTCAGTAATGGCGCGAGATAGGGCCTAGGTTACTATTAATCACTAATAGGAAGTCATACACTGGCTCTCGATTGGCGCCCATTTCAATGACCTTGAATGAACTTTAGCACCAAAGTAGGGGGTTTTATGGATTTTTTTGGGCGATTTCGGGCTGCGACACAAGTCTATAATCATTCACAAGGTGGCGCCGCGGAACTATCGTTATGCGATCCAGATAGAGAATTTGGTATTTGTATATTAACTTAGCGTGAACACCCAAATTTTCAGCTAAACTACTGAACCGGAACTGCTATAGGCTTTCGCCTGTCTCGTGAGCATTAGCTCAAATTTCTTGTCTTAATTAATAGCTTTTGTGTGTGAGCAGGTGCAGTTGGGTACAATGACGAAGGTCATTAGTATAGGGCTGATAGCTGTGCGTTGTCGCCCGGTCAGTACTGAATAAAGCATATGGGCGATCTTTCGTTCTCTGCACACAGGCAAACTTAATATATAGATGATATGATCTTCGCCTTTTTATTGCTTCTGCCGCGCCGCTTTTATGTCATATGTCAAAGTACTAATATGGTACAGTTAAGGTACTTGATTGGTAACGACAGCCATTATGTTGTCCAAGCTTGTCATACATCATAGATCTTTTGTTTTATTTTATGGTCATATTTAACACCCTTACTTAATACTTATGTGCATGGGGTCTTTGGTACTTACTGCTTGCATTACTTATGTGTTAATTTTGAATATTTTGTGTACGCATATTTCCATTTATTGTGAGTGTGTTTGTGTCATTAATTCTCGGTGTGTGTGGTGCTGTTTTCAGGTAAAAACATCTACAATGGCGAGCATGTAGCCATAAAGCTGGTGAGTCTGTATTTTGTGGTAGGCCTATCTAGTCTAGTGCTGTTTTAGTCCGAGTTTTGTCATGGTCTGTTCTCTCTCTCTCTCTCCCTCTCTCTCTCCCTGTCTTTTGGTTGCTGTCCTCGTAACTTGTCTATGTTTAACTGTGTCTGTCTGTCTGGTCTACATTGGTTTAGCTGATTGACTGACAGTTGGGTGTGGTACAACAGATATGGTTATTATGTGTTTTAACTGTACCTACTGTGATTGGATGTCTGACGGTAACAACGTCAGCAGAAAACAACAGCAACATTCTCATTTTGATGCCTTTATTTGAGGATTAGATCATATTAGTACTTTGACATTTGCGGCTTCAGTGTGTGAAAAAACCTTTTGTATCTGCCCATCTGTTTGGCGTGATAAACAAAGATCAAATGTAGCGTAAAATCACAGACCGAATTTTGCTGATTCTACCCTGAATGCTGTTTTTTTGGCTCGACCATCACTAGGTGGCGCCAGAGCCATTATGTTTTAGTGTTGAGGTTGAAATAGTTAGCCTCTGATCAAAATATTCTAAGGGTGGCCATTTTCTGATTGCGACGAAGGCATACAAAGCTCTAGCTAATAGTCTATATTGATAGCATTTGATGTGAACTTTAATTGCAAAAGTCCTCTGTCATAGCACATCATGTGTCATTTTAATCTTAGGTAGCAGCTGGTGCCTCTGTAAAAACAATTATTGATTGACAACTGAGAACATCAGTGTCTCTTGCTGTAACGATCGGTGTTTATTATAGATCTTGTTGTGCTCAGAGCCACAACAGCTCTAGTCACTATGCAGGCTGCTTGTAGCCCCTGCCATCCAGCAGAACATTGCATTTTTCATATATGCTAACAAGTGGCGAACAAACATCTGATTTTGCTATTTAATTTACGAGAGTAAAGACATTTTGGCACAGCGATCACCAAAAGCTACTCTGGTGTATAAAAATATTTGCACCACATTGAAAAACAATTTTTGTCCAGGGAGAGTAAAATTCGTTTTGCTGTCCACTTTTATCACTACAGTTATCGGTTATTTTATCGCTGATATTAACGCTCCCAGGATGCTGTGCTGTATGACCTGATCCAGGCTCAGTGTCACAAAACTGAACGTTTCAGAGTTTGAAATTCTCTCCTTCATCATTTACAACGTGAGCTGGCAATTGGCCGCTGATTCTTAAGCTAGGGGAAATGCCTACATTTGTTGAGACCAGATTTTTGATAATTATGCTGTCTAGTATTTGTGTCACGTGACTGAACTTTACCTGGTTTGTTGCTGCTCATTGTTTATGCAAGAAGTGGTTGGTTTGTGTAAACAGGAGCTAGTGAGGTCGCCAGCACCACAGCTTCATCTGGAATATACTTTCTACAAACTGCTGGCTCCAGCTGGTCTGTATTCATGTATATATCTGCCACTGTTTATCTTTCACTCCATGTATATGATATATAAGGTGTGTGTGTGTGTATGTCAGGTGGTGTCTGTGATGTAGTAATTAGGCCTGTGTCCTGTCATACAGCCTTGGCCTGACCCAGCCCAGCCCATTGGCTCAGCATATACTGCAAGTGCCTGGGTGATAATTGCATGTCATCTGCCTGTCAGTGCCATTGTGATTGGGTCATGGCTGTTGTTGGAAGAAGTTGCAGAGTGGAAATGACAGATAGGTCTATGTTATAAATGAAATATGATTGAGCGAGCATTTTTACGGCACTTTAGCTCATAAAAGACCACTTAGCACCATATTAATTATGCATATGCAGTATATAATTATATTAATGTAACATGTACTAACATGTACCTAGTGATTTAAGAAATGGCACACATTGTTTCACCCATGGCAGGTGATGCTCCTTAGCTCTGCAATGGGTTCCATTACAAGTTGTTGACAGCTGTTAACCTTTTTAATCTTTACACATATCAGCTTGTTGTATTTTGTGTGATGTCAACACAGACGGCATTCCACAGCTGCACTACTTTGGGCCATGTGGAAATCACAACGCGCTAGTCGTAGAGCTTCTAGGGCCGAGCCTGGAAGATTTGTTTGAGCGATGTGGCCGCAAGTTCAGCCTGAAGACAATTCTGATGATTGTCATCCAGTTGGTCAGTGCTGTTGTGTTCCAAGTTTCTTACCATTCTTCTTAGTCATTGAGCAGGATCTCTGTAGTTTATGCGGATGTGCTTAAACTTTAAATTTCACATTTGAAATGGAATGTATTAGTTTCACTTTGTTTAACCAACTTCATGGAGTTACTTTTTACGCGCGAGAGCTAGCTATAGCGCATATTAGCTATGGTAATTCTGTCCGTCTGTCTGTCTGTCACGACCCGGTATCATTTCAAGACCAGTTGAGATAGAGACTTCGTGTTTACACCATATGATGGCATAGTGTCTCTAGTATTTTGTGACAAAATTTCATGCCACTGGGTGAAAGGGGTCCCCATGAAAAAGGGGACAAAAGAGGGGCACCCCTCCTAAAAAGACGTTATTCTACCGCTATTGGTTTGTCTAACGTGAAAATGGTTGCAGATAGGCACAGACATGCTGCTTATCATAACAAGCACTGGCGACGAGCTTCTTAGAAATGTCAACATTGATGACCTTGAGTGAAGTTGAACCTCCAAAATAAGGGGTTTTAGTGAATTTTTCACGATTTTGGGCTGTGACATACATTTCAAGAGTGAATTGCACCAAAATGGCTGGAGTTAGACCAAGACAACCTGCATGTGAAATTTTCAGCATTGAATGTTGATTTCAGCAGTCCAAGTCCAGACCCTCTATAGATTCTAGGAGGCCTGCGCACGTGGGTGTCAAAGAGGGATATCCTTCTAAAAAGTGGTTATTTATCCGCTTCTGTCTTGTCTAGCGTGAAAATGGTTGCAGATAGGCACAGACATGTTGCCTATCATAACAATCACTGTCGACGAGCTTCTTAGGAATGTCAACATTGATGACCTTGAATGACCTTGGACCCTAAAAAGATTGATTTTAAGGGATTTTGTGGCAATTTTTGGCTGCAAAAGAGTGAATTACAATGAAATGGATGGAGATAGACCAAGGTTACCTGCGAACAGAAACTGCCATGGGCTCTCGTGCATCTCATGAGCATTAGCTTAGATTTTTTGTTGAAGTTAGCCTGATCCCTTGTGTGATGTAGATGCTCAGAAATTCTCAGAGCAGGTAAAAAACTTTTACAAGTTTGATGTCTTTTTGCTGCCCAAACAAAGGTATTAGGGCTGTACATGCTACTGATTTAAATGTTTTTTATTTTGCTAGAATTTGTCAAGATTATTGGCAACAGTTTGAGAAATGGCAAACTCTTAACTTAACTGTTTTGACAGCATGTGAACAGTGCTTTCTGGGCGTTTTTCATTAATAGTGCTTTATAAATAATATGTTACTGCATGGTTGTGCTGCAGAGTGCAAAGCATTAACGTTTTTATAAAGATCAGCTCTCTAATAATAATATTTATGTATTGTTATAGGTAATACGAGAAACTACTGTTGGTTGTTTATTTTGCTGTTTGTTTTCACACTAGTACCAAGTACTGGTCTTTTTGTCGGAAAAATTATAATTTATGATTATCTTTCTATTAAGTTTTAGACAGTCAACTAGAAAGCTAGTTTTATGCCTTCAGCATTTCTTTCTGTGTGGTGGCTTGTTGTCATAACTGTTAGGATGCTAGACCCCCGATCAAAAGTCATTATCAAATTGTTACTAGTTAAATAGGTGACTTTCTGCAGACAGGTAAACCATCTCAGTATGACCAACACAAGTAAGGTTAACTGAGCTTCCTATCCCTTCGGGGTAGGTTCTGGTAAATCAAGCACTGGCCTGGTTTGCTTGGATTAGGGTGCATTTATCTGTGTTGGGTGCTGGCTGGTGACACTATATGGCAGGTAATTCTCCATAAAGTCCATAGCTATGTGGTGGGTTTCTCATATAGAGCTAAGGAACTATACACAAGCTTAGACCTTCAGTTGACACTGTTGTCGTTGCAGATCAACCGCATTGAATATGTGCATTCAAAGAATCTCGTTTACCGCGATGTCAAGCCGGAGAATTTCCTCGTCGGTCGGACGTCCAGCAAAAAATACAACATAATTCATATAATAGACTTTGGTTTGGCGAAAGAGTTTATTGACCCACGAACACACGAGCACATATCGTACCGAGAACACAAGAGTCTGACCGGCACTGCTCGGTATATGAGCATCAACACACATCTCGGCAAAGGTTTGACGTCAGCAATAATGCGAGACTCTACCTGTTATTTCTAGCTTTACTGCTGTTTAATGATCAATTTGTATGGCTGATCAGCCATACAAATAGATCACGAGCTAAGCATTTGGGTTGTGGGAGGATTGTTTTTTTATGCTACAACTATTTGGCATATTTCCAGTTAATTGCCTGTGCCAAAGGGGGGAACTTAAATTAATGCTGTTACCCATATCTGCTGAATGTCTGTCTGTTTCACTGCCCCTTTTATCTGTCTGTTAGACTGACTGTATGTTTGTCTGCAAGGCTACCCAAAAAGTTTTCAGTCAGCTGTGTTGAAGTTTTCCATGGTTTTGGGTGTGCTGCATTTAAATTTTAGGGTGATTCAGATCGATTGTTGGCTGAATACCATGGACGATATATAGCATGTAAAAATCTTGTACCGAATATCTCCACAGTTTTTATTGATGACCACTGAAAGTTTGCCAGTTAACGAAAAGCTAAAGAAGTAGTAAGGAGTTGCTGTTGTTGCTGTAGTAGTTAATACGTATAATGTTGAGATAGCACATAGATGTGATGCATTGACAGAGCAGAGTCGGAGAGACGATCTCGAGGCATTGGGTCACATGATTCTCTATTTCTTCCGCGGCAGTCTGCCATGGCAGGGCCTCAAAGCAAGCACACTCAAAGAACGATACAAGAAGATTGGTGACACGAAGCTGTCGACGCCGGTTGATGTGCTCTGTGAAAATGCACCTAGTTAGTACTCCTGTGCTGTCTACTGGTATATTTTTTAGAGTTCGACATGGCTCGGCAGTCTAATGGTTAGCGTGTCGGACTAATGATTACAAGGTTGCTGGTTCAACTTCCAGATGTTCCACTGTCACGTAACGACACTGGGCAGATACAAGCAGTGTAATTCGGTACTGGCCTAACCATCAGGAAGGTTATGGCAGTATATGATAAAGGTCTGGCCTACTGCCCATTTGACTGAGCTGTATTTGTGGTTTACTGCTGGCCTGAGCAACAGCTTAATGTCTTAGAACACGGGGTGATGTTACCTTATGTTTTACCTATCAGTTGATGGATTCTTTAATTTCATTGATACTATTGTAAGTCTTTGATCTTGACAGAAATTGCATTCAGCCAATGTTGATTTCTGTTCCAGTACTAGCACAAGGCCAACTTAGGGCGCGTTGCACCAACGTCGTTCGTGATCTCGGTTCATCTGAACCTAGATCAAAAGTTAAACCAAGTTCATGCAGTATTACATTGCACCAAGTTGAACTCGGATCAGCTGATCCCGTTCAGTTGAACGGCCGTGGTTATACCATGGATGACTGATTGGTCAACCACGCTCGGCCTACAGGCAGACTACAGTGATGTTACAGTCACACGCAATGCTAACAGCCAGTAGAGATTAGCCGTAATTTGTTCAAATTTTAAGTTTCTCAGTTATACTATTGGCTAAAACTGGCTGATGAGTTTAGGATAAGGCTGGCAAAAGGTCAACCATGCTAGCACCGAAAAATGAGTTTTATATGTTTGCCATTTGTAGGTGAATTTGCAACGTACTTACGGCACGTACGAAGCCTAGACTTTACCGCCAAACCAGACTACAACTATCTCAGGAACTTATTTTATGATGTTCTGCACAGACACTCATGGGATTGTGACTGGGAATTCGACTGGATTGTTCAGTATAAAGTATGTACTAGTTAACCTTTTAATACATTTGTGTTATGTATTTTTCTATGTTCTGCTTTGTAAATTATCTTTTTTCCGCACATAACTGTGCATTTTGCTATAACGTTTATCAGATTAAATTACAAGCTTGTCGGTTCTTTCCTTTGTTTCTTTATTAGTGAATTTCTTAAGTAGTGCTGGTGAATTTTCATGAAATTTTTGGAAGAATACATTAGAAACTATCAGGTTTTTTGGTATGATCCAGCATTCGGGTCAAGAGATTCGTTTTTACTTTGTTTAATATTGTGAAGATGCCATATCGTGAAGGGTCAGGAAGCTGCTGGGAATTTTGCAGTGCATAGAATATCTAGTAGTCAATTTGAATCTTTCCATCGGTACCACTGAGGTTTGTGCATCATTATTGTCGAGTTTGGTATATCGGTGATTTGGTGCTGTAACTGTTAAGATGTGTGACTTGCGGCCAGTTCGACTTCCGGTCTGGCCGCTGCCAAGTGGTTTGTAGTTGGATCGGTGACTGTCAGCAAAGATGTAAACCATCTCAGTATGTATTCAGCACCAAAGTCAAACTCAGCCTTCCATTCATCAGGGGTATGTTAATTCAGTACCAGCCAGCTTAGCAGTTTAGCTGGGTTAAGGCAGTGTGTCGGGTGCCAGGTAACACTGTATGATCCTATAAAACAGGTGATGCTTTATACCTGTGCAGTGGGCTTCGCATACCTTTTTAACTCTATTGTATTGTCTGATGGGCAGATGGTTGGTACGAAGACCGCGGCGCTGCATACTGACAGTAGTGTGACTCGAGGTGATGCAGCAAGACAAACGCCACATCATCACCGAGCATCTGACAACCAACCCAACAGCAATTTCAAGGTACGGTGGCGATGCCTCTTCATCCAGAACCTGCTACTTGTACAGAATGTCTTTAGTTTGATAACAGTAGCATCCAGTCGTAAAATAATCTGGCATTGTTGTTCACAGGGAGCAAGTATCTGTTTTATTCTTTTTTCCTCTAGTTATTTCATAATGATTTTTTATTGCTCGCATGCTGTAGAGTGCATGACAGGTGTGTGAAAAACCTATTGCAGTAGTCGTCAGTATTTCTCCCAGGTTGCCATCTTGCCTTACCTGGATAATTTTGTTAATGTAGGCCAGTTAAGCCCAAAATTAGTAGAAGTTGCAATGAAATACCAACAGTAAAAACAATGTGTTTTTTCTGCACGAGAAGGGAAATTTTGGCCACCCACAGGTTGGACATTTTCAACTGCTCTTTCTGAAAGTCAGAAGCAAGAACAGGTTGGTGAGACCACCCTATGCTCCAAATTTGGTTGACGTTTAGCATGTATAATGATGTAGTACTGTGGTTGGTGCAGAATGTATCGGCTGCAGACAGTTCTCGTTATGATTCGTCGGCTGGCCGACCACCGTTGTACACAGGACATGCCTATACTTCATCCAATGCTTATCAGACCACAGCTTCTCTTCAGGTGAGCAGACTTCACATGCTGAGTGCTGTTACACACTCTTTGCAGTGCCATTACTTTCTGTTACTTTCATTTTCATCATGAAGCTGTTTCAAACAGAAACTCGTTTTATTATGGAATACAGACCTGGGTTCATGGAGTTCCTAGCTCTGGATATTAATAACCTGCTAATATTTTAAACCCGTAAACCCAGGTTTGTAACAAGAAAAGCCCTGCTAACGCAAACGGGAACACGTAACAGCTGCAGTGCATGTTTGAAAGCCCAGTAAAACAAAGTCTAAGTCAGTAGCCAGAGGGCGCCAGACGACCCACGGCTATAATGTCTATAGTGTTTTACTCGTACTCACCAGAGGGCGTGATGTGTCTAGCTCAGTGAATGCCATATTGGATGGATATCGCAAATTTTCCCTATTCCCCTCTCATTTAGTGCCCTTGTTCGGGGTGACCCCTGTCGAATTCATGGCAAAACTTTACAGTTCCTGAAACCAGAGTCTTCCAGGCAGCCGATGGTGAAGATTTGGTGATCCTAGCTTGCACCGTTTTTGACTGATCCACCCGTGTGATGGACAGACAGACGGACGGACAGATTTGCGATGGCTAAGATGCGCTACAGCAGTAGCTGCTGTTGCGCATAGAAACCTTACAGGTTTGCATTCCTAATCCGCATATCCATCTGTGACCTTTCCATGCTGTAGTTATATTAAACCATACGTTTCAGTCACTGTAGAGCTGTTCAACAGCAGTTGTGGAAATAGATAAAGGATGGCGATGTGGTGTGACTGTGAAGGTAACAGTGTGATGCGGTGCGAGTCAATAAATGCTCTGACTTGTGACATGAGTAGGATGCATGTATTAAAGTTATAGGGCCCACGGTTTTTCCGCCAAAAATTGTGCCCAATTCCGGGAGCCAGTTTGCAAAATTCTGTGGCTCATTGTGGCAAAATTGTCCAAATTCCGCAGCTTCCCGTTTCGTTTGTTTGTAAGCTAAGCTCTATTGTGTTAAAAACTTCACTTTTTTGGAGGCTGGCATGGTGCTCAGTTATGCTAGCAACATGCAAAAAAATTATCGATATTATTATTTTCAAAAGTGCAATTTGTCAATTAGTCGCATTGTGTTTATTTACAATTGTGCCATATTACCACGGTAATTATTAGTAGGGACACAGTTTTAGGCAGTTTAGTTTGATTTTTCTCTGTGATATAGTTAGTCTAATTATGTTATCGAGCCGACGATCGTACTAATCATCAGTCATTTCTCAATTTCTGCGGAATTCTGTGGCAATATTAAAATTCCGCGGAATGAGGTAAATTTTGCAGCTCGGCTCAAAATTTCACGGCCCGTGGAAAACTGTAGCTTTCAAATTACTTGCAAATCATCGACCTTGGATGATCTTGAAGGTCACTGACAATCAGTACGGTCGTCTCTTCTAGGGACAGCTGGGCTTCTTTTTAGTTTTGTATTTTTAGTTAGCTTTGATATGTATGAATATTTTGTTTGTTAATACTATGTTTATGTGTGTTTAAAGGTAGTTTATTGTTGTTATTTAGGTTTTTATATTACTGGCAAATAATAATGGTAGAGTTGATGATGTTGACATTTCAGGCGATGGGAGAGATGAGTGGTGACGACGGCCTTGGTAGCCAGTCCTATGTACCATTCTCACTGCCCAAGGACCCTGACATTGCCGATGATACAACAAAGTATGTATATGTGTGCCATGGATCGCAGCTTTTTATGGCAAATCTTCCAAAATTTTGTGGGCTGCTTTTCTAAATTCTGCAGTTTACCATGGCATCATAAGGAATTGTTGAATTATTTACAGCATGAAAACGTCTTTAACTCTGTGTATCAAATGTTCAGTAATCTTTTGCTATACCTCATTAATTTTTTGAAAAGTTAACTATTAAATTCTCTTCAGTTGTTATCAGTTTTAGATTTTTCACGTCAGTGTGGTGCCAGCCATTGCCAAATTCTGCAGAATTCCACTGAGTATGGCAAATTTCATGACGGCTCAAAATTCCACAATGCGTGTAGCCTACTTCTGTTCCTGATGTGTATTATCAGCCAGAGGAACTGTCTGTGAGCATGGCCTCTTGCTTTTTAAATGAATTTAGAATTTTGGTGGTTGGCCTTCAGTGTCAAACTTGTAACTGCAGGATCATGGATTCTGTGCTTTTTTATTGCATTTGCGACTGATCTTAACCAACTTGCTGAATTCTGACCGACACTTCCTCCGCGGTTGCATGTGAAATACACCGTGTCCCAAATTTAGTGACCCCCTCAGAGATACGTTAGTGTGAAATTATTAATATCCGATAGATATTTACACAATTCGAAACAGTCATGAAGACAGTCATTTTGAACTAGCTTGAGCTTAAAGTGGCCACGTACGGCCTTGATGGAAGCTTTCTTTAAGGTGCTGCTTGATCCCTAGGTCAGTAACAATGTAACAATGTATTGAACGTAAGCTTAATGTAAACAAACTCTGATGGCATAAGGACATTACACTGGTCACACACAGTAAAGTGAATACGTCATGATGGGTGTGACCATAAGTAATGTTAAGATAGTGCAGTGTGGGAAATTTCATTAAAATCCATGAACTACAAACTGAATTAGGCATGTTTGAACAAGCGGGTCACTAACTGTGACACACAGTGTAGAAATGTTATAAAACATCTTGCATCTTTAGTGCACGTTGTATCTATGGCATGGTTACATGTGAGATGTTTTATTTCATTTGCCTGTGGTAGTACAAATTGCCATCAGCCTGTGTAACATCACGAACTGCTGTCATGTTGCAGATGTTGCTTTTGGTGGCGGCATCGGCGGAAATCAACATACAGAACGTGATCTCATCGTGGTGTCTGCATCAGCTGAACTCTTTCTATTGCAGTCTGCCATTACTCAGCAGTGGCGTCACTACAGCAGGCAAACGGAGGCACTGCATTTGTCGCCGACCCAAAGAGCGATGCCAGCAGTCTCCAGGACTCAGTTTTTGAAACAACATTATTGATCTCAATTTTCGATTAGTTCATGAACTCGATGAATAAGCCAGTAATGAAACAGACCAGCCTGCAAAATTATGTTTTTTCACTCCTCTTATTCTTCACGGTTTTCACAAAAAAGGCAGGTAATTTTCTATAGTAATGAATTTCTCTGGCATCTGGTATGTACGCCGATTTCTTTCTACAACAAAACAGTTTTTATCATAATAGCTTAATGCTGACATAAGTTTTCAAGAAACCCAGTACAAATGGGGGCCTGATGGGGGTGTCATGCCTTTTGTGCGTTGTTGACGTAATTACACCACTGTGTCATTGGTCGACATGTGTGTTGGGACTGGACTGGTTGCTTACCTGGCTCACTCAGTCAACCCACTGACTGTAATCAGGGCTTAATTTGTGCCAGTACTGTCTACTATGGCATACCGGTGCTTATATTGCAGTTGGTACGCCGTACCGATGGTTCGTGTTGTCACAATAGAGGTACGTTGTACATCTGAGTTCAAAATGCCACACAAAATATCAATTTGCTATGAACCAGAGATGTGTTTTGCAGGCTCAAAATGAATCAAAACTCCTTTTCGGCAGATGCTTGGCCCTGGACCCCACTGGAGGAGTTTACAGCACCCCTACATATACAGGGTGCAGCAGAAAAAAGTGGACCCCTAAAGTTTTTCGCTGTTTTCTCGGCAACCGTTTGGAATTTTAATTGGAAATTTTACAGATTTATTTACTAAAACTTCTACATCTAACTGCCAAGTAAAATGTGATTCTGTTAAAAAGCGACGAAGTTACAGACTTTAACATGACCGCCTACAGGCTTTTCAGCATTCAAAAATGTTCCGGCTACAACACCAGTTTAATAACATCATTGAAACAACACAGTTAAATAATGATTAGATGCCAGAATTCCATTGTCACTGCGAATGTTCGAAGTGTTCAACACCAGCTCCAGCAACAACACCAACCTCCAGTCGCTTTATTTAAGAAATCTTTTACAGCCTTTTCGATCGGTCCCTGTGGCAGGTTGCTCCAGATAACCTGAAGCGCTTCCTTGAGTTCAGCACTTGTTTTCGGCTTTGTTTTAAGCTTGCGGTAAGCCTCCAACATTGCACCCTATACGTGATAGTCCATTTCGTTTATTCGGCAAATTTGGAGGCCATTGGTCTTTTGTGATGATATCTGGACAGCTGGCCCACAGCCAGTTCTGTGCGCTGCGCTGCGTTGCGCGTTGTGTGTGCTGACGTTCCGTCCTGCTGGAAGATGAATCCGGTGAGCAGCTGGCGATTGCTTTAAAAGAACGATAGTTTAGTGATAATTTATAAACAATATAAATTACTGTTTATCAAAACGTCACTGTGACGTCATCGGCAGTAACGTGTAACCAGTTTTAAAAAGAAATTAAATAGCATTTTTAGCTTGAACATTTTTAATACTAAAAAATCGGTAGGCGGTAAGTAAGTAAGCAAATAAGTATGTAAATTTAATTTATAAAGCGCACAATGTCTGCGAGAAACTCACTGAATCTGAGGCGCTGAGGTAAGGAGTGAGGCGGGCCACTAAAGATGGCTAGACGTTGAAAAATAGAATGTTTTGAGTTTACGACAGAAGGAAGCTATTGAACAGCT
>Ga0056128_1006408_pt1 | contig 14852 bp, 10 predicted proteins | sample WorMetLIZISLAND2_FD_71113 | JGI IMG/M metagenome (GOLD analysis project Ga0056128, IMG submission 71113) | Marine gutless worms symbiont microbial communities from Max Planck institute for Marine Microbiology, Germany - Olavius geniculatus... ...
ACGAAATTTTGTCACGATAAACTAGAGACCTTGGGGCAGTCCACGGTGAAGATTTCGTGATCCTAGCTTGCACCGTTTTGATACAGCTCACGAGTGTGACGGACGGACGGACAGACAGACAGACGGACGCCCAGACGATGGCAAAGACGCGCGAAGCATTCTGCTTTTGCGCGTAAAAATTGAGCAGTTGCGTTGGACAGTTGCGACAGTTCGTATCGATTTAGTTCAAGTGCAATAATTCACAGTAACAATTCTGTGGCGTCCAGACGCAGAGTAGTCGATCAGTATATCCGTTGAGTGACGTCATATGTCGTATCATGCTTTAGTCGACGTTAATCCGTCGAGCGCCAGGTAGAATCGCGTTTATAGCTACACGATATTTTGAATTTTTGTTTCAGCCTATTTCAGTTTTATCGCATTGTTTCAATTCCTTTTTGTCGTATCACGACAGTTTTGCAATTCCAGTTGACTCCCCGAATTGATGGTCATTCCATTTGCTTGCTGGCCTATAGCTAATTTTTGGGACACCTTTGGAATTTTCAAAGGGTCAAAAATAATAATACAATGGACGTTTCCATATAGTGTGAAAGAAACAAATTCAACATTTTCATAGCGAACATCGCGGGTTTGACTTCTAAGCGCAACCAGTGACGGATTCCGAAATTTGAAATAGGCCTAAGGGGACAGTGAACGGAAGGGTTGGGGTGGGGCCAAAAAAGTATGAAAATCTTATGCAAAAATAATGCATTTTTGTGCAAAATTTTAACTAATACTTCGTGTACACGATTGAGCAAACATCGAGCAAACGTCAAACAGACATCGCGCAGGCCTGATGGAACCCCCCTCTGGCTCAAATGTAGGCCTAGGCTTAGCCCACAGCTGATCACGTGTTATACAGGCCTTCCAGTTACAACCCGCGCGCCCTCCTAATTAGCATGCTAATTACCATAGCTTGTCGAGCCAGCTGGATGAATGCTAGCAAACACCGAGCAGACGTCGAGCAATTAGCACGTGTATTGTGAATACATTTGCTCGACGTTTGTTCGATGTTTGCTCGATCGTGTAAACTAGGTATAAGATGCATCCAGTCAATAGAGGGGCGGCCGCCTTTCCCGCCCTATAGAATCCACTACTGATCGCAGCACATGCGCGTAAAAACATAAGCGCAATAAAATCGGACGGTTAGAAAATTACTTTTGGCACTTTATTCGGGCGTATTTTTCTCACAGCGGTTGCTGGTGCTGACGTAGGTTTACTGGCGTTTTATTGCTTTTTACATAAATGTATTGTGTGCGTTTTCAGCTGTGTCGGTTAATAAAATATGTACTGTGCAGGTACGGCCGGCCATTCATCGGTGCAGTTACAACATGGACGAACATTCAGCCTCGTAACAACGGGGTCGAAAGAGTAGCCACGTGCTGAGTGAAAATTATCGAACTCATCTCAAATAGCTCATTATTTAGAGTTGAACCAAATATCGATATTGAAACCGTAGCATCGTACCGGCGGTTTCTCGGTATCGGTTTTGTCATCGTTGTCATCATCATCATCATCGTCGTCGTCGTCGTCATTATCGACGCTTTAAAAGCCAGGAAAAGATCCGCTGTTCCCATTCCGGAGTCCAGACGGTTTCCGTCTCAGATTATCTTTATACCGCCTACGCTTGGTCGATTTCTGCCGGCAACCTCATGGAGGGAATCCCGGCGGCGTGCCGTGACGTCACAATGACGTCGTCGTACGGGGACGCCGCCGTGCGTCACGTGATCGATTACGTCATGAGTCCGGCGACGCTGGTGACCCACCTGGCCATGTTCTGCCTGCTGTGTGGGTTCTTGGTGGACGGGGGACTGCGACGCCGTCAGCTGACTTTGGTGCTACTGGGTGAGGAACTGTTGGTTTATGGACTGTGGCTGGCAGTGGGGCACGGACTCAGGGCACCGCTGGCGATATGGATCTGTGTCCTCGTCTATGAATCTATCGTCAAACCGCGCATCACATACCAGGATCGCGCCATTCTACTCACCGGTAAACAACTTAGTTTTCTTTTCAGCAACATACCATATTGTTATTATTTATCTTCCTATTATATTTATTATGCTGTTATCTTTATTATTACGGGTCTTGCCCGTTCATCTGTCCGTCTGTCGCGTACGGACTCTTAAACTCGAAAACAGAGACACGTAGAAATCAAAATTGGTGCGAACATTTTCAACAACAGTAGTAATCGATCTTTTTGCCAATTTTAAGCTCTAGATATTAAGGTTCAAATAGCCACATAATATATTTGCACTTGGCGGACATTTTGTTATTAATTTGTCAAGTTTGTTGGCATTACGAGGGGCCCTGTTAATTTTGTCATGTACGTCTTTACAGTTCTGGACCGGCGGTGCTCTCCAATCACCATATCTTTTAGTTCCCTGCAGAAAAGGTGAATACCTTTTCTTGAAATCATAGAATTCGCTTGTTACCCCATCTACATTTGCTGCTTTGGACATTTTTTTGTTAATGCCAGAGTAACTGTTTGAAATGGCATCTAGTGAACATAGCAAGTCACTAGACGGACATTGTATACTAAGATGCTTCCACACGGTGTTTCATAAAAGGGACCCCTTTTTGTTTTTTTCATAATTCACTCAAATGATCATCAATTTACACCAAATTTTTATCAGTTGTAGCCGAAGAAATACTTATTCAAAATATTTAAACTAAATATGGCAGTTGATTAAATATTTTTTTCTGCTAGTTGTGACGTAATGCTGACGTCATAATATGTCGTGAGTACAAGCTTGCTTGTCTAAACTAGTGCCGTCATTGCTTCTCTACTTCGATGGTGAACTTAATCTGGTTTGCTAATGAAAAATGTTTATCGTTTCAGCACTGAGCAACATGTAGACATGAAATCAGGCATCTTGCGATCCAAAAACGCAACCATTTTGCAACCTCGGTGTGCTAGTGCACTGTCTTGCTCGAACATGTGAAAGTCCAGCTATCCCCACAGACATGGAAATGCGATCGCTTTGCACGTTTTTTTTGTGGCTGCAACTGTAAAACTTTAAAAATTTGTCATTAGCGAACCAGATTTTTCACCATCGGAGCACTGTAGCAACTGACAGCAACAGTTGAGACTAGCAAGCTTGTACTCGTGACATATTATGACGTCAGCGTTACGTCATGCCTAGCAAAGAATATTCAATCAACTGCCATATTTTGTTTAAATATTCTAAATTACTATTTTTTCAGCTACATCTCTTGAAGATTTCATGTGAATTGATTATCATTTGAGTGAATTATGAAAGAAAGAAAAAGAGGTCCCTTTTATGAAACACCGTGTATAGCAGCAGCAGCAGATAGTCAAGATGCAGGCGTGTTTACTACCAAAAAATCAGCAGAAAGACTGAAGTTAAATGTTTTATACACAACCAGCTGTGTGTCTCTGACTCACGTAAACATGCCCAGTTTGCAGACTTTGCTACTGTGCTAGTCTACTGCTTCAGATTGCTCTGCAAGTTAGTGTACTCTAAAGCGAAATTGAACGTTACAGAATACTGGCATATTGCACACAAACTGCGGCCAAAAGATGTAAAATAAAACATATTTGTAACAGTTTTGAGAATTAGTTTTATTTTTTGTTCATGATCACTAATAAATAGAAAGTGCAAATAAAATTAGAAAGAAATGTTTATTTTTGCGTATAGCCATGCTTATGGCAGACCGTATAAGTTGCTGTCTCGACGCTCACAAACATTACGGGCACGATCCAGTGGTCAGTATTGTTGTTGCAACCGACTGCTGCAACTGTTGCTGCAACGTCGCTTACGTTGCAGCTTCATGCTGTAAAGCGTTTAGTAAATTAAACGTGCAGCCCATTACTAGTTAGAGTACTCGTTACTCGTTACTCTACTAGTGCTGACAGATGCTTGACAGAGACTGTCAGGGCATTTTTTTCATTTTCACCATTAGCGCTTCATCTGCGACGTTTTGTATCATATCTTATATCTGCCACTTATTGCTATGCTTTCTGTATATGAATCAAGTATAGAGATGTGCTGCATAACGGTTTTTAATACGGAGGTAACGATATCACCGCGGTGTCGGTTTTGTGAAAACGGCGCTCTGCATGTCACCGAAGTTACTTTACGTTGGGCCGGGTTAGTACTGAGATATGTGACCGTTAACGGGTGTACCATTTTGATGTGTAACCAACAATCTTAAGCCTCGCCAACTCAGCCTGGCCATTTATCCGTGGATATACGCGCGAAGAGATGGTTTTAGCGGCCATCGCCAAAAAAGTGATAAGTTCTGTCTGGGTTTTGAAGGTCGTAGGATTAAGGTCGCTTTAAGGTTAAAATATCTAAGTATATTTTTAATAAGAGAAAGTATTTGCTTTTATTTAAAGCTTGGGCATCAGACTATTATGATTTTGTTTTGTGTTTATCGGTACTTTCATCATACGAAATGTTTTAAACCATCACTAGAACTTGCCTGAAGATTTCGACGAAATTAGCATTGCCGTCATTTTTTTCGCTGTAGTATGTCTGTTAGCACGCGTCATTACGCTTTTTGTGTTTATCAGTCTGCGAGTTTAAAGCAATCTTCTTATCATCGCAATTTTGCATGTTAAAGACGCTGCGTTTAGTAACTTCACTAATTACGCGATGACAGAATAACATTGACTCCGAGTTAAGATGTCTGGATTCCACTGTCCCGAGACTTTGAAATAAAAACGCCAGATATCGATTCCGTAACTTAACACGGCACTTAGTCGGCAGTTTACATGATGGATTTAGGGCAACTGTTCGTTAGCAAATTTCGTCATTAAAATTTGTTGATTATAATGTAATATTATTTGAAATATACAAATAAACTAGAAAAAAACACGTCGGCTTATACTCACATGTTGTGCCGCCATACGGATAGAGATAGGTTTTTCTGCACTTTTTGTATTCGACTTAGGTAGCCGTATCTGACAGACAGACAGACGGACAAACGGACGAGAACCATAATACGGCCTATTATGACGGCCGCATAATAATGGCTGCAAATAGCTGTTGCGGGAGAGCTCACTAGGTGGCGCTGCTATCTGAAGCACCTGCTCAACGTTAGATCTAATACGTCATTATCTTGCCGCCCTACTGTCGCCATACATGAGCAGCGCCTATATTTCTTCCGGCGGCAAAGACTAACATTGTGGCGTTAACGACAAGACCATAAATCATATACAGCAAAGCTATTTTTCCTTAGGTTACTGAAGACACGAGCTCTGGCAAAACGTGGTTCAGACAGGAAGTGTAGAATTGCATGTAAAATAAAACACTGTTTCGCACAAACGTTTTATAGGGGGGGGAGGCTACGTGGTTCCATGCGTATGCAACATTTAGCGTCCGCGGCTTAATACCGATAAGTAACTAACTAAGTAAGTAAAAGGTAAATTTATAGGTTATAGTGCATTAAAGTCAGAGAGGCTATTGATTTTCTGCTTACATTTACATTAGTAGGCCCCTGCTTTTAAAAAAGTCTTAAGTAATCGTTCAAAAATAGACGGCGTAAACAGGATCACGCCGATGTCTCGGTAGTGAGTTCCACGTTATCAGACTGGCGACAGAGAAAGTTGAGACGACTGAAGACGGTTTTGCAAACTGCTATTTTACGTCGTAAATTATCACTTCTAATCTTCAGTTGTTGCAACGGCACACTTTTTAATGCGCGAAACACCTCTAATCTGGTGACTGTGTCGAAGTGTCGGGTCGTTTATCTGCGACTGGTTTTACGCGCGACGAGCTTTCTGACCGGTGTCAATCAAACGTTTTTGTTGCTTCATCCGTCACGCTCTGTGAATTGCCTTTCAACACAGAGCACATAGTATACGGTAGGCTTACCGTGACAGATAGCTCATCATCTAGGCCTATAGACTATACAGCAGACAACCACACTGTAGGCCATTGGTCGCCTTGCGCCTTCGTGTGCAAGCAGAATTTTGTAGGTCCACTCCCAGAACGTAATGTGTGCTGGAATAAACTGACAGCTTTCTCCCAGTTTTCCAGAGCAAATCATTCATCATAATACTATGCGGTGCATAGTATTATCTTTCTGAGACTTTGGCGCTTTATAAATCATTTACTTACTTACTTACTTACTTACTTTATTGTCAGTTGTCTATATGTTTCATTGTTATTCAATGTGAGTAGGCCTATCACTTTTTAACTGTGTGATAATTAATATGCTTTCTTAGAATTACTTCCTTCGAACCATGATTTACTGAAACGGTAGCAGAAACAAACAAAAATACCAGCAAATAAAAAATAGAACAATAAAGCACATGCGTTTGCACATTTTAACGAACTAATTTATGTCACGAGACGGACAATAAGCCTAACTGTCATGATGGGCCGACCGTATCGCGTATATCCAAAGGCCAGCGTCCAAATTTCGGTCGCGGAAAGAAAGCCATTTCTCAGAGTGACTGCAGTTCCATACACGTTATGATAACGCAGTTATATCAAACGCTACAATCAACGCTAGGATACGGTAATTCGGCGCACGTGGGTGATGGCTGCAGGCAGCAAATTTCCATTCAAAATTGCGGTCAAACCGCTGCAGAGTCATGGTTACTATTGACTGCCTATAGGAGCATTACTTCATCCAACGATACCATCGCCGACCATCTACGACGTACCGTTTAGCCACAATACGTACGTTACAGACAGACAGACAGACGACACATCGTACCCAAGGCTCGACCTAATGGTCGGCCGCAAAGCAAGTAGCAATTATTGTTTTAGTCACTTGCGTTTCTACTAGCATTTCACATGCGCTTGACACAGTAATAAACGGGTTGGCGGCGTGGCGTAGCGGTAACGCGTTGTGTTCGATTAACAAAGTTGCTCTACACCGGTCCGGATTAGTACTTGGATGGGTGACAGCCTGCGGGCAGTAAACCATTTCTGTACGTAATTAACCGTGTAGGTCAACCCAGCCTTCTATCTCTTGGGAGTAGGTAAATCAAGTACAGGAATTGTCTGGCTGGGGTTAAGGCGGGTCGCATTCACCTGTGTCGGGTGGCAGGTGATCCCATACGGCAGGCGACGCTTCGTAGCTTTGAGATGGGTTTTCTATATAAAGAGCTATTATACATTACCTTTAACCTTTTTAACCTTTTACTGTTGCTGTTAATTTTATCTGGTGGTTTAGATGTGGCGGTTCAGGAGACTCTGGAGCAGCTCGGGGTGGAGTTTGAGTCGAGATTAGATGAATCGGATGCAAGTGATGCTAGGCGTATCATCAGCTGTGTCGGTGTACGGGTTATTGCATTCGTCTGGTCCAGCGACTGGACACTCACTGACTCACAACAACACGCTCACAACTGTATGTGTATACTTTCTTAATCATCATTATTATCATTTGCTGCAAGAACTTAAGTAATTTGGTAAACGGCGGAATGGTTCTCGTCGTTTTTTTATTAGCCAGGTGGCAGCATAGTACTGATAATTTGGCTGCGCTTTGCAACTGCATGTTTTGGCAGGGTGGTTTGACATTCAAATCTTTCCTTTTCTTCGGGCCAGTGACTCTCATCCGACGCAGCAAGAATTATTGGTACAGCCTCCCACCGAAAGTGACGTCTTCAAAGTGCTTGCGAACATTTAAGACTAAACTTAAAACTCACTTGTTCTTCTCTGTTTTCCACAGTTGTCTGTAAAGTGACTACAGTGTCATTGGCATTTTTTAAAAACTTAAATTTTATTATATTATACATTGTGTCGTTGGATCTCGCAAAATACACGCCAAAATGGTATTTAAATCTGTCGAACGCTATAAGCAAAATGTATAAAATATTGTAACAGATAGACAATAAAAGAGAGAGAGACAGACCACGCTACGGAGAAATGTGTAGCAACAGGCGTAATCGCTTGCGCTGCGTGAGTTATTCTGTCTATAGTTTTTTTGCGGTGAAAACAATGAGACTGTTGCTTATTGTCGTGTGAAGACTTGAAGCTTGAAAGCATCAGCGAAATATCAGAGACTTGTTCCAACAAGATCATTGACATTCGACTTCGCGCTCTTAACGTTCAGGCAAGGCGCGCCAAGTGCTCTGCAGACTTTTTATGATATCATATAAATCCTTATGTGCATTTTAACATTTATTCCAAATTTCTCTTCGTTGTTTATTACCTCTATATAGCAGTGCAAATTACGCAATTTCGACTTTCCAAAACTAACTACTGACTGCACTAGACCTACTTTTTATCATGCTTTGTCTTGCACTCCAGTTTACTTTTATCTTTTTTCCGCTGCACCTGAAACTTTTCTGGCGTTACTTCGGATAAAACTAGGTTTTCAAGTTCTCAACGCAGAACTTTTAAAAGTTGTTAGAACGGGATTTTGTTTAAACTAATCAACCGATTAAGAAACAACCACCAATCACGTGCACAAAATGACCAGTAGTTTACAAGTTGTTTAGAGATTAAAAACCTATTTATAATTGCGAACGCTATCTACAATAAATAAAAAACAACATTAAAAAATTCAAAAATCAGTCAAAAACACTTGCTGTTAGAGTAATGTTTTAAAGTTTCGTTTAAAAGACGTAGCGTCAGGTAGTTGTTGAAGCGACGGTGATAGACTGTTTCATACGACTGGTGGAGCGCAGCGTATACAAACGCTCGTTGGGCCGAATTTCAGGGTGGTAGCCTATAGACAATAGACAATGCTGTGATTTACACAGAAGCTAATGGCCGAGGTGGTTCCTGCAGTTGCTGCTGTTGCTGAAGCAATGGAGTTATTTCCACAGTCGAGCGAGAATCCATCCGCAACATCTTCCCAAGGCCGTTGCACCTGTCGCTAGTGTGATGTATCCGAGCTTGTCTTCCAAGCCGCTGCCTTTGCTTTGCCTCGCCTAGCCGCCGCAGCTCGTTCTTAACAATAGGCCGCGGTGTTTTGTCTGTAATTTTTTTTGCCGGAAAGATAGTAAATAATTTTATCCTCTCCGGTTTCCTCGAAATATTGCGAAGTGTTAAGTAGCGAACGTAGAGAAATGTAGGCAGTCAGCACGGTCAGCAAAAGTTGGGGAAACGTGTGTAGGAGATAAAACACTGCTGTTTCAATTATTAATTAATCAGTCGATTGATCAGAGACTTCTACAGTTGCCTTAATAACAGAGCAAAAATTTTAAGGTGAATAGTAATTTTTTTAGATTAGACGATGCTGTCCGGGCATAACAATCTGAAAAGTCAGTCGGTTCTAAGACGTTGACAGGAGGTTAAAACTAAAGTTCTGACATCTGGTTAGGCCTATGTCCTTTGGCAGAGTGTTCGAGACATGAGGTCTAGCAACAGCAACCGCGAAAACCCTGCATGCTACCGATAGGCCTACATTGTCTATGTAGCCTGACGGGCATGGCACCAGCAATAGGCGAAATATAACGCATTGCACTGCTAGTTTGCTACGGTTGTATTAATTACATTTCTGCATAGACTCAGTCAAGAATGTGAAACTATACACGAGTATGCCAGCTAGATCATTTTGTTCTATCATACCTATGTGTACAGTACACGTGATACTTTTGCAAGAGTTCCGAGAGGTCCCCTCAGCCGTCACTTGTGACAGGAAATATCCAGATATTCTGAAATAGTTTTGGTGAAGGCATAGCGTGGGGCGGTCGTGGTGGTATGTCTGCACTCTGCACACTGCTGAATCACAATGTTCGCTATAGCGCCAGACAATGGATAGGTTAGCCGTTTTATATACCGCGGTACCGGTATCATTAGCTTGTGCCAATCAGCTGCAACTTCCGAGATATTTCGGGATAGTTTGGATGTCCAGGAACGCTGTATAACAGACATCTCGAGATCGTGTACTCGTTACTGCTGTGCGACCGCCTACAGTTTGATGAATAGAGTTGTGACTAAAGCAAATTAATCCCAAACCGCCAATACTCGGTACACAACGCACATCGATGAATTGATCAATCGATCAATTCCTATTTGCTCAAAAAACAGACACAGCCGGCGTTTACAGAGTGCACATCAGCAGTGGCGTCATGACCCCTGAGCAGGGGGCAGTTGCGGTGCCCTTCTCTCCCCCCACTAAATTATAGTCTGTCGGAAAATGTTATTTTTTTGTCAGAAAAATATATTTAAAAGTACAAAATTTAAGGCTAACATACACTATTTTGAGGGAAATTAGGGGCAATACATACTTTCGTACGTAACGTTCAGTTAAAACGTTCAGTTCAGATAATTATCTAAAGCCTATTACTTAACTTTGCTGAAAATGATGATGTTCGTTCAACGTGGTGTTTTTATTGTCGCACGTTGTACTGTCCGTAACTTCGTATACATACGAAATTAATTCGAATATTCTATGGATGCGGCAGCTGACAGACGAAATGAGAAAATGAATGATGTAGTATGCAGTTCCGATGCGGTCTTTACAGTATTTCCGGGCGGGCTGTAGCTATAATGGGGCGGATTGATAAGGACAGGTGTCAGATCGAAGCAAGTATTGGCAATGGCAAAGCGGGCAATGCTGATGCAAAACACACGGCGCCGCTTTTATGTTCAACATAACAGCAGATGGGAATGCTAACACATTTCTATCGGACAATACAATGCAATACAAACAAGCTATCAATCTAGGCGCCAGGAAGTCGCTATAGCGAGACTACTCGGAATATGTATATGAGACGATAAAGCAAAAACGAATAGATAGCGAATAGACCAGCTGAATATTATGCGCTTTTATCGACCCATGTTAACTCGAATACAATAGAACATAGATCTACTGGAAATTACTAGCGTCGGCTTACTCCCCCCACTTCAAGCTTGCCGCTTTTCGTTTCGGTTGGTTTCGTTCTCGGCGCCTGCGGCTCCTCGACTGCCACTGACCGGACCAATAAGTGGAAATTGTTTCTTATCTACTTTCAAAGTATCTACACCAATATACTCTGCAATTGTGCAATTTTGAAAGATTTTATTACTTCCCAAATTCGTCGCTACATTAATTTGTGAATTATAATCAGCTTCAGAACAACGAGTTACAAGCTAACTATTAGCATTTTAAAACTGATTATTTCAAGACGCGTTTAAGATGTGATGGGATCTTTGACAACTTTGTTTTTCAGTTTACAGCCGATTTACCTCGTAAAAGTATTTCAGAAATCGGCTAATATTTGATGAAGTTACAGATGTAGTAATGTCAGGGGCTTACTTTTCATGGATTACCCGGCATGATATGCAGTCTGCATATTATATAGAGGGGTGCGCTGAAATGGAGGATTGAAAATGGAGGATCGCATTTCAGAAGGTGGAAAATGAGGACTGGGAAATGGAAAACAAAATTTTAAACAGTAGAAAATAGAAAACAATGTTTAAAAAGCCAGGTGAATGCTACGGGTTACTCTAGACGCTAAGTACGAACGTCACAGAGGCAGTAGCGTGCGTTTGAATCCAGACTCAGTAAGCAAATACAATTTTCTTACTATTTTGGTGCTGCATTTTCCGGTATTCATTTTCAGTTCATTTTCAGCTGCGTTGGCTGTGCAGGCTGAAGAATGCCTGTACGTGGTGCTGGAGTGTCAGAAGACGACCGTTGTGTTGATAGCTGACAGCAAAGCACGCCGGGACGCCTGGCTCCAGGCGCTGAGACAACTTCACGGCTTCCGTATTTATGACGTCAGATACGCGTATCCTTGACAACCACTGCCAACAGCAGCAGCAACAGCAGCACTAAAAAATTGCACAATATTTTTTGTTACAATTGTGATAAAAATCAGGTTGGTAAAAACGTTATAGAGTAGATGTACAATGACGCCGTGACAAGCATCGGAAGTCATCACATTAATTTTTTTTCATGAAAAAGTCAGCATTTTAGACTACCGACGAGACTAGTTGAATAGTGAATACTCGTTGTATTTTGTGAGAACATATTGCTCAATAACTGAAAACATTTTCTAAACAAGAAAATGCATCTTTGGCACCCTGATACCCTGTTAGCTTTGAGTCGGAATTAATGATTAATGAATCACAACTATTTATCGTTATCATCCCATGCGTACTTCAGCAGGCTTATAAGATCAAATATAGGCAACAAGCACTAATTAGAGTTCAAAATTTATTTTTAGGATTATAGAAATGATAGTGTATCTGTATGCAGCACATGTTCGAACTTATTAACCTGCTGCAGTACGCGTGGGATTACCAAGACATGCAGTTGTTTCGGTTTCGATTTCGATTTCCTTGACCAATCATGTACTAGCTGGTTGCTGAAGCTGTGTGCCCAGGCTGCGGCTGATGCTGCTGCTGCAGCTGATGAAACTGATAACAAATCATTATCATCATTATCATCATCACTTTCGTCACCGTTATCAACGTCGAAGAAAGTGCCGCTCGGCTGCGAGTCGGTGATTAGAGTTGGGCGGAACGTGGAATTCGATCAGGCAATTGACATACTCGAGCGAGCCGGTCGAACTCCGGACCGAAACTATGCGCAAGAACTGCTCAAGGTTACTATACAAACTTCAATAAAATAGCGACAAAAATAGAATTAAATAGTTACGTATGAGTATGTTCACTATGTTGAATAGGAATTAATATTTAAAAATGAAGACAATATAAATAAGTAGTAAACATTAGACCTATACATAGTGAGGCTTAAGTCTTTCTTATTATTCCAGTTACGACTTGCTTATGAAAGCGAAGAACGTTTTTCGAAGCTTTTTATACTTTAAGCTTAATAGTTACTTCACTAACGATAAAAAATCGTCAATTTTTCCAGTCACTGAATTTGTTTAAAATTCACAGTGACTGCAAAAATTGACAAGTGTTTCATCGTTAGATTTTTTTGTACATAAATCGCGTTTTTTGCCATTGCTGAAGCACTTACTTTTGCATGATGTCCAATCTGTAACAGCGAATGCCTTGTGTCATTTGGTGTTAACACAAAAATGAAATGAATGAATGTAATAATATGCAGACGTTTGCCAACGTGGACGGCCTGCTGCGCAAGTTGTCGCTGAGCATCGAAGGCAGAAGTCAAACTCGCGTTACCTGGGAACAGTTTCTGGCTTTCTTCTCTTGCGCTGCCAACAGACCCGAGATGAACGAGGTTTACGACAGGTATATGAATTTAAATTTTCAGTAATAAAATTAGCAAGTAAAAATTTTTTTGTAGCTTTTTATGGAAAAAAACCATCGTAATTTTACCGGTTGTCTTCAACTTTTTTCGCCCACAGCATGCCGTATTTCAGTCGGTTGCACTTTGCCGGCTAATTAAATCGTTAAAGCATTTTACTGGCAGATTGGTCGATTATTTTCGACTTTTTTACTATTTATAAGGTAGTGCGGCAACATATCTGAGTTGATATGGTAAATTTATTGCTGTTTTTGTGCGTATCGTTTCGGGGTGCCAGTGCAAGAAAAATGTTAAAAAAATATTGATTTACGTTAGCCAACGATTATCACCACAAATAACTGCGCGGTCTTTCATATGACTCAAGGAAGGGCCTATAAAAATAGTTGACTAATGTATTGTAATAACTCGTAGTTTTTTTGGTTTAATTACCAGAAAGTAACTGTTCGAACACTGTTCGAATATTTTAGGTACGTGAGCTCTTCGCACAACACTATCACAATGCCATACGAAAAATTTCACGATTTCGTCGTCAACGTACAAAAGGTTTGCAATCAATCAATCAGTCGTGTTTAATTAAGGAAAATAACCTATGTATTAAAAACAAAACTGAAAAAAAATTAAAAAGATACAGACAATGGCATACTCTCACCGCACGTACTTATTCTGTGTTTGATTAGAAATCTATTGTGTATATGGTATGGAGAGCTACATGTATTTTGTTTTGGTAAACAGTGGCACTCGTATGTCAAGGTCGAATTAGAGTAGCATAAATTTGAATAAAAATTTGAAAAAACGGCTGCACTTCTAACGCGTTTTTGAGAATGGCAATTTGCCATTAAAGTCTGATGTATGCACGGTACTTCATATTTATTTTACTTAACATTGGTGACAACTTAACGAGTCATGTAAGCACGTCATGTCCGCACGTTAATGTTGTTTTTGTTTTTGTTTCAAGGAAAATGTATCTTTGGACACAGTTCGAGATTGGGTCACGAAATTCGAACCGATTCTGCAATCTCTGAACATGTCATACATTGGTATGTTGTTCGCTACTATTAATAAGTGTATTAATGAGTGTCCTTCAGTTACACAATGATGTGCATTGTTTTTTTGAGCTAGGACGCTTCTTTGAAACTTTTTCTTGTTCTGTTGTTTCTGTTATTTCTCAGAAAAAGTCTGTGATGTTAAACTTTCAAAGGTGGTCTAATATTTGCCTTGATTTGATTTGCTTACTGTGTTTCGTCGGCAGGTTTCGCGACGTACATTCTGTCGGACGATCAGTCGATATATCGCGCCGACTGTCGTCAGGTTTACCAGGACATGACTCAACCGCTCAGCCACTACTTCATCGCCAGCTCACACAACACGTAACTATCTATCCAAACGACGTTGTTCTACGGCTTGCATGACGCGTTTAACCATAATATTCGTTGACTTATGGGCTGCATAGTCGGCGTCTTTACTGCTGACCAAATTTTCGATGAAACGTAGGTATCTTTTCATAAAAATGTATTCGCTATTATTGGTAGATAGTACACAACAAATGGACAGTTTAGAAGTTTAGACTTTGTGGTGATGCGATTTTTAATGAAATTATTTTGTACATTAAACAGTGTTATTGTAAACGAATGTCGAATGTATTTTAATTTCAGACTACCCAGCGAAATTGTACCGACACGAAGTGTTAAAGTAATGTTGAAATTATCCAACGTTGCTGAAGCCTAATA
>Ga0056128_1006409_pt1 | contig 14851 bp, 10 predicted proteins | sample WorMetLIZISLAND2_FD_71113 | JGI IMG/M metagenome (GOLD analysis project Ga0056128, IMG submission 71113) | Marine gutless worms symbiont microbial communities from Max Planck institute for Marine Microbiology, Germany - Olavius geniculatus... ...
CTTCAAACCACATTTTATTTTGAACTGTACATTATTTTCAATTTAGTTTCATTTTATTTAGAAATTTCATTGTGATTTTTATTTTATTTTCAGTTTGGTTTTATACTAATTTACTTTATTTTTTGCATTTTATTTTAGTTCATTCTTTTTTAATTTTAATTGAAAATTTTGGTTAAATTTCTATTGTCATTTTAAATTTTATTTTATTTAAAATTAATTTTTCAAACTTTTATTTTGAACTATGTTTTATTTTGAGCTTCAACATAAACTTTATTTTGATTTTATTTTGAATTTTATTGTGTTTTTTTTATTTTATTTCGAATTTATTTTTTATATAGTTTGAATTTTATTTTATTTTATTTTATTTCAGTTTTTTGAATTTTGTTTTTGAACTTTGCTTTGAACTTTATTATATTTTAAGTTATGTTTAATTTTTATTTAATTGTTGATTTTTATATTCATTGTGAATTTTTTGTTTTAAATTTTTTTTATTTTAAATTTTATTTGATGTTAAATTTTGATTCCATTTCATTATATTTTTGAATTTTATTTTAAATGTTATTTTATTTTGACTTTATTTTATTTTATGTCATTTTATTTTAAATGTCAGTTTATTTTGAATTTTATTTTATTTCAAATTTTGAGCCTATTTTATGTTAAATTATATTTTATTTTATTTTTAATTTTAGTTTATTTTGAATTTATTTCTGCATCAAGCATCTTCTTTCTGAAATGCCTTACTGACTTACTTTACGTTTAAGTTCACGACTTGGACGCTTAGCTATTCTACGTTTTCGGTGATGATGTAATGTTGATGCGAGAATGTTTTCCCGTGGTCGCTATTATAACAACAGTGAGATTGGTACTTTAAAGTGTTTTTTTTCTGGTACTTGCAGACAGAATGGAACGGTTGTGTAATGATATCTTTTGTAGCACTCGACGAGTAGAGTTTACTAGTGAAGTATGAAGCTGGTCTATCTAAGTGTAATTGTACCGTTGACTGGGTAGTGAGTACATAATGGCGACAGAAAACCGTGCGAGCAGTTCTGCATCCAGCGACGTCGACGCATATGTCAACAACAGCTCCACATTAGCGTCTAGAGTGAAACTCCGAAGGTTGACAGGGACAGCAGCTAAGACACAGCAGACAGCTGAACTGACTAAAAGATCTACTTTGTCTGAATATTCGTCTGAATATTTTGTTTCGAATTCTCGCATTGTTGTTGAAAAGTCGGTGTGTAAACAGAAACGTTTCTGCAAAAGTGTGATGGATGCTTCTGAGAAATCAAGTATTCGTGGAAATGATGGATCACCTGTAGTTGATAGTGCAAAATCTGCTGGTCATTTAAGAGGCAAACAGCAAAGCACCAAGACAGCAAAAGAAATGGTAAGTAGAGAAGCACACGAGAAAAAGGACAAATCCGAATTTGTGTCAACAAAAGATGCTAATATTTCAGTTTTTAGACAGCAGCAGCAAAGCTATAGTGAAAGTTCTACTTGTTATGCAGGAGTACCTGATGACAACAACAACACGTCTAGTTCTGATGTTGACTGGGAAGATGTGGAAGGTAAATAAGACTGATAAGTGCATGATTAAAGACTGCAAAAACGTGTCCATTAACTAGAGTGCTTCGTTACTTTACCTGTGGAGTTAAACATATAAGCAAATGATTAAAAACAGGAGATAAACTTCAGGATGAGTCCAGAATGGACGTGGTTTTTTTAGTCTGCCCTGAAATGCATTTATGTTTTACTGCAGATGTTTTTTTTCTCTTTTCGCCACAGTATCTCCAAGCTTCATTGGCCGATAGCAGCAAAATTTTGCGTCATGCTCTGCAGTAGGCCAAATTTTAAAAATAGGTAAAAAAATTTGGGATCTTCCCCCAACAAATGTTTGGGACCAAAACGTGCAAATTTTGCGCTGTTTTGTTAATCAATATGTTAATTTGACAGCTCTAGTAATTACGAATTTCTAGTTTGTGCATGAATTACCCATTGTACGCTGGCCAACATCGTGCGTACTTTTCCTGACCCTATTAATGGCAAGCTGCATTCACGGGCCGTGTTCTCGGCCCCTGGACACGGCTCATAAACACGGGTGCATTTTTTCCACCTGTGTAACATGGCTCGTGTGAACTGTGAACAGGGTACCCGTGAACACGGGCTATGTTGAGAAAAAGCATTGTCGTGGTACGGTGGTATGCTTTTCCTCAACACGGCACGTGAACACGGGTAGTGTGAACAGCGCACCCGTGTTCACGGCCCGTGTGGGCGGAATATCAATTAATCAGAAAATTCCTTTTATTTCCGCAGTATTGTGACGTAAACGCAACGTCACCATAAGTGTTTGTTGTTAAAATATTATTTTCCATTTGTGCATTTTGTATTATGCAAATAGGTTTTGTTGTAAAAAAATGTCTACTGACACGTCTGTCTCTGTAAAAGACTCAGCTGTTTCAGACGTCTTCAATAGACAATCTTTGCACCGGCATATTGGTCATCTCAATAGTAAATAAAAGTGTTTTCTTTCGTTTTATGTATGCCGTAATTGATACAGGCTCAACAAAACAATACTTTTTTTTATTAAATTTGTCCATTTTTTGCAAAATGGCACCTAAAATACTATATTTAGCGTTGCAATGACACGGCTCATGCACACAGTTCATGGATACGGTCCGTGTGTTCATGGGACACAAAATCGGCAAACGTGAACACGGGCCATAAACACGGGCGTAAAATTTGGTCACCCGTGTTCGCGGGCCCGTGAACACGAGCCGTGGACATGGCTCGTGTGAACCGGTCTTTAGCAACGGTACACACTTCGTGGGTAAATTGCAACGAAATTGCTGGGGATAGACCAAGGCTAACTGCGGACAGAAACTGCTAAGGTTGTCGCACGTCTCATGAGCTTTGCTCAAATTACTTGTTAGAATTACGAGAATGTTTGGCTGGTGTGGATTCAAACGCAGTGATTTATTATAATTATTTACTTTGACTAATGATTGTTTGTTTTTTTTGCATAATGTGGAATTTCCAGATGTACACTACTGTCCGCAGAATGATGAGAATAAGGCTGCAAAGGAAACAGTTGCCAGTAATGTTACAGAAAGGACTATTCAGATTACTGTTGAACAGCCAATGTCACAGTAAATATCTCATTGTTTGTTTTGCATTGAGTGATTTCATTTTCGATTTTGATTTTTGACTTTTGCTGAGCCAATTTCCTGAGCAAAAGCTATAAAAGCTGGGCGCTAAAGTCTGTAGTTAGAGCAAAGTTCGACTAAACAACTATCTAAGTTTATCGACTTAATGAAAAATGATTAGAAATGTATGGGAAATAAATCAACCATTTACGCTTCTACTTGAAGTGAATGTTGTAAAACGTATTGCAACACTTGCGTCGTCAGTTGTTTTGGGTTTTGAACACTTTTAGTTTCAGTCTGTTTCACATACATCATTTCTGCGTTCATAAGCATTGTTTAGTTGTCATATTTGTTTAAAATTATTTTGTCTTCCAGTGCGTTTTGCTGGCTTTTGTGACATGCCGTATTGTCTTAGCATTGTTTTTCGGTTTCTGTATTTATTTCTATCTTTTTTTCTTTCTTTTTTGACAAAGCACAGATTTTTAGAATACCCCAGTACATAATCTTCATCTTGGTCATGGTCACACGTTGCATTGAAGCTGTTAGACCATTAGGTTGGGACATTCATGTCGCCCAGGTCTGGGACAGGGGACTTGGCACATTCACAGGAAAATTAGATTTAGGATATGAACCCAGAATCGGCATTGCAAATTGCGGACGTTTACATCACTTAGAATTTGACTTTATTAATTGATTACTTGTTTGGTTTTTTGGCTGGTTGCTTGGGTGACTGAAACTGATGCATAGGGCAGCCTAATGCTGAGTGACTTGTGGTTCTTGTTAATGTTTCAATGCACAGAAAGAAGAAGAAAAAATCTGACGTGAAGGAAGTTTTCCAACAGTTGTTGAATAAATACCAGAAACGATTGCAGGAAGATGTGCACAAAGTAAGTAGCCAGATTTTGCCCCTTGGTACATCGTGGCCACTAAAAACCGTGTTACTTAATTATTATAATTTTGTGCAAAAACTTAATGTAACAATTTTTTTGTCATAATTTTCAGTTTTTACACCATTGAAGTGTTGAACTGTTGGAAGGTTAACGACGTACGTGAATGGCATCTGGCTCATAAACTACTGCTATAACAATATTTGAATTTTTAGGGATTAGACGGTGTTTTATGATTTTAAACAAGTTATGTCTGTTTATGCTTTTAACTGTGTCCATAGGTTGTATACTTGTAAATATGTCATTTAGGATGATCGTTCTATGTTCATGTAGTGTTTTTAACTGTACAGTATGTGTGTGTTTTTTTTCTCTTTCTCTTATTATCAGGCTGTGCTGCTTTGATGCGAAATAAAGTATACATTAAGAAAAATGGCTCCCTGAACAGAAATCAAGTGCATTGTAATGAAAAGTAGTAGTAGATAGTTGCGTGGCAAGTATCACAAAGTGAAATGTTATTGCTGCTGTTATTAGACGCATTTGCTGTGCTTGCTGGCGCATGGTCAGTGCAAGAATCGCATATGTCAGGACAGTTTGCTGCTCAGTCTGGCTCTGTCAATCATTCCACACGAATACTGCTTTACATCGCCAGACCACTGGACACTGAAGACGATGCGCGGTTTCGTGGATTGGTTTCAGTTTTCGGTTTCAATCGACGCCGATCAGCCTACATCTTCAGACATTGTAAGCTAGACTGCTGGTAATTACTTCTTACTCGCCAAAGAATGTGGATTTGATTGCAAAGAACTTTTCGTGAAGTTTTGCAGAACTGACTGACCCTAGTTTTGTAGCAGGGTTAGGGTTAGGGTTAGGGTTAGGGTTAGGGAGCATTAAAGAGCATTAGAGGCGTTGTTCGCGAGATGCGCTACACAAATTGACACCTTAACCTTTACCTTTACCTTATAAAATAGCATACTCTCTGCACTGTTGCCTGTGCTAAATTACTGTAAAAGTTGGAATTGAAGTTGCATCCCAAATAAATGTCTGGTTTTCTATACCGGCTGTGGGAATATGTTGTAGTAGTAGTAGTAGTAACTTGTACTAATGCACCGTGTCTTAAAAAACAGTCAGAATATTTTTTGTCATAATTTTGTCAAATGTCCACCTACTTTGGTTAATTTTTGGCCCAAAGATGGCCAAGACGATAAAATTATGTAAGGTACACTCATTTTCCATCTTACCTAATTTATGTCAATGCACTACCATGTGAAACACAGATTCTCCAAATGGTTGCATTACACTCAGTTATTGTCTCCAGTAAATGTTGTAACGACTTGATTAAACACAGAATAAACTAAAATGTGAATTATTTAGTACAATAGTAAATTTTAAAACAACTCACTTGCAAATTATTAGAGTTTATGCCCAAAGTGTGCTTCGTGTACATGGACAATGGCTTAGAGGCAATGCCAATGGCTGATGATGGAGTCAACGATTGACTGATCAAACAGCGTTGACTCATGATTAGATGCGTTTTATGCTTATCAGTCAGCTATTTTGTTGTCCGCTATTTTTATCATAAAATATTTAATACCACAAAATTCTTACATCATATGGTGGTTTTTGTCAAATTGGTGTACGAAGGTATCCAATTTGATACAAATGAGCATCGTGTAATGCAGCAATTTTGTGCATTTGTGTTTCACACGATAGTGCATTGACATAAATTAGGTGAGGTGGAAAATGAGTATACCTAACATAATTCTATTCTCTTGGCCATCTTTGGCATTCTATCGTCTTGGCTATCTTTGTGCCAAAATTTATCTATGTTGGTGGAAATGTTATGACAAAAAACAATTTTGACTGTTTTTTGAGACACTGTGTAGAAGTAGGATGTTGTTTAAGTGCTGCGTGCTGGATACGGGCTGGCGATGGACGCAATTTGTACTGGGCATCTGTTTGAAGTTTATGGTACTTCGGCTTTCCTTACCTTACCTTACCTTACCTCCGGGGTGGGCAGGCTCTTACACCTGCCCAGCTCGGCCCAATGCGCATCCCCGAATGTAACCACAAGGTTACAGGTAGCGGCTATAAAGCCGTAGACGGCTATGAAGCCGTAAACAGACGGCTGTAAAGCCGTAAATAGACGGCTGTGAAGCCGTAGTCGGCTGTGGAGCCGAAACCAGCACAAAGCACTGGTAACGTGCAGCAATCTGCTCTCACGTTTTGGTCAGCGCTTAGTCAGCTCCTCACCTCCAGATTTTAGAAATCTTTCGGGTCATCGGTGCGAAGCCCCACCACTATGACAAGGTGGCTGACCACGGTGGGCTACTTTGGCTTTCATTAGATCGGGTTTTTGGTTACTTTAGATTTTAGATTGTTGCTTTCTAGAAGCAGCAGGAGGGAATGACAGCTAACACTTACAGTTGTGTGTGTTTTACCGTTGCAGTCGGCTGATCTTCAGTCAAGACCGAGTGAATTCAAAGTTGCTTCACTGCATGAACATGTCTTGGTATTATGTTGCATTGCAGCGATGTGAAGTCTTGATAGAAACTTTTCTAATATAGAAACTTTGTTCCTTTGGGAATGCTGTTGCTTGGCTTATAGTGATGGCATTTATCTTGTATTAACTATTAAGTTCTCTGAAAACAATGGCAGGGGTTCAGTTTTGGGAGACCTGCTTGATTTAAACTGCAGTCATGCTGGAATTGACTTACTTGACTTACTTGGTGAAACGGACTTACAGACCTAGATTTTTTCAGAATATTTTTTCCAAGATCTTCTTGAGTTCATCTAAAGTTACCAGCTTAGTTAAATGCGAGTTTCATTGGCACATTTTTACATTTTTTATAAATTATGTTTCTTTCTTCAAGATTTTTATAAGTCTTTTTTTCCCAGTTTTTCATTAGTTTGACTTGTGAACTGTCGTAAATTAGGCTTTAGGTTTAAGAAATTGAAATCATATCAGTAGTAGCAGTAACAAGGTTTTGTTGCACATAAGGTCAGATCTCTGATGTGACACTGATTGTTTGAATTAGTGTTGTAAATCTAAGGAAAAAGCTACGTCAACTTTTTTATATGAGGTTTGCAGAGTAACCACTCAACTCATAGAAGTATCTAACCTGTAACGTTTTTATGCGCGAAAAGTCTTAGCCATCGCAATTCTGTCCGTCCATCCGTCTGTCCGTCCATCATGTAGATGGATCAATCAAAAACAGTGCAAGCTAGGATTACCGAATTTTTACCATCGACTGCCCAGAAGACTCTAGTTTCAGGAACCGTAAAGCTTTTAAATAAATTTGAAGGGGGTCACCCCGAACGAGGGTGCTAAATGAGAGGGGGTGGGAAAATTTGCAATTTTTGGCCAATTAGTCACTGTATCTCAATAACGGTGCAAGATAGGGTCTAGGTTACTATTAATCACTAATAGGAAGTCGTACACTGGCTCTCGATTGCCACTGAATTTAATGACCTTGGATGACCTTGAACGCTAAAATAGGGTTTTTTATGGATTTTTTGGTGATTTTGGTCTGCGAGAAGAGTGTTTTGAAATGCAAATTGCACTGAAACCAATTGAGATAGACATGGAGAACTGCGATGAACTTTTCAGCATTGAACGTAGATTTCGATGGTCTAAGTCTCGATTTTCCAGGTTCAAGAAGACCTGCGCACGAGGGCATCAAAGAGCGGTACCCTCGTAAAAGTCGTTATTTTACCGTCGTTGGCCAGTCTTTCGTGAAAACAGCTGGAGATAGACTGACAGTTTGCGAACAGGAACTGCTATAGGCTTTTGTGCATCTCGTGAGCCTTAGCTAAAATTTCTTGTTAGATTCTTTTGCTTAAATTGGCTGGAGCCATCTAGAGTGTAGTTTACACAGCGTTTGTAATCAGTGCTTTGGATGTGTGTGATTCCAGTTGTTCGTTCTAATGTGTCGGGCTGTGGGTTTATGTACCCGACTCATTTACTCACTGCAACCTGTTAGCTTCAAACCAGCACATCTGGTACATGTCATGATCATTTGCATTATGCATGTGTTCTTAGATATCTTATCAGTGACATGCTTTATACAGTTTTGTTTATATCTAATTGTCCGTCTTAGCAAGTAAAACTTGTTGCATGTTCACTGTAATGTGGTATTTCTATGCTATGTAAGATTTTCTTACGTATTTGGAGTGCAGGTGGAATTTTTATTGTAAATTGTCACTTTGCATTGTGCATTTGATTTCTGCATTTTCTTCTCCGATCACACTTTCTGCGTCTGAGTGCACCATTGAATGGAGCTAAAGGACTGAATGACATGTATTCAGGTTTGTTTGGTCGCAAAATGTCTTAGTTTTATAGACATTTTACTTTGATCATGTGTGATTATTTTGAGAAAGAATAGTTTCACAATTTCCCGGTATGGGGTGGCTTCACGTTGCTATGATACTTAGGATAGCTAGCTATAGCTTGTGTTAGCTATGGTAATTTTGTCTGTCTGTCTGTCCATCTGTCCTGGTATCATGACCCGATACCGTTCTAAGACCAGGTGAGATAGAGACTGTGGATTTTCACCACATGATAACCTAGAGTCTCTAGTATTTTGTGACAAAATTTTACGTCGTTGGGTGAAGGGGGTACCCACAAACGAGGGTGAGGAAGAGGGGCTCCCCCTTAAAAAGGCATTATTCTACCGTTATTGGCTCGTTTAACATGAAAATGGTTCCAGATAGGCACAGACATGATGTTTATCATAAATCACTTTCAGCAAGCTTCTTAGGAATGTTAACGTCGATGACCTTGAATGACCTTGAACCCCAAAATAGGGGGTTTTAGTGAATTTTGTTGCGATTTTGGGCTGCAACATGTATTTCAAGAGTGAATTGCACCAAAATGGCTTCTGATAGATCAAGACAATCTGCATATGAAATTTTCAGCATTGAATGTAGATTTTAGCAATCAAAGTTCGGACCCTCTAGGTTTAAGGAGGTCTGTGCGTGCGGGTGTCAACGAAGGGTACCTCTCTAAAATGTGGTTATTTATCCGCTGTTGGCTTGTCTAGCTTGAAAATGGTTGTAGATAGCACAGACATGCTGCTTAACATAACAAGCACTAGTGACGGGCTTCTTAGGATTGTCAACAATCAACAGTGATGATCTTGATTGACTTTGAACCCTAAAAATAAGGGGTTTTAGTGATTTTTTGGCGATGCAAAAGAGTGAATTGCGATGAAATGGGTGGAGATAGACCAAAATTACCTGTGAAGAGGAACTGCAATAGGCTCTCTCGCATCTCCTGAGCATGAGCTCAGATTTCTTGTTAGCAACGTCTTGTAGAAATAGCAGTTATAAATGTATGAATGATCATAATTTGACATAATTCTGCTTTATGATAAATAAGTAAATGAAAGAGTAAAAACACTGTGAATGAATATGTCTAAGCCACAAATGTCATGCTGGTTAGTATCGCTCTAACTGCAGCTACAGTATGCACGGCACCCGCCTGCATAAAACGTCGATGAGACGCAATGGCCCGAGACCCAAGACGAGACCTACTGGGCCGAGACTGAGACATATTGCTCCAAGACGAGACCGAGACATTGAGGATTTTGTCCGAGACAAGACCGAGATGAGACGTTAGTACATCTCGAGACAGAGACGCCTTGACCGAGACCACATCCCTGATAAATTAATCACAAGGAACCTCATAATAAACCAACTTAAGACGTTAATGTGTAATTATCACCCTGACTGGGTACATCTGCTGACATCACTGACGTGCTCGCTCTCTGACATGTGATTAGTCGTGGTTACTCCGACCATTTTTAATGAGATCCATAATTATGCGGATTGAAGGGGCCAATGGAGCCATGCCACCAAAATGCCAAAAGTCGCCCTTTGCTTTGACTTGCCAGTTTATTGCATTATAAATTTGTGCAGTAAAACGAACAAAGTTTATACCCATTGCATGCATTTTTTGGGTTTTTCATGCCTCAACCGACCCCATCACCCAAAAGCCCACCCCTTTTCTCGCTCTTCAGCCTCGAGTTTGGGCCCTTGGTGCCATAGTTTGTTCCTTTCCAACCCAATTTCTGGCTATACCTTTATGCAAAAAATGGCTAATAAACAATAATGCTTTTCATGCGTGATTGATTAGGGACAACATACGTGATCAACTACGACATTCGCTCATCCAGACTCCAGCTGGGTTTTTGTCGGACGAAAGGAGTGGCAGAGGGAAAGAGAGAGAGTGGAGAGGAATGGGGAGACGTTGGTGTGACTTGCGGATGTTGATTTCTGGTGCTGAGGGGATAGATGTCTCTGCATGTGAAGTGTACAACTGTTTGTGTGCACGGGTAATGTGCAGATATACCCATAATCGCGGGTACGGGTACGGCTACAGCGGCATGGATATGGGTCAGGTACAGGTAACATGCAGGACAGGTCAAGTCGAGTAGCCGAAATTGCCATACCCACACAGCCCTAGAATACATCTCGTACCAGAAAATTGTCAACTTCATCACACCAGATTGAAATACAAAGTAAAGAAATTACGTCATTTTGCTATCAAGTATTGTGAGACATCATTTTCAGGACGTTTTGTAACGTTTTAGCTCACTAAAGTTAGTTAACGAGTGATACTACACGAAAACTTCATTATTAGGTTACGACACTGTCCATAGTAACGGTTGCTAGGCAAAACTATAACCACTTATCTTACTTCATATAGTAACGAAGCTTTAGTTCAGATCTCATGCTTATATCTCTGTCGAATAGCCTGTTGCTATGCAAAATCTCCCTCCATAGCAACCGTTGCTATGTGAAAATACATCGTTGGATTCCTTGCACTCAATAACTTATGAACAGTTTATTATAGCCATGGTATTTAACACATTTAGACATTTATTATCCATGTATAGGCACACTAAGCTTGTTGCTAAGGGCTTTTGGTTGTCATAGCAACAGAAGGTCAGCAAGGGTCGAGAAAATTTGATACCCCATCATTTTTCGAAATAATTTCACTAAAGCTAACTGAAAATGTAAAAAAGATCAATTTTAACACGCAAATCTTATCGGAATACATGTGACCCAGACCATCTGTCGGCGTGAATTTCAGTTGAAATAACATTGTCAGGATAGCAACTGCCCCCTAACGGTATCTACTGCTTATACTGTTTGGTAATTTTGACGTTTTTGTCGTCTGTATTGTTTTTAGAAGCTGAAAAATGGTGGTAAACTTGCGGCAACTGCAAATCAGGATTCCACTGAGATGAAACCAACAACTTCGGATGATGGAAAGCCGAAACAACTGACTGTTTCAAATCCACAACACAAACAGAATGTTCATGCTAGCAGTAAAACCATGAAAACTCAGCAAACTTCCAACCGTGTTCTCGATCTGACAGCTAGCTCTGGCAAAACACGGCCAAAACGTCGCAGCAGGCGATTGGTCAGTTATGATGAGTCGGATGACCAGTCAGCAGGCACGATGGAATCAAACGATGAGTCACCAGAATTTGGAACAAGAAGAAAAAAGGGCAAAAAAACATTTAAACGAAAGTCTAATAAAACGTCTTGGATATCAGAAACTGCAGTGAACATGAGGTATGTTCGACACCTATCAAGTTGGTCGAATGCAAAAACTGTTCTTGTTGCAGTTTGTTGTTTATTGCTTGTTGTCGTTTTAAAGAATGTTCTGATTGAAATTCATACCCATATTCACGTTTTACTGCCCATTATCTTTGCTGTGTTATGGTTAACTGTGGTAACCACCTCCATTAATTTATTACTGTCATCTTTTGCTTAGTTACTCTGTTTTAGTTTTAACCTCTGACTAGGTGCAACCACTGTGTTTCTTATGTCACAAATCTGTAGCATTTGATGATAGATAGGAATATGATTATAATAGATTAAAATTTTTGTCACCACTTGAAAAGGAGAATTTCTTTTTCTGTGCTCTGAGCCGGCAAGGAGTAAACACATTAAGCTAGCGTAAGCCCAAATTCCATTACGCTGACTTTCACTGAAACTTTCCCGCAGGGAAAGTCGTGGACACAAATCACGAAAGTCGCGGACACAAACCATCTCAACATGTTGAGATGTTTGCAACAAAGTCCGTGACAAGTTCCCGACAAAGTCTTGGACTTGTCGCGGGCACAAATCATGAAAGTCGGCGACGTGATTTGTGTCGCGGACTTTCATGATTTGTGTCTGCAACAAGTCTGCGACTTTGTCGGGAACTTGTCCCAGACTTTGTCGCAAAGTCGGCGTAATGGAATTTGGTCTACGCCATGCAAGTATCTCAGATTGCCAACTTCATTAACTTCTGGCATTGTTAGCTGACTGGGTCAGAATGCTGGTATCAGGCTCTGTTACATAGAACTCGCCGTTTCTTTCCTAGGGATGGCCCATAAAAAGGTTAATTGATGTTTGCCAGCGTTGTTTTTTCTAATTTGAATTGGTACACCATTTTATTCTGTAACTAGCATAAATATGTTAATTAATGTTAGCAGCATCTCCTAAAATATGGCTTAATAACTATCTGGCATGTTTTAATTCAAAACATGCAACAAACATTCACTAAAATTTTCAGCAGCAAACTTTTGTTGTCTTTCAGGTGTCCGTTGGCGGCCATTTTGAAAAGTGGTGGACAGTTGGCCGATGGCCCCACAGCCAGATTTGTTCATAGTATATCAGTCTACCTCTGTGCAAATTTGGTGCTTTTATCAAAAAGTCACAATATGTTGAAATATCTTAGCTAAACCGCCGCACTAATTGGCGGGCCCCAAAAACCAAAAATTACGACTCTATCTTATACACAGCCGGAGTTATAACCATTTAAAGAATTGCTTAATTTTCCCCATAGGTGCCATTGTAATTTTAAAAATTTTTTAAATAAGTACATTGAATATTAATTTCAAAATTTTTAACCCTTAAAAGGCACATCCTTGCATGAGACCACGTTGTTTGAGCCATCGCATGTAAAAATCCATCCATGTGTCTGATCTATAGGCGAATTTCTAAAAAAGATATATATAAATAAAAATTTTGCCTATATTTCACCCATTTGCAGAGAGCCCCCATCTGTCGGATTTGCATGAAATTTTGCAGGATGGGTCTGCTTGCCGACATAATCAATCGTGCCAAATTTTACGTAAATCGGGTCAGGGGTTTTGATTCTGTGAGGGGTCGAATTTTTGGCTTTCCCATAGGAAAGAGAAGTCGTCGTTAACACAGGGCTTGAACTACCGTTCAGCCTGTGATGTTATGCCAGTGAATGGCCACCCATGTCAGTACTAACTCGGCTCAATGTCGAATAGCTTCATTGATGCAACTAACGATGTTACTGCTAGACCCAAGCCATCACCTGATAAAATAACAGCTGTAATATTATCCCATCTGATGTGTGCAATCAGTTCTGATGAGGACTTTGAACCTGATCCAGTGACTTACAGAACACCGGAGTCCACTGCATCGAGCACAAAGGTTTCTATTCGCAGCCGACAACAACGCAAGATCAAGAACGTCATCTTGGAAAGTGATAGATTTGTTTTATCACAGGATCGAACTGGTAAGAAGAAATTGAATTTAATTGTTTTTGAGATGCTGTTATCAGACTTTTAGTTTCAAACTTTTTTCAGTGCACTGATGCTGCTGGTCAACTTAAGTGATTGTAAGATTATCCATTCTGTAAAAGTTTTGCTTAATAAAAGAATGTCCTTTTGGGGATCGGTTCACACCAGTGACGAAACTTCTGTAAAAGGAAACTGCTAAACAAAACACAAGTTAGTATTTACATTGTTTTAGACAGTGGACAATTTTGAGGTCTGTTATAATTGCATAAGGCATATTTTTCTAGACTTTGTAGGTCTGGTGAGCTTAGCATGAAAATGTTGTTTGCTTCCTAGACTTGTCAAGTTGTCAAATATGGAGATCTTATGTGTGAAGTCCACATTTTGGACATTTTTCTTAAATAAGGGCTAGTTGTTCGATTGATGTAGATGGTGATCTTTGTAGAACTGTATTGTAATAAATGTACAAAACATCAGTTTATACACTTGTTAACGGCGACATGCAATGAGTGACACATCGAAAACAGCAAAAATCAGAAAAAGGTGATATCACTCACCATCACATTGCCTAACTGTCAATGTGCTGTTGAATAATATCACCTTTTTATGATACTTGCTGTTTTCGATGTGTCACTCATTGCATGTCACCGTTAACAAGTGTATAAACTGATGTTTTGTACATTTGTATTTGCTGTTTTATTACAGTAACAAAGTTTTTATGTTGATGGTCAGTTATAAACCATCTGCTTTACACGGCCATAAAGACACTGGACCTTAAATATTTTGGGGGTCACAGTTTTGATCTTTAGGGGTCACGTGACATCATCGGAACGTGACGGACTCGTTGAGAGCACTTTCCTAGTGTTAGTCAATGATGATCATGAATCTGTCTTGCACAGATATGGAGATACAGGGCTTCAAAAATTTTGGGGTCACGTGTTTGACCTTTTGGGGTCACGTGACGTCATCGGTCACGTGACCATTGGACTCGGCATATGTGGTTTTTTATTGGCGGTCCATTGAAACCATGCACCGTTACCGTCTTGCACCGTTATGGAGATATATGGCCCCAAATATATTGGGGTCACGACCTTGGCCTTTTAGGGTCACGTGAGGTCATCGGTCACGTGACCATTGGACTCGGTACATGTGGTTTCCTATTGGTGGTCCATTGGAACCAAGCGTCTATCTTGCACCGTTACGGAGATATTGGGCCCCAAAGATAATGGGGTCACGAGTTCGACTTTTTGGGGTCACGTGACGTCATCGGTCA
>Ga0056128_1006418_pt1 | contig 14843 bp, 9 predicted proteins | sample WorMetLIZISLAND2_FD_71113 | JGI IMG/M metagenome (GOLD analysis project Ga0056128, IMG submission 71113) | Marine gutless worms symbiont microbial communities from Max Planck institute for Marine Microbiology, Germany - Olavius geniculatus... ...
TTACCAGTTTTGTTATATGCAATAGAGTCATTGCTTCCTCGTGTTTGTGATATTAACAGTTTAAATAACTGCATAAATATAGCAGTAGCTAAAATATTTAAATTATTGCTTAACAATGTTGATGTCATTCGGCAGATGACTGGGTTAACCAGTCTCCGTGTGTTGGTTGCTGAAAGACGTTCAAGATTTTTTCGTAAATTACATCAGTCGACTCTGTTTAGATCGTTAATGCCTCTGTTGTATAATCGCATCTTCTGAGTTTGTGTATTTCTGTTTTTATTTAGGTTTTAGGCTTGTGTGTGTTCTCTTTGTGTTTATTTCTTTTATTTCTTTTTCATCTGCATATTGTGTTGCTGCTGTCGGTATGACGAAATAAAGATGTATATTACACAAACACATTTTCTGAATTCTAGTCACTTGATAAAACATTTAATATTTTGTACCATACAGTTGAGCCATAGCTTGCTAGTTAACTAAATTAAAATACAATGTTTAACGCATTTTTTTAATCAAAATTTAGTTGAAAAGTGATTTTACAACACTAGTAAATAACAGTATTGTATATGCATCAGTTACTGACCGTTGTTCTTAACAGTCTTAGTTCTCAGCACCTGGTTGTCGGCTTCCACGCCAGACACGCGAACCTGAACCAACAAACTGCGCTCAAACTTTGTCATTTTGTCCGGCTTGTACGGAATCTGATGTCCGCTCAGATCCTACGCATTAAAACATTGTATACGATCAAAATCAATCTCTATGACCTCCACTCATAGGCAAGGCAGCAGATCAAATAAATGTAACCACAGCTTAACCTCGATTAAGTCGAAGAAATTACCGTCTTGTTAAAAAAGAAATCGAAATTAGTGCCAAGATAACTTGTTAGTTATGCTGTATAATATGTGACGCCAATATAGTGAGTGATTCATAAGTTTGCACTCCCCGAAGCAACATAAATGATGTCTCGCAGACATATCTATAGCTTTTTGCCGACCGTAATTAAGTAACGGTCGAGCTATTGGCATGGTTGTCGTCCGTTTGTCTGTTTGTAACGGATGTAATGTAGCTAATCTTTAGGTTCTAAAAATTTTTTTTACACGAATAATTAGCCATGTGTGTTAAACATGGGTATGCAAAATTTCAGCCATCTAGTGCAAAAGAAACATTTTCAAATTAAAAGTTGAATAAAGATGAGGGGGTGAAAATTCAACGAAAAAATGGCCATATATCGGAAACGGTAAGAGATACGGCCAAGGTTACTATTAATCACTATTACAAAGTGCCATACGCCCTGTCAAATAAAATGGAAATCATTGACGCTGTATGACCATAAAGGTCACTGACAACTAGTACGGTCGGCTATTTTAGCGACAGCTGGGTTTTTTGTTATATTATGAGCGCTTTTTGCAACAAAACATTAATAATACTAATTTCTATTGACCATTGATCATCATATTAACAAAACTACAGTTAGGACAGTACGACCAACATGATAGTGAATTTTCAGTGAATGAACAGTTGAACACTGTCATAGTGCGCGATGCTGACTGCATTACGACGTGAACATCGTCGACAAAGACTAATAAACTGGTTAGACCAAGGCAGCGAAATGTTTCACCAGTTTTTGCCTGTGCTAAAAGAATGCAGATAGATAAATGAAGATGGTTGAATCAGATTTTGCTGACAAAGCTTCATTTAAATCGGCAGCGTACGTTTTACTGCCTTTATTGCTTTTATTATAACAATCTACTCGGTGCAATTATTTATGTGCTGGTTAATGCATGTACGTTATTCAATGCTAAAAGTCATCTAGAGAAAACAGCATCAGTACAGGTACACACACGTATCTGCAGAATGTAAACTTCAGTAAAAGGTCCTTGAGGATCAAATTCAACAGAATCTGCAAACAGTAACCAATGGAAAAAATTACAGTAAATACAATAATAATAGTACTTGTAAAAAAATCTTTAGAAAGAAGAAGTGAGAGTCCGTGTGAGAGTTGCAAAGCTTGTGTAATAGAGATGATCTGAAAACTATGTTTGAAACGAGAAGGCGCAATTCATTCGTCAATTGTATGATTCACTCAGTTTATTCGTTAAAGTGTGTTATATTGCTCACGTGTTGCATTAGTGGTGTGTTATTTTTTGTACTCGTATTTTCTGTTTTTGTCTTTTCTTTTGTACACTGTGCTCTAATTGCTCCGGTTTGCTGCAAATAAACGTATTTTATTCAATAATATTAACAACAGCAGCAACAACAACAACAACGATAACGTGATAAAACTCGTTTTATTGCTTTTATTGCAGGCCAGCTGATGTTATTCAATAAAAGTTTTTAGAAATAGAAGTACTTATTTTCCGTTACTACTATTTAATGATACATCTCGAATAACACGTATGTATCGTCTGCAATACCAGATCGCATGAATTCCGGCTTGAGAATGTATCCGCAGCCTCCGTTATCCTGAAAAAAGCCCTGATGCAACTGCATCTCATGACACGCTGTCTGATAGTTCAGCGCCACTTAAACAATGACACACATTTCTGCTAAAATACTACAGTAACTAATTAATGTTTACCTATTTGCAAAATAACTCAGTTAAAACTTGTTAAATTTATTTTTGACAATTACTTTTTAATTTATAGTGTTACTTTTGCTACCTAACAACAAAAGACGAATAATATATTTCCACTAAATATTTGTGTTAATTTTTCTAAGGAAATATCAACACTTTATTACGATAAACAACAGAATGTTTTAAACTGGCTGTCAGAGAACATGACGCAGCTACGTTAGGCACCATGTTACTTGCAATTGCCACACATATAGGCCCATGTGATTTTAATTTTAATTATTTTCCCAGTAATCCAAGAGAGCAAGCACGTTCCATCGATGTTCATCATCATACATCCTTGGACCAAACTGCGTTTTTCTGATCTCCTCGTAATATATAATGTATTGCGTTTTTGAATAAATTAAATGTAATTGGCTAATAAATTGATACAAGCTATTGTTTTGACCACTAAGCTAACTGATTTCAAGCTGTCATGAAAACTGTAAGCCTATACATCAACACATTGCAGTAGTAGCGTCAGATTTCCCATAAACTGCCTTCTTGCATTATCCATAACACTTTTCTGCAAATAGCTAACGTTTGACACCAACTAAATTGGCAACTATAAGTGAAAACTAGCAAAAAAATAAGCAGCACATATATACCAAGCTGAGATCCGACAGTCCAGAATGTCATTGGGTCATAATTGCTAGAGTCAACGCGACCTCCCGATGGGTAGATACGGCACAGCTGACGTTGACTGTGCTTCAAGAAACATTTCGGATCCTCGCGAGCTAACTTCAGAGCTTTCTTCTCTCCAAGTGACGACATCTCGTAATGCTTGCCTACAATTCAGTGTCGATGATGTTGTTAAAAATTACAGCATTACTGGCGCAAAAATGTCTCTTGTAAATTCCCAATAAACAAAGTTTGCGATAAAGCAGTAGCGGATTCAAAAGGGGGAGGGCGACCGCCGCCCCCCATTGACTAAATGCATTTAAAAACAAGTAAACATTTTGCACGAAAAATGCATTATTTTTGCATCGAATATTCAAACATTTTCTCGAAAAGGGGCAGAGCCTTTTACCAGACCCCACCCCTACCCTTTCGCTCCCATTCCAAATTTCTGGATCCGCCACTGCGATGAAATAACAACACCAACCGTGAGAGCTGTGATATGAATGTCTGGCTATAGTTTGTATCTAAAAGAAAAAAAGCGGTAAGAGCTTCGGTAAACCTGGTTATTGCTACTCCACTTCTGTGAACAAAGCCCACACTATCTTGGCATCATACTCACGGCAAACGGAATAATCAGAATAAAGCTGGATAATTACGATATTCAAGCAACACCTACTACTGCAGACTTGTTAGCCACAAGGATAAAACTGCACTGGATTTGAATTGAATAAGGTATAAGCTGGAAAAACCGTCGATTTGACTTATGTTTCTCTAAAATGTATCTTAAGACTATCTTATCTTTTGGAGACATAACTCACCTGCCTTGTTAACATGTTTGTTATACCGTAAAGTGAAAGCTGCTAAGTGACAAATCATTCTGTTGCTGGCGACTTCATGCTAGACCATCTGCCGACATCTTTACATATTTATGCAAAATTGCAATATTCCACAGGTTGATTTGGTTTTTACAATGACTGCAATCTACCATAAGTTCGTAGATAAAAGTTCGTAGATGCTAACAACTTAACACATCTACGAACTTTTACACGACAAAACCTTGACGAAACGTTTAGGATTTTAGCATAGTTAAAAAGTGACAGTAATAAGCACATCAATGGTCAGTAATGCCAACAATTCAACTAATTATATGAATAGCACTTACTGTTCTGACGTGAATAGTCGAACGATCTGAAACTGGTTGCCTGGCAGTAAGTAACAAGATCTGATAACTCCTGAGCTACTTTTTGCACCTGCCAGACCACACTGCCACGTACTAACAGCAAAATATATTATCAACAAATTATAAAACGTAAAAGTAATTTTAGTCCCCGTTATCGTCATAATTATGAATAACAAAACAAATGGTAGCAAAACTACAAGTAAACGTTTAATCACGTTAGCAGTAAATGTTGCCATTTTGAAATACGTTTGAATTACCAGCGCAAAAAGACTACACTACTACTACTTTTCTACAATACTGTTATACTTCACACTTTACTTCACACTTTACTTTTTTACTTTACTTCTACACTACTGCTACTTCTGATTTTTATTTTAAAAAATCACTTAACAAAGTGGCTCTTAGTGGGTCTGCCGAAACAAAAATTTGCTTCCACGAATTTCTAAAAATAGTAGAAAAAGTAATAAAATTATAATTCCAAAATGCAATACTAAGTCACCGCCACTTATTAACAAACGTGATCAGTGATCACAAGATTGTTGATAAGCATCTTTTGCAACACACCTTTGGTTTGTTTATTTGCGGCACAACCGGTGCCGACACACGACGACGACCGAACATTTCCTTTGCGTGTGTCATAATCTTGAGACCGAAAGTCCTTCGTCCGTCACGCTGGCCTGTGCTGCTCGAAGATCTCGCTGGGACCACGTCCGCAATGTCATCAGTGTTGTTCTTCGGTCTGTTCATCACGGCTGCTGTCTGCTCGTCGTCGTCCTCGGCGGTCTCGTCGTCACTGAAATCATCGTCAAAGTCGTCGAACTCGTCTGACGACTCACGACGCTTCTTCGCCTGCTCACGCACACTTTGTTTCAAAGCACGTGATCTTGTTATATTAAGAGCAGGATCACCTCGCACTGATACTCACAAAGCAAACGACGATGTAGTCTGTTCGATCTGATCGCAGTATAACTGTCTAAGTAAGTTAGACCACTGGTTACCGAGGTGGTTATTACCTGTCCGCAAACAGTCACCCATCCAAGTAGTAACCAACTAATAAAGATCTGACTGGAAGTCGAACCCAGAACTCCTCGACTATCTAATCATTCTAATGCTCTGTCGTTACGCCATCAAACCGCGGTGTTGAGAATAGGTTAGACCACGGTCTGGAGTAGATAACTGAGTACGCAGTACGAACTTATACCATTCCAGACAAACTATATAATCAACCAACCATGCCGACTCAGCCTTTCATCCTTCTATCTCCTGGGGGTAGGTTGATCGACCACCGACCCGTCTCTCCGGGGTTAAGGCTGGGAGCGTTCACTTGTGTCGAGTGGCAGGTATATGATTCTATCAGGCTCCGTATCCGTGCGATGGATTTCCTTGCGTCACCTTTCCTTGCCTTGGTCCTTACTCATGATTGAGGATCGGATGTCGCCGGCACGAACGCCACATCTGTGCCGGTCACGTGCACATTGAACACATTTCGCCACTAACGCACCAGTTCGCTACTCGGGTTTCCACGAAGATCTATAAACCTCTTTCACAATTTTTAATATCGAGGCATATAGTGTCAATTGTTGGTAAGATCATGTAAAAAGAAAAATATACAAGACAATACCAAACAACTTACAGTACTTAGTTCTTGCATCCAACCAACGGCACTGAAACACAAATAAGACGTTATGGCTAGAAAGCTGGCTAAAATGATAAAAGTTTCTATCAATCAAAGTCAAGCTGACCTTAACAAGTACGAATCCACTCAAATCTTCTGGTGACGGAAGAACAGTTTGATCTTCAGGAATGTCTTCGGTATGTAGTATATCTACCACCATTAACGACTTTTTACGTTGTTATAATTATAAAAACAAGCACGAAAGTAATTTGGTAAAACGCGAAATCGCTTTTCGTTTGCATTTGCCAGTGACGACAGCAGCAATTTACGATTCCATGTTTGGCCGTGGGCTTAACCGTTGAAAATCTGTTCTTCACTGGAGGGGGACCAGGAACGCTTATCTAGCACAATGTGCTACTGGACCCCACAAGTGTTCCTATACTAAATGACATCTAAGTCCGTCAAACGATTTAAGTAGGTAAAGTGCACAAATGTAACAAACGACAAACAAGCTGAGACAACGGACAGACAGACAGACAGACAGATGCATGCTAGGGGGAAATGTGCGGAATCGCTTGCACTAGAGCAATTCTGTCAAATAATAATAATTCATAATACAAAGAATCGCCATCATTTAATCTTCACCTACCGACACCTTGTGATACGCGATAAAACAGAGAACCAGCTGTTGGCAAGTCACAAAAAAATTTAGCATAAGTCTTAAATGGTAATTGATGTTAAATGCCAAACATGAGCAGCTTGTAACAATAAGCCACTGCAAGAAATATATTCATCTGGCAGAAAACAGCAGCCAATTGTGAATTATCAATAACGATACCTCCAAGAATATTCTTCAGATGCAAAGCCATAACTCTCTGTTGTTCCACCGAGCAGTGGTTTTCAAACGACAGTATTACCGGATATCTGCGGCGGCGTCATACCAATAACTTATGAAAACTAACGAATGCTAACGAAAACTTGAAAGTCAGTTAATTCTGCTGCTTTAAAAACTAAATAACAGCTAATAATTAACTAATTTCACAATCATTTATGTAAAAACTTATGATGATTTCTGCAAAAATAACTAACTAATGTACTATTATAAACAATTATAATTACAATGAAAATAAAATCTCAAAACACGACAAAGATGAAATTAATTATTTTTACATTATACACTAAATGTGATGAAACGTTATGCTCGTACTTGGAAGCACAAAATGCAAACTCTTTAATGACTTGGATGACATCTTTGAAGAGAATCTTCGATGTTAATGTGTGACCGTGATAAATGACTGGTTCATTGTTTGGCCCGTCCCAGCAGTCAACTGTTACAAATACAAACACGTTGCATTATTATTATCATTACACATATTATATATACACATCATATACCATATAAGTTAATTATCAGCAAATCAGACAGTTGATGACAATTGACATAACATGCGTTTTCCAGTGTGAATTCATTGTTGTAAACGGCCAACCTACGACTTTTACATTTCACAAGGTAGTGTAGAAACAGTTATATGGTGAGGTGGGCTAAACTATAGTCATTTACGTCGAGTTTCTTTGTGATGTTGAGTGCCAAAAATTACCAAAATCGGCCAATGTTTCACGGCGTTATTCAAAGAAATATTAGTGGCGCGTTTTTATTCAAACACGGTGTAGACATCATAAAATTGTCAAATATATGGACAAAGTGAAACATTTTGTGCAATCAAATCATTTTCTAAACGGACAAAATTGAATAACACCTCATATTGTAAATGAAAATGCACAAACTATCATGTCATTTTATAAAAAAATATAATTTACACTATAGCAATTCGTATATAATCTTAACAGCAAAAACAGCGTTCATGAAGTTTCATCACACGTTTCGATCGGCTGCAACCAAAACAAATATGTTTGATTTATTCATAATTTTCTCAGAAACACAGCAATTCTGCAAGACATAACACTCTACACTGTGTCTCAAAAAATTGGTGCACTAAACTCAATCGACAACTTTGTCAATTCTCAAAGAATTTTATTTTTTTATTTAACAAAAAATTAAAATCTAAAAAAAATTTTTTTACAGTTTTCAAGAAATCGACGAGCCATTTGTATTTTTAAGAACTTTTTTTAGACTTCGTAAAGTAAACAAGTAAACTAATAAAAATTTTCATTTGCCATCACTGTACAATATATTTAAGAGGAACAGAACTATCAGTGTTGCAAATTGTTTCAGAAACAACGGTGACGTAAGTATCATCATCACCGCACAGATCAAGAGAGCTACATACGTTCGACGCATTTGCAGCCGCGCTTCAGCGCACTAACGTACGCCTCAACACTCGACTTGCTCTTCAGCTGATCTTTTGTCAGGTACCTGCAGACGTCACGTCTTCTTCAACTATTTATCACAGTAAAAGATCGTATTTTGACTACAGATGGCAGATAATCGGTACTGGCCGACTGTTAATTTACGTACAGTAGTGATGTGTTTCTGATGTAATTGGCATAATTAAACTACCTGCCGATTTTGTACTGTTTTACAAAGTACAGCACAAAAGTTGACGGTGGGCAGGGCACAAAACTGTTTAGCATTCTGCTCTCAGTCCACACATTTCAGCGGATCCAACAAGCCATTAGTTGTCGGTTCAGCGACATATATTAAAGTATCGTTTGAAACTTGGTACAATAAAAGGCAACCGACCAATGCTTTATCAGTGTATCTCGAATTGTGACACATGCAGAAACATGACACTGCACGGAAAACGTGAATTAACTGGACATAAATAATTATCAGCACGTGTAAGATAGCAACATTAGTACGAAAACTCACAATACTCTTTTATTTACTTTTGAAAACTCACGAGTGTCAGGCTAGTTTACCGTGTAAAACCAAACAAAAAGTTGATGCCTAAAAGACAACAATGACTACAGTAATCTGGCATGATGCAATATCACTTTGACAATAGCCTACCCATAAAGCTAACATTAGACGTAGCACGAAAAGTCACTTTCCACGGTAACAAGTCAAACATTTAATGTCATCAAATTATTATTTTGTAATGACACAATGTAAATATGATAGTCTTAACACAGACATTGTGTAGACAGAAGTAGAGACATACGTACAAAACTATATGATCATTATCAATACAAAAATGTAAGACATAAGAATTCGAAAAACACGCCTAACTGAAATCTGTTACGTAAAACATTATTAGTGGCATACGTGTTATGAGATGTTGCAATGAAATAATGACACAATGGTTGCCGCATATCCTGATAAACGACTCTATGGTTGGGGTTGAAAATTGAATTTTCTTCCGCTATTATATAATTCAAAAAACCTGTATACAAAAATGCAGACATCATTTTGTAAATCTTGCTTTTACATGCTAATTTGTGTCTTGATTGCTTATGGTTTATAAAATGTTATTCATAGCGCCATGTCTATACGTCAAAGCACATATATGAAACAACAGAAGCTAATACTAGTGCGCTAAATATGCCTAACAGGACAGACGACAGATAAGTACAGATAATGTCAGATGCAAAGAACAAAACCAATTACATTAGTCACAAAAAACAGTGCAGTTAGGCCAATAATTTAAATATTTTCTATTACCAGTTGTTATGCCTATTCGTAAGCACAAATCTCGTTGGATTTTTTTCGTAAACGTGACACGTCGTTTTGAAACAGTTGTACTAACCAGTAAACAACTAACACGACTGCGACACAACTAGTCATTATCGCTATCTAGACAATCTGATTTTCTTTTATTTTGTTTCTTTTTTGCTTTTATTTTTAAGGTGCGTACAGAGCAACGTAACTGAACTGAACTGAACGACACGGTTTAGGTTTTTACGAACTGACCAATAGGCAAGCAAGCGAGCCAATTGGTCTTCGGCTGACGCGTACATAAGCGTAGTCACGTAAGCCAAGGACGCCGTTACTGCTTTTCCATTGGTCAGTTCGTCAAAAACTAAAACATGTCAGTTAAATTCAGTTCAGTTCAGTTACGTCGCTCTGTACGAGCCTGTAGTTTTTGATGTATTTTAACCGTAAGGTAATCTTTATTGTAGCGTGTTTTTTTTGTAATTTGCACTTATACAACGCTATTTCTATCGTTGTGATACATATGACACACGAGATGGTTGAACTTCTCTACCGATGCCTGTAGCGGAGTCACATAGTCGCAGACAGAAGAGCAGTGACAAAGCTATCGCCAGTCCCTCTGCTGGCAAGACCAACCACAGTACCAGATGGACCACCTCATGCTTAATGACTGTTCTCACTAACTGACCGACGTCATCCAGCCGTCTCGCCAGACTACAGAAGAAGCAGAACGAGATGACGTGGCTAACGAAGACCCGAGGCGTTAGCAGGTACCCGACCAGGTAGCCAATCAGCGACCTCATCACTAGCCGCTGCTCCCTCCGTGTAGTCGCAAAGCTATATCGCTGAAACACAGCCATGATGATGCAGAATGAGTACGGTACGACAATGAGAACATCCTTCATCAGACAAAATTAAATACGATTAAATTTTCGCCGCAGCCTGCGTCTGCACCGGCACTGTCCTGCAGTGGGTTTAGTGGCACGAAAAAAATGTCAACAATGTTGCTTATTAAAATGCTAAAATAAACTTTGTATCGGTAGGTCGCTCGCTAACAAACATCGTTCCAGCAACAAGTTCTTGCACGATTGTCCGACACCGTTTTGAGTTTGTGATTTTCTTTCAGTGATTTTTTCGTCAATCACAATTTAACAGACTTAGGGCCTACTTACGTATTGCAGTCACCGATTCATATGTTTAAAATAATATTTTTTTGCTTTGCAAAATTTGTTTTGAAAAGTTTTGTACTAAATACTAGTGTAGACTTTTGAGTTATTGTTGTTGTAAACTGCGTCTGTTGACATAATATGTGTGTGCATGATCTAGCGCTAGCTGTATCGTATCTACAACAAGGCTCTATCGTCGCTTGCAGCAGTCACGGTCCGTTCACAACAGTACTGTACTCTCGGCTGACTCCAGAAAATTGATGCTGCCAGATGCCGACAATGACGAGCGCTTGGATCAGCTGCATAGAATATCTAAAATGCTTTCTCACAATGTTACCGTAATCCAAACAAAAACAGTTTGTTCTGAAATTGGTGCCTTTTAAAATACAGGTTTAGGCTATTATATCAACCCTCGTAAAAATCCAAAAATGTGTGAAAATAACTATTAAAAGTGAAATAAAATGACCACCAATGCGAGAAGGCAAATAAATTATTATTATCTTTTTCAATTTGTACCGCTTGTAGTAAAGATATCGGTGAGTAGAAACAAAAGTCAAAAAACAAAGACTGGAGGGACTAGATGTCTGGTGATTCGTCAAGATCGTCGGAATTATTAGGTGGCATTGGTGTAAGCGTTTCCGCCTATTGCGACACATTTTTCCGTAGCGTGGTTTATCTGTCGTCTGTCTGTTGCTATATTACATTTATGCCCTTTGCTTAAACTGTTCGACAAATTCAGATGAGAGGTCCAGTGACATACTATGTTACATGGCTATCCCTGACCCCCAGAGGGAGAAAAGATTTGGGCGTTGAGCCAAAACATGCAAATGCAATTGCTTACTACTTACAAAAAAATTCATAATTTACCGGATGCTGCTGGGTAAAGCATCGGCCAGCGATTCCGCTTTTTACCAAGTTACTTTAGTGCTCGTTAATGTTATTATTAGAATATAATGATCGTTTATGAACACGTTTTTCGGGTAGTACTCGTACCTGATATTAAACCGTGATATTATTTTTTCCTAATTATTAGGTGAGTTATGTCAAGGTAGAGTTAGTGAAAAAGATGTTTGCATGACATACGTGCAAGTTGTCTTTCTGATCGACTTCAAGGCGGCAAATAAATTAATGCAGTAACGTTTCAGAACAATTACAACTCGAGTTGCCAACTGCCTTCGGGACAAGCAGTTTGCCTAGCCAGCCAGTGTCAGCGTGGCCAGTCGCCTATAGTCACCTAGGTCTACAGTCTATAGTCCTACTCACGAACGTAGTATTCGGCGGTCGGTCGTTGCCAAATAACGCAAACTTATTATTTGTTATAATTAACCAGGCCGAAAAGCGGTCAGGTCTGTTGCTGCAAACCTGGCTGTAGACGTCCGGTCACACAAACACTCTGTGTCCAGTATGAAGACAAAAAATTTGAGCTAATGCTCACGAGACGCGCGAAAGCCTACAGCAGTTTTTGTTCGCAAATAAATATCTCCAGCCATTTCGTTGGAATTCACTCTTGAAGTGTGCGCTGCAGCCGAAGGTCGCAAAAATCAATAAAACCTTCTATTTTGGAAGTTCAAGGTCTTTCACTGTCATCGATGTTGATACGACCAGAAAGCTCGTCACTTGTGCTTGTTATGATAGACAGCATGCCCATGCCTATCTGCAACCGTTTTCACGAAAGACTGGCCAACAGCGGTAAAATGACGATTTTTACGGGTGTACCGCTCTTTGATGCCCTCGTGGGCAGGTTTTCTTGAACCTAGAAAATCGAGACTTAAACCGTCGAAATTTACGTTCAATGCTGAAAATTTTATACTCACCTTGTTCTTGTCTATCTCTATTGATTTCGGCGCAATTAGCTCTTGAATTGTTTCGCAGCCCAAAATTGCCAAAATATTCATTAAAAACGTCTATTTTGATGTTCAAGGTCATCCAAAGTCATTGCTTTCGTTGCCAATCAAAAAACCGTGTTTGATTTTTTATTAGTAATTAATAGTAACCTATGCTTTATCTCGCACCGTTTTTGAGATACAGCGACTTATTGGCTAAAAATCGCAAGTTTTTCGTACCGCTTGCTCATTTATCGCCCTCGCTCAGTGTAACCCTTTTGAAATTTATGTAAAAGCTTTACGGATCCTAAAGATTTGGTAATCCTAGTTTGCACCGTTTTTGATTCATCCACCCGTGTGTCAGACGGACGGACGGACAGATAGACGGACAGAATTGCGATGGCTAAGACGCGTTATAGCAGTACGTACCTTCTTTCGCGCGTAAAAATGGGCCTACTGATCCCGGTTGATAAAAAACATTTTCAAACAGTAAGCATGCAAGAAAAAACTTTTGGCAAAAAGAGAGAGCCCCTAAATAATATCACCCTGTAAGCTTACATTATAAATTCTCAAAACTGTTTCAAGAAACAGTTTCAGGGGCGTCCAACCCTGTCTACCAACAGTGTCAATGCGACGTCGACATTTGTGTGAATTATCTGTTCTCAAAATGCACAAAAATCGAAGTAGTCTGGTCTACACCACTTACCAGGCCCCTTAGCCGGCTTTAAGGTGGCGCTCCGCGGTTTAAAAAACAGAAAGGAAGGGAAAATGCAAAGAATATAAAAGAAAAACAAGAAGAAGTGAGGCGAAAGAAATACTGTTTGGAGGCATCGACGTTTAGTTTGCGTCTGCTAACACTCAGATCCCAACACCCATATGGACCTATTGCTTGACACCGTTCTCAACATCTTCGCTTGTCACATTCATATTTGTTTCTCTTGGGCATTTTCTAGTTACGTCTTTGAATATGAATGATTGAAAGTAGTATGCAGGCGGTAGATTGGGCTAGAAGCTACAGAATGATGCATTTAGAGTTTTGATACACTAATCCGTTCATGCTTATTATTGCTTACCAAAGTGTAGTGCAGATTAAAAACTGCAATTTCGGGATCACGGACCCCGAATACCGGGTCCCCGAAATACTGGAATTCTGGCCATTTTATATCGATCATTTTCCAATCAGAAATGCCAAAAAACTGTTTGTTAAATAATAATTTTCAACTATCAAATAGCAACAGCAACGTATTGTCAGACAACGGGTTACCTATTACTTTGATGGAACTTGCTGTTTAGCGCCGTCTCCATAAAATAAACCTAATAGGGATATGGCGAGATAACGACCTACCTATCATCCGGGATCGCGGAATTACTCAATTCCGAATACCGAGAAGCGATTCTGAGAGTGTAATCTCCAGTACAAATACATGTACGTTCAGTCGACTCGACGAAAGCGTATAGTAACGTAACCGCTAAGCTGTAAAGTACGCACTAAGCCGAGGCGATAGAGTAAGTAATTAGTTTGTTTAAGACGAGCGGTTGCCGTGATACATCCGTCGTTGGCCTACGTGTTATTTTCGCCGGCTATCATCAACGCAACATGTCAAGCTCCGAGTCATCACACTGCACGACAGATTATTGCTATTATTATAACCAGAAAAGCACACAGAAAGCGCAAGCCTCCGCCAATGCTATTAGTATGTTAATTTTGAATAAAAACGCTCTAACGCAAGCTATTTCGCCTATACCTACTCATTTCTCCGTAGCGTGGTCTGTCGTCTGTCACAAACGTGCACCCTGCTTAAACCGTTCGACGCATTTACATGACATGTATAGTAACTTTCGGAATTCAATTACACATTCTGTTACATGAGAGTTTCTGGATTTCTGAATGGGAAATTTAGAATAGATAAACGCTTTTGGCCATAACTTGTACTTGCCAGAAGTAGCATTGATCAGCGAGTTCGTTTTATACAAAAGTATTTTCGCTCTTGTTTTCATTGTGTTTGCCAGGTGATATACAGGGTGGCCCAAAAAAGGGGCCACTCTGTTATATAGCTTCTAACTTCAGAAATACTGCTTAGATCTACACGATTTTTTGCAGAACTCAAGGTCGTTTCATTCTCAACACGAAAACATAAGTTATTGAAATTAATTATGTGCAACAGTGGCGCCACCTGGCAAATACGAGTTACTATTTCAAATGACGCAGCGTCATGG
>Ga0056128_1006420_pt1 | contig 14841 bp, 7 predicted proteins | sample WorMetLIZISLAND2_FD_71113 | JGI IMG/M metagenome (GOLD analysis project Ga0056128, IMG submission 71113) | Marine gutless worms symbiont microbial communities from Max Planck institute for Marine Microbiology, Germany - Olavius geniculatus... ...
CCCAATTGGACTTAAGGCGCCGGGCGGACTCACGTTGGGCTTTGCCCCAAATTTCTAGTTTTTTTCTGTTTTTTTTCTTATCCTATCCTCTCATTAGCCTAAGCCGAATTTGCCGAAAAAATAGGGATATTCAATATTTTTTTTCTTTTGTACTTAGAAAAAATTGCATCCATGACAACTTTTATTTTATTGTTTAGCTAAAACCAGGCGCAGAAACCACAGAATGGTGCTTTTTGTTTGCGAGTCGATAACATTTTGAACTTTTGAACAGTTGCGACTTGGTTGGAACAGTTTGCTACGTACTCCTTATCATGCTCCTTATATACCGATAGGCAATCGATGCAAACGTCAAACTGCATACACACAGGTACTTGGCGAGCAGTTTAAGAATAGTAAAATCATGGCATGTTACATGGTAAATGTTCATGGTACATGCAAATTATTTTTGTCACGTCGCCTTGTTTGTACTGGTGGTCATTTTGTTACCCTATTTCCCTTCCTCTGCATGCTCACCGCAAAAAAAACATCACTGCAGGCGTAGCTGCGCTGGCGTGCTGTGAAAACTCCGGTTCGATTAACCGTGTTGTCTGTCGGTGTGGTGTGGTGCGACTATTTGCCGCGTCCGTTATCTGTCGGACGATCGAACAATAATCATACCGGCAGGTACTGCCGAGCGCAGATCAGCGTATGTCGACAAGGCGACTGCCTGTCATAATCAATGGACGCCGACATGCAGTGCATATGACAGTCAGATCATCCGCGACTTCGGTCTATCTGTCGGCTGCAGCGACGAGTAAGTACAAGAAGGCTCATCTGAGCAAAGTTCACGTGACGTGCGAGCGCATCGGTGCTGCCACCTGGGGAATCAGTCTACAACGTGCAGTAAAATAATAGTAATACGTTCTGAAAAACGCAGATTTGAGACCTCTGTACCGAAAACTCCTGGAACCTAGGAGATCGAAACTCAAGATGGTTAAATCTATGTTTTATGCTCAAAATTTCATGTGCATGTCTGTGTCTATCTCCAGTAATTTCGGTGCAGTTTACTGTTTAAATATGCGTCACAGCTTGAAATGGCGAAAAAAATTACTAAAACACTTTTTAATTTCTAAGGTAGTTTGAGCTCATCGACGTTGGTACCGCCGGAAAGCTTGTCATCAGTGCTTGTTAGCCTACGGTAAGCAGCAAGTCTATGTCTATTTGCAACCGTATTTCACGGTAGAAGAGTCGATAGCAGTAAAATAACTTCTTAGTGGGTGTATCCCGCTTTGGCTTTCCAGGGGAGTCTCTTCATCCAGGGACACAAAATTATGTCACAAAAACTACAGTCTTTGTGGCATCCAACAATGATGACTTCGTAATCCTTCGCTTGCACCGTTTTAATGCAATCGCAGAGTGTGACAGACAGACGGACGGACACACACACACGTACGCCTTCACGATAGCTAAGACACGCTTAGCACTACGTGCTGTCGCGCGCAATAATGACAGTATCTGGCCTAGTGCAGAATTAACGTCGTCAGGTCGACATGCGCCCGTGGCCCCGCGGCCTGTGTACGTACGCTTAGTCGACCTCGTCAAGACCCGTTATAATCGCCGCATGCCGCCGCACGGCGTACAGTCACTGACGGGTATTGATCCGGGCGCGCCCGCCGACACTGCAGTGCTGGTCGTACGGTCGTCCCATAGCAGTGCAGTCCGGCTTCTCGCTTAAATCGCTCGTATATCGGCGCGTGGCCTGGAGGCATTGCTCGCCATAGCACCACACAGTCAGACCAGGTCAACCGTTCCATCAGTCTCTCTCAGTCTCTCTCGAGTCGAGTCTCTATCAATTGATCTCTGCACTGGCTGTCTTCGTCCGGTCGATCTGATGTTTCCGATGTTGGAGTAGAAACACTAAACAAAACAACAGGGAACCCGGGTCAAAGCTGACCGAAACTTGTCTGAACCGAGTGCACCGCCTCTCCTTTTGTCGCTTGTTTTTCCGTCCCGGTATTGTTGGGCTTTTTTGGGTGTTACGACACATTAAGTTCATATCATTTAAGGTTGAATGTTAAAGGTTGTGTGTAGCTATTATGGGAAACCCGTCGCAGAGCTTCGGAGCGTCACATGCCATTTGGAATCACACCGTGTTTCTACCACTCGACACAGGTAAACACGCCCTGCCTTAACCACAGCCAGACAAGCCGGTACTCGATTTATCTATTTCGGAAGGATAGAAAGCTGAGTTAACTTTGGTGTTAATTATATACTTAGATTGTTCAGGCCTACCTGTTCGTATGCAGACAGTCATCCAAGTAGTAACCATTTGATAGCGACCCGAACGGAAGTCGAACTCGCGACCTTTCGATCTTAGGTCCGACGTCCTAACCGTTTCGCCACCAAGCTGGCATAAATAAAGGCGGGACGACAGCGTTAGAAATAGACAGAGCGGCGTTGACGAGGGATTGGATCAGGTAGCACCAACGAAAATGATTGACGACGAGTTTCGTAGTCTTTGATTTGTCAAATCTCGTATACAGGCGACTGTCACCGATGGCGAGTGTGGCTTAAAGGCTGGTTAGTGAGTTTTTAGGCCTACATTAGGCCTACTGCATAGGTCTATACACTGTAGTCGGCGTTTTACGTCAATTCTCGGCACGAACACGCACGCTACCTCTCGAGTGACAAACTGTAGCCTAATCTACGCCTCGCTGCTGACAGCACAGAACTTTTTTGACGATCAGTCATAGTGTGACATTCGGGGATAAACACGGGCTCGACATGCGTACCTCCACTGTCCACGCGTCGGATGCGTTCGAACTCTGTGCAGCTGTTCAGCGAATAATTTGTCTTGATCGCGTCAGTCGCACGATTGCTAATTTCGTCGGCGCGTTAGTTGCAGCTATAAACGTGTATTATCTGGCCTGTATTGCAGATAGTCGTCATCGAACAATGGAACATGTCGCTGTACAGTGTTCTATATAAACAGTTTAAGTATAGGCTATGTTTAATCGCGATCTGGAATCCGATTGGGTCACTACGAACTTATCCAAGACAGTGATTTGACATAGTTATTCCACGCTCAGGTCGTTTGTTTGATCACGTGTGACTGCACTCGTATAAGTTACGAACACAGTACGAGTGTGAGCTGAGCATGGTATAAATCGAAATAGGCCCCACAGCATCTGTTATAATATTGTCGCTACGTTCCAGGAAGCTTTGATATTTACGTTGTCCCTATGACGTACAGCAAGCCTGAAATGAATTGCACCGAATGAGCATTATTGTGACTATATGAACACTCAGCGTGTGCGCAGGTGGTATAATGTCTCCAATATGATATGATAGGCCTACGTTGCATGTACGGAGTCGGTTATTAGGTCCATCAATCTGCTGGTCTGCGGGGTCTGCGCGCAGTCAGTGCGTGCGGCAAGGCAAGCACGGGATGACATGACATAGCAGTCTGCACGGCGCATGCGCGGTCGTCTCGTGCTGCAGAGGAGGACCATAGAGATGTTGCCTAGCAACGGTGTAAACGCGCACGTGCACGTTTTATGAAGCGAATTCCGTTGTTCGTGGCCGAAACGTTGCCGTTGCTGTATGCTGTTTCCCAACGCTCGCAGCAAAACTGGCAAAATAAGCAAAGACGTCGTCACGTGAGACGCGGCCGTCCGCTTACCTATACGACACTTATTTTAAATTTTTAGATTGCAAACTGCGTTTGCAGTGAATTACGTCAAACCGTGTTTACGCGAGATGTGTTTTTAAAGTTTTTTTGACGTTCCGTGACTTTGATCTGTGACCTTTGAAATAAAAATTTGCACACCGGTTACTTCTGTCAGTTTTTTTATGCGTTTTTGATTTCGAGTTAAGAACTCGTACGGACGGACGGCCAAGATTTCTAATGTGGCCTATTAAAACGGCCGCATAATAAGCTATGATATGCATTGCATATTGTAAGTATGAAGTAAAGTAGTCCCTACACCCAATACGCTGCAGCTGACCGCTGTGACAAAGTGCTAAATGTCGTCGGCATGAGGAAGTACAGTGCGTAATGATGGGTATTGCCGGAGGGAGCGGGCAGAGAAAGAAGTCAGGGAGCAGGAACAAATGAATAATTAACGTTTGACATGTGCAACCTGCAAGCAGGCAGACATTGCAGATGAACACGAACAGGCAGCAGGACAAACAGACGAACGCAGAGACGGACGCTGCTCGAAATGATCCAACGCTGTGTATGCGATGCTGCTAATCTGCTGATGCAGCGTTAATAGCCTTGACTGCTGCTGCTGCTGCTGTAGACCATAGATCAGCAGCACTCACCGGACTGACGGACCTACGACGAGCCTCGCACCCCACTTGACTGACATTTGGGCTACTATGTCTATCCTCCAGTCTTCAAACTAGTTCAGTGAAGGACAGTGATGCTCTCTTCGTTGCTATCGCCGATTCGACATCCAGTTCAATCTCTATCTTCTCTCAGTTCCCGGAACAAATGTTGTCACTTTAAGCCTTCAACGTCTCTTGACAATAGGGTTCTGCGGTTGTCAAAGTACGTGTTCGTGCAAAATTTTATGAAGCTAAATGTAGCGACATGAGTTATCGTGTTAACGGAGAAAAACAAACTTAGCAATGATGCTGAAAACAATACTGTCATTGCTACTGCGGACAGTAAAAACTGTTGGTAGGTCAGCTACTGATAGAATCAAAGAAGCAGTCAAGATATCATTCTGTGAAGAGGCAAGTTCTGTGCTGACGCTATAATTTTAGTACGCTAACGGTCATGGCAACAGCTACTGACAAACCGGCGTCTTTTATTACCTAAACCATTAACGTTGTCTGATTTGCGTTTCGCTGTGAACACACTGACGCAGGTGATTTTGTATTATGTCTATTGTATGAAGTGCGTTCTAGAGACGAAGAAATAAACAAAGTATTGCCATTGGTTACCATAAGTAGTTGCAGAGATGCATCGGCACAGGGGGCCGAGTGCTCGTAATTGTCTGCGTTTTTTGCAGCGAGCGAGTTGAAACGCTCGGCGCAGACAGTGCTTGACGTCGGCGCCAATGCATGAACAGCAAGATGATTAGATAACTTTCAAGGCTGACTGTGTAAGAACAACGCGTAATTACGTGCGTATTTTTAACGCGGCGTAAGCTCACCAACTGCTGGTGAAAGTTATCCAATTATTAAGCGTCTGATGTGTTCAATGCTGTCTTGCGCAAACACGGCAACTGTACTCTGAGTGAGAGTCGCGTGCCGCAGTGTTTCTCGGCGCGCAGGTTGTGAATCAGATCGCGTTCATCGTTATGTTAGTCAATGGCACCATCGTGACGTATATAAAACAGAACTTGGTTACATCGGCAGATGAAGAATGGCTTACGCGAGTAATGAAAAATTGCAAATATCCAGCAAGAAAAAAAACTCGAATACCAAAAGGGCGTCATGCACCGTGCATATGATGACTCGTGTCTGGGTTGCGGAGACTGAAGCTGTGCTTGATGACGTAGCCTAGCAGATGACGATGAGCTGCATCCGAGTTTATCACAGACATACTAGTACATCGGTCGAGTTGAACTGCGATTGCGACAATGAGAGTCCCTAGACTTGTCGATTGTGCCGCTGAGTTCACTGTCCTATCACTGGCAAAGAACCTATAGTCGTGTATGCTATACTATCCGTCCTTTCTCTCTGCATTACTCTCACTTTCGCTGCTGTCGTCTGTCCGATCGATTATGTCATTCGAGCAATCGTAAACAGTGTCGGAAAAGCCACCCGGGGATTCGTTGGTCTGCAGCAGCTGTTCTTAGCCTAAACAGTGATTGTATGGTGTACGTTAGCACGAAATCGATGCTGTAATTTGTCTGCTTGCCTAAACTGCAACAACTCCGACATGAAAGATTCTCCCAGGGTATCGCAGTCACTGTGCATGTTCTATCGCGGCGGCTGCAGCTGCTGTGCACAATGATGTGACGGATGCTGTCTGCTGCTGGTGCGGTGAGATTAGCTGCTCGCCACTGAGCGCAGTGCTGCTCACGACGGACTGCACGGCGCATGCGTCGCCATGCCACCGTGCTAATTGTCCTTTCGGTAGCGTTGTCGACCCTCGTATTGGAATGACTCGAACCTTCGTCGGATATCATTAACCGATGCGCGCATCGACTTGCCGCCCGTAAGTCGCGTAGCTTGCTTGTACGCGCGTGCACTTTCGTTCGTCAGGGGGAATGACGTCTTGACGTGGCGAGGACAGACAGTGCACACCGGCCGCAGCAAATTAGTTTCACCTCATCCATCGCCGAACTGTGTGCAATTTAAGAAGCAGTCGCTCTGTTTAGACAGGCTTCATTTTATCTCATTTCATGTATTTCCAGACAAACAACGCGTTATCATTTATACGTATGCAGTTAGCCAAAACTGCAGTTTATTACAGAGATTAGCCATTTACTTCCGTACTGGCCTAGTAAAATAAACTATACGAAACTATTCGAATACAATCGACTGGTTAAAACCGTGTGACGGTGGTTGATGATTTTATTCAAAAAATATACAAAAAAACGTAATTACTTTTCCGCATAATCGGCTGTCATCATCAAGATGACAGTTTCACTTTGTAATAATATTAGTCGTCATAAAGCGATGTATATACGATGCACTAACACGCAACTCATTATGCATTGCACACATGCAGTATAGTGAGTGCAGGCGAAAGAAGAAAGGTGACAGCAACCGGATCTATGCCATATTTTGCACATGCGCCGTGGGCGGTGGACACCATGTGACCGCCCAGGAATCGCTCATCGCTACTGCATTATGTATACACTCAGTGGACGACGACGACGACGCAGAAGAAAATGACGCAGCTGCAGCAGCAGTCGCAGCGAGTGACGTAGTAACGCAGTGCAGACAGAGGCGCGATGCTGTGCTGGTTCCCACCTTTCGTCTGTCCACTGGAAGTGTTGGTTGCCTATGGCAGCTGTGTGGCGGCTTGCAGATGATAATTAGATCAGCAGGTGTTACTGCACGACCACTATAATGCGAGCGAGGCTATACTGTAAACAGGACTTTTACACCTGAAAGCAGAAGCAAAAAACACATTTTAAAGCAATGAATCGCCAGCAAGTGGGGGGCATAGGGTAAGAGTCCGATGTTTTTTTTTCAAATTTATGCGCTTGTTTGTTATCATTCTTTTATCACTTAAGCCCCAATCTTGCTCGTTAGTCAATCTAGCTCTGAGGTTTGTGGCAGCGCTGTAAGCTCTCGCGACGGATCCTGACAGAGCTCGGAAGCAAAATATCCCAAGACGTCTCGCATCGCGTCAGGTCACGGGTACCCAGCCATCCGGCGGCGGGGCTGTCACAGCCAAAAACCGAAAGCGAGTGACGACCCGGCGCCTTCACTGCAGCGTGCGTCGCCGCGTTCGGTCATCAGAATGCAGTGCAGCGAGTGGAGCGACTCGACGCGATGGACTTGCGGACCGACCGACAGACTATCGGCCAGCAGAGACTGCTGACACCGACAACGCATCGCTCGCTGGCTCTCCGTGGACGAATGCAATGTAATTACTTCGGTTGTTCGACGCCTGCACTCGTAGGACCTGCGTTCACTAAAAGGACACTCGTAGGAGCACGCACGCGCCGATCTGAGAAAGTTTTCTAATGTCACTGTTCTCCTCGCAGATATTGTTCTGCTATTGTAGGTTTTTCTCTGCTTAACCACGTTACATCAGTAAACGTCAATCGTTAAATTATACCATAGATGCATCGAAATAGGCATCAAAATATATTGAACACTGTATTATTACGGTTACAACAAAGATAGTCTAAAAATTTCGTAGTCGTCCTATTCAGTCCGAGATGGAGTAGGTAACAGCTGTAAACAAACTTTTGTAGTTAGCACTGCACGTTGACGCTTTGCGATAGAGTAATTCCTGTAAATTGCTGAACAGGTAAGTCGAAAAACGCTCCATAGTCCATAGATTATAGTAGGCAGATGGATCTGCTGACTTAAACCCCTTTTTACTTGAATCTGCGGAACTTAACGATTAATTTCTACAGTGTACATCGTGATAACGTGTACGCAATGTAGTAGAATTTGTGAGCAGGACCTGGTGTTTACAATGGACGGAGATGATAAACAACACAGTTTAGCTGCACGTCACTTTGGTTGAAAACTGCATCGTGTGTTCTGCGTGTACGTGTTGCAGAGAATGGCAGTGCTGCGGGTTATTCCAAGCCTTCAGTGCACAGGTAAACCCGGCGTCTGTCTTCTGTAAGTCGATACTTAATACGTAGATAGACGAGACACGCGAACGTGAAGCGAAGAGCTGCGACGACGACATCGATTGTCCGTCAGCGACAACAACGACGACGACCGTTGCAAGTCAAATCGATAAGTGAGCGACGCATTACATAGAAGGTAAGTGACCTTCGCTGGTGAGTGACCTTGCGGCTGCTGTCAGTCACAGCTGGCATGGAACTCCGCGCTGGAGACCGGTCTTGTTCCCGTCTCCTCGGTCTCGGGTCAGTGCACAGGCAAGAAGGCGATCAATCAACAGTAACAGGGAAATAGTCACTGACGCTGCACCACTGGAGACCACCGGGTATATTCACCGCGTCTACGATGGAGCCGCACCGACGCGCTCGGCGGATTTCACGACCGGAAAGCAAGAGAACGTCGTGTCCACGTGATTGACTTACGCGTGGTCTGCAGGCAGTCTGTTTTACTGGTGTACGTATAGAAACGAGCTGTCGAAAGACAAAACATAACGTATAAACGGTGATGTTAATGGCACAGTCTGTGTATACAGCCGCAACTATGTGGTATGCAGTTCGTTATTGTACACGCCAGTGTCATCTAATTGCCGCCGTGGTTGCAATGGCTTCAACACGACTGTCCTGCGGCTAAGGCGGTCATCTTGAGCTCAACGTGCGGAGCGGCAACATGACGTGAAGGACTGCAGAAAACGTTGATGTGCAACTACACTTGCCTGCAGTGGTAACAGATCCTCGTCCGAGGCAGAGAGTCGTCTGCACGACTGGACAATCTGCGCAGATAGACGTCTTGAAGCGTTTTGATCCGTGCAGAACTGGCGATGCCGACGTCAGCTGCCAGTCGTACTCGCACGCACGGGCGCGCAGCCAGCGCCCTGCCGACCAGGGTGACGCCGCGCCAGCAGCAACAACAACGTGGAGGACCGTCCTCGACGTGCGCCGACGCCTTGGACGACTGCACGGCGGTCAGACTGCAGCAAGACATGGCGTCAAAGAGTCGTGGGGCGGTGAGTGCAAGTAGCACTGAGCGAGGTCGCGCTGGGCGGGTCGCGGTTCATCAACAGGTGCGTGTTGACGTGCACAGTGACTCGTCAAACAGCAGCAAGTCCACCTCGACGACCACCAACCAGCAGCCGCAGCAGCAATCCGGGCAGACCTCGCGCTCCACACCGGCGACCGACGCACGTCGTACCACCACCGCGCTACCTCGCACCGTGCAGGAACCCGCCGCCGCCAGGACCCGGGTACGATCAAACACCTCGGACTCCGCCGGACGACAACCCGGGGCCGCTGCTGCTGCTGCTGCTGCTGGCGTCAACGACGACGAGGACCAGACTTCACTGGCGCGTCTGTCCACGGGCAATGCGGACAAGAGCGAGGAAGAACTAGAAAAGATGAGAATTCTTGCACGACATATCAAGGTATCAACCATCACCGAAGTTATTATTGATTTATTTTATCATCTGCATGCGACGCACAGGCTGTGAGTAACGTTTTTGTCGACGATTTGTATATTACTTCAACACTGTTATTCATAAGTTACATAGTTTGCTTAATGAAAATTTGAACCGTGACAGGTCAGAATATGAAAACTCCAAAGGAGCACATTTTACAACGACATTAGGGACTTTTTGGCGTTGAATTCATTTCTTTATTACAGCAAATGTCAAAACGCATTCGTTGTTACAAATAATATAGACATATTGCGATTATGTTGACAAGTAGGTTAGTATCATATCTTACGTCAAGCGTACATAAAACGATTTTAAGAAAAAGGCAAGTTTCAAGTAGTATGTTAGTGATTTAAAACAAATTTTAAATGTAGTACAAGGTACAGACTTAAGTAGCACAGCTAGCTAAAACATTTTCTATGAATTATAGGGGAACGATAAATGAGCAATAAACAGCGAAAATGTCACTATTGTGTTAGAGATCAGTAACAGCCCTTATACAGTAGTCTTGTGATGAAGTTGGCATCAGCCAGGTGTCCGGAGCGTGTAGGTAATTGTCTGTTGTGAGATAAGGTGGGACGGAGATTGTAATGTTGTGATGCCAGGTTAGGTGGTGGTAGAAGATAGTGGAGTGAGTGTTGGGGGTTATTACAGAGTTTATTGAACAGTTTATCGTCAGCGTCTTCCAGCAGTTCGTCGAAGGACGGTAGATCTGGCTGACAGTAGCCCGAGCGTTTGCTGCGGCGGAGGAACGCGTCGACGCGATGCGATCAGATGCTGTCGTGAAGCCGCTCCACTCTGAGCAGGCGTACAGCAGCTTCGCGACGACGACTGACCGGAAAACGGTGTGTAGACCAGCGTCAGTCAGGCCGTGGTGACGCAGCACACGCAACGCGTACAGAGTCTGCGAACATTTGCTGACTACTCGCCGGATGTGGTCTGATGCTGACAGTCTCCTCGTCCGAGTCACGCCGAGGACGCGAAGTGTGTCGACTCGGGTGATGCCTGGCAGCGGTGGCAGCGTATCCGGCTGTGTTTTTCTGCAGTCGTAGATCACAGTTTCAGTAGTTTTTATCACGTTGAGCGTCAGATTATTGAGTGCAGCCCAGTCTCTGATGTTGTCCATTTCTGCAGAGCGGGTGGTGACTGCGAAGGCTGGTATTATGAGGTGTCATCGGCAAACTTAACAATTCTGTTGCCAGGACGGAGTGTTTTCAGATTACTTACTTACTACTCATTACGCCCTTTTTTGTTTTTTGCCTACTCAGCAGTAATTATCTGCCACTCACCAGTGAACAGGTGCTCGGGCAGTCTTATCGTTGTAGACAGGATGGACGTCGAAGCCGATGGACGGGGCACGTGGATGATGGATGCTAAGTGAAGTGCGCCGTGCGGCGGCGAAGGCTAGTGTTTTACGATGCCTCGAGGATCTAGGCGCGGGACGATGACGTCGATTCCACTTTGATCTGATCTATGCGATGCTGAGTTTACGACATGCGCATTAATTGGCCTCGTGGCGCGTCTTAATTCGTAGCCGTCTTCTGGTGTGTGGGTCCACTTTATGTCGTTTCATACTAACTCTTTCGTGTTTTTAACTTAACTTAACTTAACCTAAATCCTTGAGACATCGTTTTTCAGCCAACTGTTGATTTTTTTCCGGAACTAAAAACGCACATTACACACGATGTAGCGATGTGGATATAAGTAATTAGTGAATGCCGCAATCTTAGTGCTTCGCTGTCAACTTTCAGTACTAACCATGGCGCAAATAAAATGTTCCACCAGAAGATATGATAATTTTAGCATAATTTCTTAAATTTTGCAACATAAAAAAACCGTCAAAGTTATTGCAGTTGCAATATTTATAATGCTTCAAATGACGGAAATAAATGTGTTTTAGCATTGTTATATTATGAATTTTAAAAGAAAACTTGTAACACCCAAATAGACCTAGTTACGACACGACTTTATTTCACATAAGCCTTAAGTATTTGTGTGTTTTATTTAGACCTGGCAGTCGCTCGCTCAAACTTTTGCGGCTGGCTAGCCGGCTCGAGCCGCAAAATGTGGCTCTTACGTTGAAGTATGAATTGATAGGCTTATGCCAGTAACCCCGTTCCCGAACGTAAGTGGCGTGGATAACCTATAGGCCTAACCTGATAGCATGACCGATAGCAGATTTGCAACTTTGTTATTTTCAAGTAGGCAAGTTTTACCGTTGAATGTCACTGTTTAAAAAAAACAAAAAAAAATCATCACATTTACAAGCTCAACGGCGCATTACCAGTATTTTTTAGCAGACTTCCCTAGTCATCGTCGCAAATCGTTAAATTTCCGGCGTTAGGCTTTGGGCTATATAAACCGCTAAGACACAAACCATGCTACTAATTAAATCTGCCAGCCTAACTGTTAAATCAGTGATCTCGCATTGTTACTGAACTTGAACACAAAGTTTCATAGGCCTATGCGACGCTCATCAGTCGCGCATGGTCACCGTGTCTGCTTTCGTGCATGACAACTAGTACTATTATTGTTTTTTGATTATTGTTGTTTAATCGGAAAAAATTTAGCGTAGCTGTCATGCGCAAAGCAGACACGATTGAGACGGTGCGGCAAAACTGCCGAGCGTCGCGAATTCTTGACAAGGCCAGCGACAGAGAACATGCTCTCGACCGGTACGGAAGACGCGCTCAATGTTAAATAAACTTTCGCAATACGGCTTAGATTCGGATATGTGTTGGCGTGACGTCTCCAGTAGAGTATAGCTGACATCTTTTGTGAGCACTCTTAGACCTAAGTAAGCTGCCACTTTTTGCGTGAAGCGAAAGGTGCTAGTGTCATCGTCCTTGCTACTGTTCGTGGAACCATCTCCATCGCCGTCATCGGGCTCAGGATTCCCCAGCAGTCGTAGCTTCTTATTTGCAGGTTCCAGACACACTGATGACGATGGTGTCGCTTGCTCATTTGCTCACACTGTTATGGTTGCCAGGTACTCGGATGTGATGTGATTTCGCCAAAATATTCGCCCAACAGCAGCAAAATGCTCACAGATAGGCCTAACGGGTAGAATGCAGGAGCAGATGCTCTTGCGACGCATCCAGATTCCTTAGCGACGAATCTTACACCTTACAACTTAAAGATGAATAAACGAATATTACGGACAGTTTAAAAATACAACCTGAAAAATTTTTGCGGCTCGAGCGACTCGGCTCGGATATTTTGCGGCGGCGGCTAGAAAAAATGCGGCTCGGCTCGGCTCGGCTCGAACATTTTGCGGCTCAGCTTCGGCTGCCAGGTCTAGTTTTATTCTGTAGCACTTTTTGCTTTCCTTTGCTTGGCATCTTCGTTTTAGTTGTACATGTGTATACAAACTTATCGTTTCAGCTGCCGGGAAAAGTCAGTATGGGAGTACAACTCGTATATATAGCAAGCCCTATGACCATATAGCATCATCATATCAGATGGTTTGTAATGGAATAAACGCTGCATCAGTATTTTACTGCTATACGTACGATTACGATACTGCGTGAGACTGTTTATCCAGTTAGTGCTCGGTCGTTCGTCGGTCTGTAATGGAAGGAAAGAGCTCTTGCCGCAAATCCGCCTCACTCGCTTCTAGAGTCGTCCGGAATCGTTAGGAAAGCATTTGTAATTTTATCTATATCACGGCGGACCGGTTGTAATTTTGTGTACAGGATAAGAGCGTTGTATACATTGCTCCTGGCTTGCGGCTTTGCGCGATCGCTAGCGTTTGCAAAATGCATTTCTACAGAATCACAACAGTGGTATAGGCTACAATAGCTGACAAACACGCTGATACTCGGTCATAGCTCACAACTAAATTCTATTACTTGTACGTTGCTTTTGGGTGGAAATCCGTTTAACGCAACATTGTAACGATGAGACGCAGTGCAGCGAGAACTTGAAGTAGGCCTAAGGTCGTCCATCGACAGAGCGCCGTTGTCGGCCGTCCAGTCTTGTCTTGGTCGGCACATGGGCGGCGTTCAATACTGCGCTATAAGCCTCGCGTCATCGCCCAGCCCCCGGCAACACCGCCGCGGATTTCGTTGATTTATCGTCACAGCTTCGCTCCACTCAGCAATTACCGCGCATTGTAATTGCATTAGCACTGCACGACGGGCGCCGCGCGTCGCTTGCTCATCTACGCGCGTAGACATACGCACACGCGCGCACGTAGAGCCGCGGATTTATCGTTCCCGTGGTAGCAGTATAAGACCAGACAGGACGCGTCCGACAGGCGTGCCGTGTTTAACGGATGGGCAACAGAGCGCTACGTCTAATTGCCGAACGCGTCCGTCTCTGAATGATCCAACAGAACGCGTGCATAGCGTGCAGCACTAAAGCCAGATTTACCACAGTCATCAGCTTCCGGATAGGCTCACTGCGTGCACGTGCACGCTCGCATTTAAGATACATTCTCATGCAAACACACTCGCATAGAATAGAATCTGCACTGCGTATACATGACACGTATTTTTCCTGCAAACATGATGGAGAAATCAAAATCAAACGCAGAAGGTCGAGTAAATCATGGCCAGACAGCAGAAGATATCAAGGACTGCGACATGGCGCCACTGGCTTAGCCATAGGGGGGCACTGGGGACTAGTGTTTGAATTGTGAAAAATTAGCTGGGGGTTAAACTTTTCGACGTTCGGAGCCAGACCAAAATTGTGATGTAACTGTATACATGTACACAGTTTTTCATAAAAAGGACCCCTTTTTGTTTTTTTATAATTCACTCAAATGATGATCAATTTATACAAAATTTGTACCAGTTGTAGCTGAAGAAATACTAATTCAAAATATTTAGACAAAATATGGCAGTTGATTAAATATTTTTTGCTAGTCCTGACGTAATGCTGACGTCATAATGTGTCACGGGTACAAGCTGGATAGTATTAACTGGTGCTGTCAGATGCTACCCTACTTCGATGGTGAGCTTAATCTGGTTCGCTAACGAAAAATGTTTATTGTGTCAGCACTAAACAACATGAAAACATGAAATCAGGCGTCTTGCGATCCAAAAATGCAACCATTTTGCAAGCTCGGTGTGCTAGTGCACTGTCTTGCTCGAACGCGTAAAAGTCCAACTATCCCCACAGACACGTAAATGCCA
>Ga0056128_1006422_pt1 | contig 14839 bp, 11 predicted proteins | sample WorMetLIZISLAND2_FD_71113 | JGI IMG/M metagenome (GOLD analysis project Ga0056128, IMG submission 71113) | Marine gutless worms symbiont microbial communities from Max Planck institute for Marine Microbiology, Germany - Olavius geniculatus... ...
TTCTGTGAATGAAGTACAATTTTTGCGCTTAATTGTATGTAATTGTTAATTCATTTTTACTATTTTATTTAATGTAACAAGATGCAAAGAAGCGATAGGGGCCTATAGGGAAGGGAAAGGAAAAGTGGAAGGAAAAAGAAAAGAGGAAGGGGAAGGAAAAAAGAAGGAAAAAGGAAGGGGAAGGTGGAAGGAAGAGAGCTTAAGAAAAGTTGGACGAACGGACGCACGGATGGACACTCAGGTGATTTTATACTCTGTCCAATGCTATGCATTGCATTGGACAGACAATAATGGTAATAATAACGATGATGCTGATGATGCTGTGCTCACCTCTGACGCGGACCTCGGCGTCGTGCTCAATGCTGCCGAGCTCTGACGATGCGATGCACGTGTACTTGGCCGTGCGTCGAACGTCCGTCAACTGTAGCACGTTTTTGCCGATGGGCGTCGGTGCGTCCGGTTGACTGGCGACAGAAGGCACATCCACCGAGCCGCGTCGCCAACGGACGTACGGCATGGGCGAGCCGACCGCAACACACGTCAGATTGACCGCTCCACCTTCGACTACTTCGCTGCTCTCTGGCAGGATTGAGAAGTGCGGCGGCACGCGACGAACTGACGCAGCACGCAAAACAACACAGCTCTCCTTGAAACAACAGACTTCTTCGCTTCTACGCTTTGACGGAGGAATTCGGGTCTAAACTGTCGTCGTATAACTGAAAAAGTAGTTTTGTTTTCTCCCATACCGAAACGCCGAAAGTCTAAAAGTTTTGTTTGTTTTATGTATCGCTGTACTTTATTGCCTTACATTTTTCTTAGACACGGCATTATAGAGCAGCAACAGATGTCAAAAAGACCATTATTTCAACAGTCTTGCTGAGCAGTATCGTACCTTTGGTATATCTGCATCTTGTAACGAACTAAAAGTAAAGAATAACGAAAAAATGACAGCATCGCAAATCGGCCTGAATTATTACTTATATAAGGTAACTTGCAAACTTGCATATAGACAATTTAAGCCAATAGCAGTCAGTAACAACATTAATATCACACATTAAACTGCTGAAGTGTTAAAACGGTGATGTATTTTTAAATATCCACGCCGAGTTGTGCGGAGAACGTTATCAAAGCATGCGGGTAAGACACACTGACAAACAACTACCGTTATCAGAATAGTAGGCTAACATTAGGGTACAATTTAAAACCACAAGACAAATAATTATAAAACCGCTTCGAACACTAACTACTAAAATACACTGAGCAACAGGCCCAAACTCGACTTGATTTGATTTGTTGTGGATATGTTGTCCAACTACAAGCTAAAAACCTACAGCAAATTTACGACAAATCAGAGTAGTGAAGTTTGGGCCGAAGACAAAAAAAACACATGATGGCATTCGCATCAGCAAACCCTCAACTCGTGGGCTGAGCGTCATAAAATGGACTGCAGAAAAACATCGTCCTGGCGGCGGTGAGTGTCCGGGCGACTACAAAAGACGTATAGGGTGTTTACACGATCCAGCAAACGTCCAGCATTAGCACGTGCATTTTGAATACATTTGCTGGAAGTTTGCTGGACGTTTGCTGGATCGTGTAAACACCCTATTACGGAGACAGCAACACCAAGCGAACTGTAGTCTAGACCTATACGACGCCTGCGTTTGAGACAACTTGCAGAGCTGGGTAAACATCTATCGACGTTGCGTTCAGGTAATAGGCTATTATATAGCGGCAGGTAATAGCGAGAGAACGACCGGTTTACAGGCGTTAGTAAACATCTCGGCGCGTTAACACAAATATACCTGCACCAGACGAATAGTCCATCGCCGATATCACTGCAGTTCCTATATGTTCAACCGACAGACAACGCTACAGGCTACGCTGCAGATACAGGTCTGAGGCCTGGTACGTAACGATGTAGCCTACTTAGGGCGTCTAACTTACGACCAGGAAAGGGCTTGTGACTTCGACTCTCGGTCGGGTCGATATCAGGTGGTTTATACTACACTGATAGGAGACTGTCTGCGGACAGGTAAACCTTTTCGCTATACAGTATAACCAGGCAACCATCAAGGTCAACTCAGCCTTCTTTCCCTAAAAAAATTGGCAAATCGAGTATCGGCCTGTCTAGCTGGGATTAAGGCGGGGCGCGTTCACCTGTGTCGAGTGGCGGGTGGCATTGTGTAATCCCATATGGCAGGTAACGCTCCGAGGCTTTGAGATGGGTTACTGTTAAATGCCTATATAAACAATTTTTAGCCTTTTTCTTTTATAAACATACAAGTATACAGTTGTACAAGTAAGAAAACAAGTATAGGTATAGGACTAAGTAATATGTAAAATTATATAGCGCATAACAATGCAAAAACCACTATGGTGATGTGTTACAGACAAAACTGAGTGTGAAACGTGGAACACAAAGGTAGGCCTACAAGCGAAGCAAACACACGTTCTCACTACTGTAGCTGATCCAAACTTGGACAGTTTTCGTACCCGCTTTTGCCTCTCTAGCAAGTCCAGCCACTGCCGATACTTACTATTTATCGATCTCGACGGGATGGAGGGAAACCGAGTTTATAGCGACAGATGTGTTTAGCTTAAACGCTGCATGGAATATAAATGAAACGCATGACGAGTGTCGGTGGAAAACCATCGGCGTTACCACTTCGCAAACCGGGCTTTACGGTGCTCCCGGGTTATAAGCAGACGGCCCATTACTTTATCCGTCATATTATGCAGCGCGCTGCAAATGATCAAATCTCGCAGGAGCTGGCGACGCGGCGCAAAAATTCACGACCCTGCATGGGAATGTGTCATGGCCCTCTAAATAGACTAATCTAGAGGGCTGTGAATGTGTCCGAAGTTAGCTGACGTCATCGATGACGTCACGGACAGGTGCTCGTTGCAAATCCAATGAAGCACGTGGTGCTAATGCGATTGACGACGACGAGCATATCGCGTGCATTCAGCTTGCATTAGCAGACGGTTATTATGTACACACAGCTGATGAGCACGATATGTGCCCCTCTATGTAAGGCATCCGTCCGTCAAAAGGTTCGCGCGTAGAATGTAAGTAGAATTTTTAGCTGTTGTGGTCGGATAATGCTCGTAGTGTCACCGACAAGGAATCTTTCGCGTTACAGGAAACTGTCATAGAATGAGGTCAAATGAACGAAAATCCTCTAAGAAACACTGCTGCATATTATTTACAAACCTTGTTGAGTACGATACATGGAACTACAAGACCCTTTTCGATGAATAAAGTTGATTATAGCTGATAGCTAAAACTATAAACTGAAAAAGTGGAGTTAAACCTTTGCATCCACACACGTTCTCGTGACCACCATTATAAAGAGCTGACCGATTTGCTTTCTTTCTTCTATTGCTTAATTGTCTGCATGTTTTCAAGCGGCACGCAGCACATCAAACTGGCTAACCGTCATTTTTTTTAGCTTAGGCTACTTCCACTTTTTTCGCATCGTGTAAATACATTTATAGAATCGTCTATAAAAAACTCGCTTGCTGCAACTGCGTTTACTATAGAAGCATACACAGAACACGGTTGTATTAAAGGCCACATGTTAAGTCACGGCGACATTAACGAAATATATCACATTTCGTTTCACAAGCTCACAGTATACAGTGACGGCTCTGTACCTCGCACGTAGAGGTTGGCGCCGTACGAATAGGCAACTCCGACGTTGTTTTCAGCGACGCATTCGTACTTTCCTTCGTCCGACTCCTGACTGCGACGTATTTGCAGAGAACCTACACAGCAGCAGCACATGCAAATTCAGCATCACAATGAATGATGACACAATCATCAATTTATCATCGTCAGTAAACAATCTGACAAAGTTACCACAGAGATAGACGTTTGACATCTTCGTTGCCGACCCAACCCACAGAGCAGTATGAAAATAGGCCTACGGCCTGACCCGACCAGTAAGTAGGCCTACTGTTCAAAATGTAAAGTCTCTCGAGCCGCAGGGCGCTACGTCTTTTCGCAGAAAATGTAAAAACACGACATCTCAATCGAACTGTTGTCGTTCACAATTTATTATCAGCAGCATCGTAGTTTAAAACAAGTTGAGGAAAGACATGAAATTGCCATTTTCCTACAAACAGCTTCAAATTTCCGACAGATGAAATCACGGATGCTCATAATTTCGACTTTGCCCCTAAATTCTCCTAAAATGGAAATTTTCAGCCCCACATTGTGTGATTTTGGAATAACAATTTTTGACAAGCTAAAATTTAGACAGAAGGGCAATTACTCCTGCTACACTGCCACTAGACCTGCGAGTCGGGTCAATCAAGTCGACTCAAGTCGACTTGCGCCTTCCAAGTCGGGTCAAGTCGATCTGAAGCAGCGTCGCCGTCGAAATTTTCTGGCGTCGTCGGTTTCATTCCAAGTCATTTCAAGTCGACTTGAGAAGTCGACTTGATAAGTAATCTTGCACCTACCAGTTCTCTCAAACGCGGCTATCGATGAGTTCGGGCAAATAAGGCAATTTGTAACATATTTTAGTAACCGTATATAAAATAACGGTATAATATCAAATAGGATGAACGGATTATCGAGTTTCAACGCTTCGCACAGTTGTAATAATTGTTAGATGAAAAGTGGTTGTTTTTATGAAACACCGTGAAACACCGTTACAGCGTTCACGCAAATTCATCACAACTTTTGAACGTCTCAAGTCGTTCGAAGTCGACTCAAGTCGACATGGCGGTGTCAAGTCAAGTCAAGTCGAGTCGGATGTGCTCAAGTCGACGCCGTCGACTTGGGGTCATTTTAGCCTCAAGTCGGGTCACGTTTCTGTACCTCAGCGACTCGCAGGTCTACGGGTGTCTACTCTTAAGTTAGGACGTTTTGGCGTGTCCTGCGTTCCTTTGTAAGAGGCTTATACTGTTCTTAATGCAGCGTAAGTAAGTAAATATGTAAATTTATATGGCGCGCGATATCGTTAAGGCGTATTCGGCCGAACTGTGTAGTCTTGTCGTCCCTATATATATGCTGATGACATTGTCTAGTCGACGAGATCAGTCTCCGAAGTCAGTTGTCTGTCCGTGTCAGTGATAATAAAATGCGAACCGCGTAGCGTGACATTGCGAGACATGACGTAAAACCTACGTGTCTGGTTTTAAGAAATCCATTGATTGCTAAAGATGTGCGGAATAGCTGGAAGCAAGTCGTTAATTTTTTATATATGGAAAAAAATCGCAAAGGCTGTTTTCGCGACAGTTGCGAAAAATCACAGTTTAAGTGATGTTTATAGTTTATAGTTAACCAAATTAATCGAGTTGAAGAGACAATTTTCTCGGATTTTCAACGTTCACTATGCATCGATATCATTAGACATATGTCCAGTTTTTACAACATAGTGTGGTTACACACACCGTCAATATATTATATCTTGCAAATTTTGTTTAGTCCATGTCCGCAGATTATAATTTTCAAATGACTAGATTTGTCACAGACAGCTTTTTTGCAATAACAACAAAGGCATATATTTGTTATCGGAATACGCTGGCATAATAGCATAAGGTGTTGGACTTGCAATCAGGTAACTTGATGAGGTAACTTGACTTCCGGTCGGGTCGCCATCAAGTGGTCACTACGCGAACGGATAATTGTCTGCGGTCAGGAAAACCATCTCAGTATATAAGCAGCCACACAGGACAACTCGGCCTTCTATCCCTCCGGAGTAAATTAATCGAGTGCCTACGTGTGTCACTGCGCGGGTGGGATTAGGGCAGGGCGCGCTGGCCAGTGTCAGGTGGGTGATCTCATATGGCAGGTGACGTTTCGTAACTCTAAGATGGGTATTCATGAAGAGCATGTAGACATTTTTGCCCTTTTAAGTCAAGTCACTATATTATGGTTTTGTGACTGCCATTATGCTGTAGGTTGATTGACACTAAACATTATGCTACTGAGTGATGCGGAATGGCGTCCTCAGCGACTGTCGTCTTGGCAACGATGACGTCACCAAGCGTCGCACAGCTGGCGTTGCTATGCGCCGTTGGGATGCTATTGGTTACTGCAACAGCAGCTCAAGGCATCAAAGTCGGCTTGAACGGGTACGCCCAACATCATACAACGCATGAACATGCTAACATCGACTGATAATTGTAGCTGATATTACATTTTATAGCTAATTTCGTGGCTGTGTTCGTGAATTTATGACAATTTGGGCAGAATTTGGTTTATTGGTTTATAAACAGATAACGTAAAACATAACTACATATGGTGCGGAACTGATTTTCGTTTTCTTAGCTCTCAGCCAGAGACCAGTGTTTACGCTGCGAGACCACGGATACGGAAATAGTGCATCGCGCGGTGTGCCGTACACATTGCGTCCGCACATGCTGAGCTGGTCTGGGAAAATAAAGATAAAGGCGGTGGCAGCAGCGGAAGTTATTGTCTGCCTGACCGTCGCGACACGATACTTGCGACCTGTTGCTAAAGACAGCTAAATGTAAGACGGAGAACGTGGTTCCACTTCCAGTAGCGTTCCGCCGGGAGTGCAGGCTGAGCTGCTACGCTGTGCAGACGCGGACGCGACGTCACTAATAAGTCATCGATATTGTGAGTGCGCGACGTCACAAGGTCAGCATTGGTCAAGTCAGCATGAGGCATGTTGCCGACTTGACTCCCGTGCAATACGACGCGCTACATGTACAAGGTGGTCGAAAGGGCACAGCCCCCATTGGCGTATTTAAGAAGGTGTGAAAACATGGGAAAAAGCTGGCTTACTGCTGTTTGCTTTACTTGTTAGCAGCTTACACACTTTCAAAAGTGGTGGCTTATTTCGTTTTTAGACGATGTGAGTAGTTTCTGTGGACTAATGCGACAGCGATTAAGCCTACTAACTGTTAACCATCGTGGTCTAGCAGAAATGTGTTGGGTGCGCCACTGCAAGCAAGCTGCTGTCCGCAATGGTTTTTGGTCCCCAATAATTATGCTGTGGCGCCTTCTGTGATTTGGAAGGCGAACAACAGGCGACATCGCAAAGGCTAAATGTATTTGTTATAGCTCTTCTTAGATGAGTCAGACTCGTGACGAGTGGCGCCTTTGAATCTCGGAAGTGGCAGCTGATTGACTGTGCTCAGTGTTAAGCTGAATTCAGCCTCTAACTCTGAGCAAGACGAAAACGAGTAGTGCACGCAGAAAAGTGAACTTATTTTCAATTTTTCGTCAAAATTCGCAGCAGCAGCACGATATCAGAAATCTGACGCGGCGGCTGGAAAAGTTCGGACGTCAGACTGAAGTGTGCGAAATTATTCTTCGCTTGACTGCGACCGGCCAATTGTCGGCAAATCGCGATGCATACGTTATTGAGCGCAGGATGACGCAGCGTACGGCTGCCAGTACGTGACAGCCAATATCCTCCGGTAAATGTCGGCGGTCGTCTTGGATGCGTGTCGCCGGCTGTGCGTGCGTTTCTACAGTGTCAGATCGCGACGCGGCTGAGATCAGTGTGAAATCGCTCGCTGCCTCGGTTGGTTGTCGCTGCGTTAATGGTGTTAGCAATGCAGACGAGCTGATCGCCCCGTCAGCCTTGATTCGATTTCGATCGACTGGCGGGCTCGCAGCTGTGTACAGTCGTACTAGGCACGACAGATTATGCACGCCATGCCACGTCATTTACTGCTGGCGTCTGATCAGTCGATGCAACAACAGATGTCTGTCGCCGCGGTTCAAGGACGCTAACAGGTTGTATCTAAAGGTCGACAGACGACCTCCATGATTACAAAATGTTACCAGATTTCATGACATACTTAGTCATCCTATCTCTCACGATAGTTACTGGAGTGTTATAAGTGCTCATAGTCTCACTCCACTCAAGCCTGACGACTGATACCGTCTCGCGTTTGTATAGCACAAGTGCGTCTAGGCAGAACACGTCGTCGATCACGGCCATGAAATAAGTTTTTTTTTCAACATGGTTTGCAGTGTATTATGTCTCGTTACACTCGCATATCATACTGCAGACCGAGTTGAAACCTGTGCATACAACACCGGTGTATATGTCGTGCTGACGTTGAGTGTTGCATTTCGAGCCATTGTCGATGCAACTGTTGCTGCAACCGATCGCCACAGCAGCTGCTGAAATCACCGGGCGTGTCAGTCAATCAGTCAGTCAGTTTTCTTACGCGTAACAGCAGCTACTGATGTAGCGAACCATCGCAATTCTGTCTGTCCGTCTGTCTGTCCGTCACACGGGTGGATCAGTCAAAAACGGTGCAAGCTAGGATCACCAAATTTTCACCATCGGCTGCCTGGAAGACTCTAGTTTCAAGAACCGTAAAGCTTTTCGATAAATTCGAAGGGGGTCACCCCGAACGAATAAGCCGAATGAGAGGGGGTAAAAAAAATTTGCGATTTCCAGCCGATACGGCGTTGGCAGAGCGAGACAAATCACACCCTTTGGTGATTACAAGTAAAACACTATACAGGGTGGGCCAAAAAACGTGGCACTTTTCTTTTGTTCATATCTTCGCCAATATTCGATCGACTTTCAAAGTTTTTAATGGCACACATATGGCAGAGTGTGCCATCGAGAGAATTTTGAAAATTGGTCAATAATCGGCGTAGATATTGGCAAAAGTAAAGTAGGCCTACCACGTTTTTATGGCCCACGGTGTAGATAATTAGCCGCGACTGATTTTGTTTTACTGGACTTTCAAACATGCACCGCTCTTGTGCGTTCCTTTTTGCGTTAGCTAGGTTTTTCTTGCAAGTAAACAAGAGTACGTTATTTTATATAACGACTTAACCTCGAACGCCCTCGGTCTCAGTGCATGTGCTAGTAGAAGGAAAAGCAAAAATGTTTCAAGCCGGCGTCTAAAAGTAGACGGAAAGAGTGTGCGTGCTGCTTTTAAGATAGTTCGGGAAACGTTTTACGTCTACTAGGCAGCAGAACTGCCACAAGGCAACATATTTAAACGATAGGCTAATACCAGGTTTAATCAGACAAGTAGGATGACTTTACAGGGACGCTGCCACCGCCATAATATTATAACAGTATATTCAGAGCATGGAATCGTTGCTGCATTATGCAAATTGAGCCAATTACAGATCTCAACATGTATTAAATGTTTACAGTGCTGACGGCAACCACGTCTTTTACGGGTCTAATCAGTCATTTTTGCTCTAACGAAATATATTAATTTTACTTTCTCTGCTCTTCGACGTCCGCTTTACGCTTTTGCGTGCATTACGTGACTTGATGACTTTTCGATGGCAGATGTTGCAATGCGGGTGTCGTCGATCAGCGCAGTTGTTGTTGCTGCTGTGCGCGACGTCACGAAAGTCTTGCCATTCAGAATCACTGCAGCTGCATGACGTTCATCTGCTATCAATCACAACGCAGTGGCAACGAATGTCAAGTGGCAGGCTGCAGGTGATGATTCTGTGTGCTCAAGACTCTAGTCACGTCCCACACAACAGCAGCAGTCGTGCCGAATACACACGGCCGGGTTAATTTATAGGGTGTTTACACGATAGAGCAAACATGAAGCTGGCTCAAGCAGGCCTGTTGGTGTGAGATGGAGCTTGCTCTGCTCTATGCGACCTTGCTACAATAAATTAAGCACCAAAATTCTCCCCATAGTTTAAAGTTTAGTTTCACTCTTATGGAGAACCCCTTTCGTGAGTCACCCTCGAGTAGGGTGGCGCCTGATGCGGCCACCGAAAACACTAGACCAACCACCTACCCAACAGTAACTCCCCAAAACACAAATGTCAACACCACTAGGCAGCACACAACCACTAAGCAGACTTCTACATTGGAACCCCGCTCCCTGGCTCAAATGTAGGCCTAGGCTTAGGCTCTTAACTCACAGCTGATCACGTGTTATATAGGCCTTTCAATTACAACCTGCCCGCCCTTCTAATTAGCATATTAATTACCATAGAACGTCGAGCTAGCTGCTCGATGTTTGCTCGATCGTGTTAACACCCTATTAGTGACATAAATAGCAAATGCCACAAGTCGGACGCCTGTACAGGGTCCGCCGGGTATTAAAGTTGTCATTTTTTTGTTCTTAGTTATTAGCTCGATATTTTATGTTACAAGCGTATCATACAGCTTTCCACTTTAAACAAAAAAGCCAGTTAATAGAACCGCGATGTTGAATTTCACGTTTCTCTTGAAAGAATACGAATAAGCCCAGTTGCCAAACTATCTACCAGCGCTTCGTATAAGCCTAGGTTAAGTATTATGGTCCATTGGTCCTGTTATATTCCCCTAAGAGCAATAATGCAGAACAAAGACCGCCAAATCACAGTAGACAGATTCACTCAGTAACTGTAAGCACATTGGGTTGGGGCACCGGTCGCCGATAGGCCCCTACATCTTAGTCAGTCGAGCACCTCCATAGTTTGTACGTAAGGGCCTCGCTGTATTTTTTGCTGAACGACCAGCATCTAAATAATCCTGCGCTGGCCGAAGATAGCGAGTCGCTGGACTCAGTAATAATTGATAGTGACAAATGTCGGTGAGGGTGGACGTGGTTTAGCATCCAGACTCGAGCCTCAAACAGGTTGGATTAATACGAAGGTCTGTGGAAGCTTGGCATTATTTTCGTCGTTATATATAACTACAAAACTTTGTCGGTTATTTGCCGACATAATGTGCAGCCGTCCGACCGACCTTTAACACTTTGAGTTGAAAATTGGCGCATTGGTTACGCCTGGCGTTGAGAACGTTCTCACTAACTTTGTTTTTTCCTACACCTGTTGGGAGCCCGTACAAGACGGACAGACGGACAGACGAGCAGACAGGCCGACGCGTAATGCGGCCCATTAGGACGGGGCATAAAAATCTATATTGCCCGCATTACACAGTTTGACTATAGGGCAGTGCGTTACAACGTTAATACACCAATGGAAGATAAATAGATTATAGCAAGTCTCAATCAGTGTTAAACTTTCAGAGAATACGAATGGTCTGTATCGGTCTTGTGAGCTGGATGAACTCTCGCAGTGTCTGTGACATGATGACAAAGCTATAAACATTGTCCTCAGTAAGATTAACGTAATCGTCGTAATCATTATCATCATCATCATTAGTGTTATCTTGAAATTTATGCACCGAGAACCATCGCAACGTGTCAGATCTGATATTGTCGACATGATGTACTGAGTTCAGCGGGAAACGGACGAGTACCCGGGACAAAATTGCCCCGGATAAATCACTCCGGACAAAATCTCTTTTTTAGGGCTCTTCTACACTGTGTCCGGATAAAAGTAACCCCCTAGACATCGTACAATTGAAATGTCAAATCTGAACGCATCTGAATAAAATTTCACACAGTTAACTCTTAATAAATTAGTAAAATGATTATCAAATGTTGTTGAAAAATATTATTTCGTAGCTGAGTTATTATAATTGTTGAATATCGATGACAAAATATCTCCGTTACCAATAGGCCTATGGCGTTACATAAGTAAACTTTTTTGTTATTGTACATTTGTGTAACTTTAACAAACAACATTTGATTTTGGTAAAATTCTACACCAACAACACATCGCTTATCGGCAATTAAACTGTCGAAGTTTAGTTAAATCTGCCAAAGCAAACAATAGCTACAGCGGCTTTTGTGAGGTTACACCAAAACTCTTCAGTTTTATGTCTGACGTCATAAACCACAAAGACCTAAAACTGAACAGTTTTGGGGTGACCTCTGAAAAGCCGCTGTAGCTGTTGTTTTTTGGCAGATTTAACAGCAACACAGTAGTTTAATTGCCAACAGATGGCGCATTGTTGCTGTAAATTTTATGTCAAAACCAGTTGTTGTTTGTTGGAATGACGCAAATGTACAGAACAGAAAGGTTTACTTGTGTAACGTCATATTAGTAACGAAGATATTTTGTTATCGATATTCAACAATTAATAACTTTGCTAAGAAATAATATTTTTTAACTAAATTTGGTGGTCGCTTTGGTAATTTGTTGGAAAGTAAGCACACAAAATTTTATTCAGATTCGTTCAGGTCGGACATTTCCATTGTACGATGTCTAGGGGGTTACTTTTTTCCGGACGCAGTGTAGAACAAGGTCGTCCGGCTGCTGAAATTTTCAGCATATTCGCACGTACGTTCCACATGGACATTGGACCGAGTGTGTAACCAGTACGACAAAACATTATCTTCGCGGTTCTTTTTACATGTAGGCCTATTGTAAGCTCGAGCTGCATTTAACGTCGTAGCGACTTATGTTGAAGAACATTGCCGCTGCTGACACATTCCGGCGTTCTTAGATTTTTCTCACTATTACGGGAAATTTGGTCGGAAGGAAAATATATCGGAAGGGGCTTATGTCTGGCAGCGGCATAGGGGTTAAGAAAGTTTCGATTTTCTGACAGATGAGATTATGAGAGCTCAAAATGTCGATTTTGCCATAAATTTTCAAAAAATGGGCTTTGTAGCCCCGAATTGTTCATTGTTGGACGACCTTTTTGACACGAAGAAACCTTTCGGACAATTTTCGGAGAGTTCAAAAATTGGGGGGAGGAGATGAGTTGCTCCCTGACCCTGACATGACGACACTAATGTCCGCAATTCAGTTCGGCGACGCCGGTAACTAAAATCAGCCAGACAGACAGACAGCAGCAATGCATGAAGTAGTTCTTGCTGGCGATGACGAGTGAGAGCGAATGTAGCAGGAACAGCGTGCGACGCCGTGCCTTACATTAGAGTCGGTGCTACTTGTGACGATCTCGCGTGCAGATGAGTGCCAGTATAATACATCGTCCAACTAACGCCAGCTGTCACAATCTGTCAATCAGTTCCTAAAGTATGACGTCATCGGTGTCGCTCTTGAACCACGAGGATGATGCTGATATCCGTGAACATATTAGCGACCGAGGACAACCGAACATTTTTCCAGTTTCTTTTTCATCTCTCTCAGTTTTCTGTAATTTTATCTACTCCACAACTTGTATGTCTCTGAATTTTTTGGTGTAATTTTGCGTATCGTTCTGCATTATGTGAACGCAGCCTAAAGAACGGTCAAGAGTATTGCAGTCAGCCATGCATGCATTGCGGAATGCAGCAGTTAGCAGGCGAATATGTCGGCCCAGTATCGACATCATATGCAGCTGTCCGTCTATAATAGCTGTGCCTGTACGTCTTCATTCACTGCACTAGGCAACCATAAATGAGCCGTACTACATACTGGACGTATCATGCGGGGTGCCCATTTTCTTTTTAAGCCATTGAGCCAGCCCGTATACATATAGATGGATAAACCGTCAACTCCGTGGGACAGTCCGTAATTGTACTGTGCAATTTTATCGATAACTTTAACCTTGCCCTTTGACTTTTTCATGTGTAACTTCAACACCGTTTTTCTATGTTTTTTTTTGTTTTCGAGTTAGGGTCTGGACAGGTAGACAGATGGACGTATGGGCAAGACCCGAATACGGCCTATTATTATAAGCAGCATACCAAGACCTTGTAGGGTCACGTGACGTAACTTAAGCCTCTACCGTCAAATATGTTTGACAGTGCAGTACGACCATCTTGCTGGAATGTTATCGGATATTCGCTTTGGATTGGACATTTCCCACGCTGGACATTTCGCCTGTCCGTTTAGACAACGTCAGACATCTGATCACGTTTAGTTGCGTATTGTATCGTAACACCAAGTCAAAGACTATTCCACGAAAATATCTTTACTGCCATCGTTAGTCAGAATCCGTTAGGCGTCTTTGCTGAACATTTTCGCTGCGATGATAGCATCTTTATGCGCTTTCACGCGATTGTCTTCGAAAGCCACGGACTGTGACGCCATAGGCGCGAAAACAAAGTTGAACATAAAAAGCCATTTGGGGTCATACAAGAATGTTCATTCTTTCATTCTTTTGGTGTTAATAGAAAGTCAACGAGGGACTACATATCGCTCTGCGTATAATAATGTTTTGTCTAAATATAACGACCAGAATGACTAACAAGTAATTTGAGCAAAGCTCACGTGACTCGCGATAACACCGGTCTTGCCACTTTGGCAATCAGTGTATGCCCACAGCAATATGATATTAATGCATCTTGAAAGCGTACTTAAATTTAAGGCTTTCGTACGGAAGACTCCTTGAATTTAATTGGCGTAGATTTGAACATCAAATATGTGTGTAAAATATGGCTTCAAAATTTTCATTCTTTGAAAAATACAGTTTAAAAACTTTAAGGGGTAAAATGTTCTGACTCACACTGTACGTGCAGTGTCATCCAAGGTCGTTGATTTTGGCACCTATTAAAAATGCGAATGCAACTTCTTATTAATTAGTATAGTAGCTTTTGTGCTATCTTTTACCTTTTTGAGGTACGGCGATTTATTGTCGAACATCTTTAACTTTGATGTTTTTGTTTTGAGGTGAACGTTTTTGATTTTTTAAGTGATCACCATAGATTCCCAACAACAAGGTTCTTCAGAAAGCCGACAGTAAAGATTTTATAATTTTTGCTTGTGTCGTTTTGAAACTGTACCAGCGCATGACAGACTGACAGACATTCCGACGATAAATCTATAGTTATAGTAGAGCTGGGGTTCCGGATATCGAGCTATCGTGACGTTCTGCAATTATTATAATAAGAACGTTAATTTTGTAGCGAGCAAGCACCATACGCGAAGTTAGCCTACAAAGAGGCTTTGGTATTATGACGAAGCAGTGTAATAAACTGAGTTGCGACCTTGTATTATAGGGTAGCCCAAAAAAAACGAGGCCACTCTGTTATATAGCTTCTAACTTCAGAAATACTGCTTAGATTTACACGATTTTTTGCAGAAATCAAGGTCGTTTCATTCTCAACACGAAAATATAAGATA
>Ga0056128_1006423_pt1 | contig 14837 bp, 10 predicted proteins | sample WorMetLIZISLAND2_FD_71113 | JGI IMG/M metagenome (GOLD analysis project Ga0056128, IMG submission 71113) | Marine gutless worms symbiont microbial communities from Max Planck institute for Marine Microbiology, Germany - Olavius geniculatus... ...
ACGCCGCATGTATAGCACCATGTAGTTAATCAAAAGATTTTTGCTGTTTTAGTGGACTGATATATCGTCACGTCGTCCTTACACTGAGTTTTAAACTGGTAAGTTTTTTACATTTATTGTTATTAACAGAGATTTGGGAAACATGCAGCACCGACCAAAGGCATGAGACCGGCAGACTAAAGCATACACGTACTGAAGAGAACGTGATCACTGTGAATGAAATGGTGCTAAACCACAAAGGCCAGAAACAAACATATCGTTCAACACGCCAGATATTTAAAGAAACAGATCTGACAAAGTGTAGCATCGTACAATTTTGGTCGAAAGTGTATTTTGTTCACCAACACTTTTGCTGTCTATTATTGTTAGTTTTTCTTGCATTTAAATTCACAGGGTAGTGTAGCGACACAGTTAACGTGTGGCGGAATATTTAGTAATTGCTTCATTGCTAATTGTCCACAGAATGCAACAGTGAAAAAATTTTGAAAATCGGTTAATATTTGACAAAGATATAGACAATCACAAAGTGGGACGTTTTTGGGGGACACAGTGTATTTCTATCGCAACGTGCAGTGAAGAGCGTCAACGCGCTCCAACGAGATAGATATCGCTCTAAGGCAGCGCAACTCAACGCTCTGTCGTAGTGGAAATACGCCTTTAGGCTGCAAAACACTGACGCGTGGATTTGTTGCAGGCTTTCGATTTTCGTGCAAACTTATTGTAGACTACAGCTTGCTGCGGCTTTGCCGTAGACTTTTGATTTGTCATGTACTGCTTGTTGTGCCGCATGTTGTACGACAATCCACGACAAGTCAAAGCAAGTGGAGCTTGGGCTTTTATCCGATGTAAATCTAAACAGAAATGGTGTAAGGTGGCCGGGGCAACATTCCAACCTCGATGGGGACGTCGTCGCAGTACACTAACATATTTTGCAAGACTTGAAGACTGATACTCGTTGGTGCACTTTTTAAATTTTCGTTCCTGCTGTCGTTCTAACGGCAGCACGTTTTTGTTTTCGCCTGGAAACTTTCGATACCGACACTTTGTGTTACCTTTAAAAATTGACCCGGGCTTCGGACGAGTTAAATCTTGAAGCGCATACAGAGCGACGTAACTGAACTAAACTGAACTGACACGGTTTGGTTTTTTAACAAGCTGACTAACGTTGGTCATTAGTTGACGCGTACGTGAGCGTAGTCACACAGGCCACTGACGCCGTTAGACGGTGCCTACTGTAATGCATTACTGTTTGCCCATTGGTTAAAAATTGTCAAAAACTAAACCATGTTAGTTCGGTTCAGTTACGTTGTTCTGTGCGCACTTTTGCCATCGATATAAACATTATGACTTTGTTATGCTCGGCACGTAGCGGCGCATGGCAGGACGACATTAATAGCGCGTAATATAACACAGGTGACACGTGACCGGAAGTTCAATGTTTATATCATATCCGTTACCATACAGCGTGACAATGGCACTATGAGTATACGCGACCCTATGTGCGCTGCTGGCGGCCAACCGGGAAATGGTGTCACCAGACTTCCATAGTGTCTTAAGGCGTGTATAGAGCGACGTAACCGAACAGAACTAAACTAAAGTGACACGGTTTAGTTTTTGATGAACTGACCAATTGGCAAGCAGTAATGAATTACCGTCTACGTCGTCGGTGGCTTACGTGACTACCGGGGTATACGCTCACGTACGCGTCAACCAATGACTTCGGTTTTTGGCCCATTGGTCAGTTCGTCAAAAACTAAACCGTGTCAGTTCAGTTCAGTTCAGTTACGTTGCTTTGTACGCGTTTTTACAATTCCTGCATACAAAAATTTCTACAAAAAATCTTCTTTACGAAACCTCCTGCTTTAAACCTTCTTAGGACAAAACGTCCCCTCCCCATTAATGAAACGCGTGCTTTTGTAAATAGACTCCGCCAGTACTGGCAGCTTTAACTAATCTGCTTTTCCCACATAAAATCGGTTTGCGTGTTGCGACGAATGGCGTCGATTGGATTAGATAAACGCGGACTTGTGGCGAAAACCGTGAATAGTGGCGTTTCATTGGCATACAGTCGACAAATCGTCGACCCCATAAGTTGAGAGTGAGTCAAGTAACGCATATACCGAGTTTGATTTCTGAATATTTTTGCATCCGTAGAAAGAACCAGTTTCACATTTCGACGCCCGGTTTAATCTTAACGCAAGTCAATGTAAACTAAACAGTAAAAAATACAACAGGCTATGTCATTGTGCGAGTGAAAAGTGACCATTTTATCTCCAAAAAAATTTGCAGTAACTTTCGAACCTGGGTTGTAGCTGGATTTAGAGGATTGGACAAAGAAAAAAGGGAAAAGGATAGGAACGAAAAAAGGCGGAAAAAGGAAAAAGACGGGAAGATCGTTCCAACAGTGATTTCTAGGTAGATATAAAAATAATGTCCTGAGGGCGTTTTGTCTTAGGGGACTTTCTGTACGTTTACTCGCTGGACATTTTATGTCATTTTACGAACCGATATTGACGTCGTAAGATGCATCGCATTATCTAGCGTCTAGCCAAGGGTCATAATGTCCATGCAGCAGTAAAAGAGAGCTGTCCAGTTTGGTCTTATGCCAAAGAAATGTTTCGCCAAAAATGTTTCGTGTCGTATTTTGCTGGTGTAACCACATCCAAAAAATTTGTAGAACGTTGTTCAAATATTTCTAGCAGGGATGCGCACGGCTTTAATATAAGCTTGGGTATAGCGGTTATAGGTGAAATAAAACACAACAAAATGTTTTAACGGCCGCCAACCGCCAGTGGTTTGTAAGACGCGTCCAGAGAACGTGTTTTTACTTTTTACAGCTAGGCCTAACCAGGCCAAAAACATTTTTTGAATCAACTTGCAACTTTTTTAATGGAAAGACAAAGAAAAAGACCACATGCAGGAAAAATATTTCCGTGAAGCCTCCTTTTTTCGACGCAGGCAAAAAGTACAGTTTGATGATGAACTGTCAATATGCGTGCTGTATTAATTATAAATCGCCGGGTTTTTGCAGCGTAACTTAAACAAAGTGAGCAGGTAAATCAAAAAGTGAAAGTATTCGTAGTAATAAGACTCTACTCAGTGTAGATGACAGGTTGATATATACGGAAGGATTCTGGCTGGATGTCTGATATACGACCTAATACGTCTACGCGGTTTCCGGACTACAGACTTGCTTCCTCGTTTATGATATTTCCACAGACAGACCAGAGGCCAATATCCGGCCGAACATGCAGATGCGTTGGAGGCCGGTCGGGGCAACTGCGAACCAACTTAATGCGTACCCGAGGCTCAAAATTAGTCTGCGATATATTCGGAGAGTCGCTAAAATCGACTGGTAGCAATGACATCCAGAATTTTGGAATAGTGGGGTGAAGTCACCGACTGAGGAAAGCCGGAGAGGGTTGTGATTTTTTTTGATTTTATGCAGAAATAATGCATTTTGTGCAAAATTTGCATTTGGTTATAAAATGCATCCAGTCCATGAGAGGGGGCGCTTTCCCTGAATCATCCACTGACAAATGGCACTTTTCTTAAACCCCAATTTCGTCAAAATTATGCTTTTTAGTTACGCCATATCCGACAAAAGTTACGTTTGCAATTCAAAAGATTACTGTTGGCGTCGTGGTTATCGGGTTCTAGGCAACGCCAAAATGAGGATCAAAACTTTTTTAAAATCGACTAAAATCGCGTACGATAAACCCAAAACTTAAAACTTTGTTTTAACGTGATCGTCGCTCAAAATCTCTTTTACTCCTACTGTTCAACATTAGGTTAAGAAGCGATAACTGTTTTAGGATTTAGTTCAGTTTTAGCTTTAGTTTTTTTTTTCGCAGATGTGTGCAATATTGTTCTAAATGTTATGTTTTGTTTTGGTTTCGCAGTTATATTTTAGTTTGGTCTTGTCTTTTGTAGTTGCATTAAAAAATCGTAAGCAAAATAATGAAAATATACGAAACAGAAAAAATAAAATCGCCGGTGTATTAAGTAGCTTTGGTGCGGAGATTTATAAATAACTCGCGATAATCGTAGGCAGATTTAATTGCAGACTCATCTCGGCAAACATGTCGACCGAAGTGGCAGCATGAAATGGCTTGGGTTCACTAAGATTTGACATTTCAAGATTTTGCTATTCAGAACAACCGGAAATAGTATGATCCACGCGCACGCGGAGCAATTAATCAAACACAATGTGCACTCACTTCGGATGCAGCACAAAAATGTCGCAGTTTTTGCCCGGTTATGCTCCCCGGTCATCATCGATCTCGCAGTTTGTGCACATATCGTACATAAAAATTAATGTAATGTGATAAAGAGCGTCCATCAAACGTTTCGGTGTAAAGACGCGTACAGAGCGACGTAAATGAACTGAACTGACATGGTTCAATTTTTGACGAACTGGCCAATAGGCAAGCAGTGAAGCATTACAGTAGGCACCGTCTAACGGCGTCGGTGTCTACGCGATTACGGACACTTAACGCGTCAACCAATGACCAATGCGCTCGCCCTGCTCTCCCATTGGTCAGTTTGTCAAAATTTTAACCGCGTGAGTTCAGTTCAGTTTAATTACGTCGCTCTGTGTGCATCTTAAAAGTTGCTAAGTTCGTGGACAGAATTTAAGTTTGTTCAAATTGATTAGAACTGACGTAAGCTGTTGGCAAATCCCAAACTGCTTAGCAAGCTGTTGACGACTCGTGCTGCGACGCACGTCATTAGTGACGTCTTTCTCTTGCTCTGTGCATGCAACTCGTTAACAGCTGCTGTCGCTGATCAAAGACGCCGCATCCGGCGCGTCGTTGTCATGGCAACAGCTGCCGCATCACGATCACGTGAAGCGTAGGGGGATTGAAGACAATGCCTAGAACTGTCTGGAGAGGAATTCAATACGCTGTATTGTTTTTATGCTTGAGGAACGATGTAAGATCGTTAGTGGCCGATTTATTGCGAAATCATGGATACTCTATACGCCAGTGAAATATCTTAACTCGGCCCATATTTGGTGAAGAAATGAACAAGAATAAAATTCTGTTTTTAGTTAACGGTTACTATGTACTACAACTGCTGCTATGATGTATTTATATTTAAACCACACTTAGCTCGCACTGGTACCGTTTTTGCAACTTTTGGCTTCAGTCGTGCGTCATAAAGCAAACGATGGTGTAGCGCGGTTTAAATTTGATACCGCACTGTCTGCAGTGGTATAAGCTCTTACTGCGTCCTTGCTTGCTTACTTTATCTACTCCAGCAGTCCGGTATTCGGTACAGGCAAACTCAGCCTCCTATCCTCTGTGGGATGGGAAATGCGAAGTAGCTTTCGGGCTACGGGGTGAAGGCCTAGTGTGGCTGATTGGGGTGGTGGCATGTCCGCTTGCTGCAAACCGCGGGTCCAATCGTTTACTGACACGGGCAATAAATGGCCGCATAGTGCGCTGCAGTATCATTAGCTCATGCCGATCAGCTGCCATTTCTGACATCGTAAAGCGCTTCTGGCCACGTGTCCGTCTCATGCAATAAGCGCTGTAGCAATTACCGGACTTTACCTTTATTTTTTACATCCGACCCGACCAGATGCATACCGTTCGAGAGAGAAGAAACTGGGGTGATACTGACGTGTGTGCGTCACGTTTGCACTACAGTAACGTGTTTTAGGAGGAGGCTTCAGTCGTCGTCGACCTTCATTCTATTGCGTTGTTTCTGTGTGTCGCAGCCAGCCGACCCATCTCTGCAATAAGACGCGTATCCCTGCAACGTCACATGGTGCAGCCGGTGCCGCACCGCGCTGTTCGAGTCGAACGGGTCCAGATTTCTTCAACGATGGCGTAAAGTGCATAATGGGGTGTTTACACGATCCAGCAAACTTCCAGCAAATGTATTCAGAATACACATGCTAATGCTGGATGTTTGCTGGATCATGTAAACACCCTATAAGTAAACGACATATAGTGCAGCGGCAGAGCAGTTTCCGATCAAATTTTCCTCATTCATCTAGTCGCGTGCCAGCTCACCGATTTTCCGCTCTCTCCATTAGCCGTTTCATTTTATGCCGACAAAGTAGCCTACTTTTTAATTATCCTTCTTCGCCGTCTGATATTCTTCGCAGTCCGATACCTTTTGCAAATTTGGTTTGATTCTAATAGCTTTTTTCTCAGCTGCTTCATTCTAAAATGAACTGTGGAAGAAGCTCTTTCATATTTTACCATATTTCGTATCAAATATATTGCAGCGTTTGTTTTTCTATGAGTCAAATATGATGTTACAAACTTACGAAATTTTTGTCATACGTTTGGGACAAATATTGACCAGTTTTCATAATTTTAGTGTTAAAGCGCGTACAGAGCGACGAAATTTAACTGAACTGAACTGACACGGTTCAGTTTTTGACGAACTGACCAATGGGCACACAGGGCTCGTTCCTTGGTCGTTGGTTAACGGGTTCGTGCACATAGTCATGTAGACACCGACGCCGTTAGACGGTGCCTATACCGTAATTCATTACTGATTGCCTGTTGGCCAGTTTGTTAAAAACTAAAACATGCCAGTTCAGTTCAGTTCAGTTACGCGCCTTTACGCTTTGCGGTAAAGTTGCAACAAACGAATAATTAAAACATCGAGAGAGCAGAGCCCTGCGTGATTTAGGCCGGGCTAATGAGTAACGAGAATTTCGTGTTGTATTGTGTGGCACAGTATTCAGGCAAGGCGATGTCGGTACGAACTGGTACGCCGTGCTGTCCGGCTCAGTGGACATGAACGTCTCCGAAACCGGCGACTCCAAGGTCTATCTGTACAGTACAATACAATACAATAGAGAATTTGCACTCAAAAACTGACAAACAAACTGTCAGTTCAATCTAGCACATAAACTTAAAAGAACTGTAGTACTTACGTAACGTTTATTATGGCATGGTGTAGGTCAAAACAAACATTATTGTACATGTATAAATCATATGTTAACTGGCTTTAAAGACCCTGCCCAACCGTTTGGTTTCAATTCGGTCTTTAGTTTAAAACTTATTTCACTGGCAATAAATAATACCTTTTACGAAAATACGCTATATAAACGCACTTTTAACATGGACATTTGTTAAAGCGGCGGCCGCATTTAACCCAACGTCGTCAGTCCGGAACGGCAACGTTGTTAGGCGTAATCACTTTAGCGCAAGCACTTTCGTTTATAGCTACTCATTTCTTCATAAATTGTTTTGTCTGTGGTCTGTCGTTTGTCACATTTGTCCACCTGCTTAAACGGCTCACATGCTATTTGGTAAGTACACTTGCGATGTCCAATATAACACATTGTTTCACAGATCAACTCAGTCTCTCATATCTCCGGCGTACGTTAATGTGCTAGATGGAGTCTCTGGTCGCTCAGCTAAGGAAAAAAATTTGGAGAAAGATTGAATCCCCAGTCGAAAACTGCACTTGTCTACAACACCCATCAGCGATTTTGCTTTTTACGAAATAACTCTCGTTTTTAACCGACCGTACTTAAGTAACGGTCGAACGGTCGAACTTATGGTATGGTTGTCGTCCGTCCGTCTGTCCGTCGTCTGTCTGTCTGTCTGTAACGGATGTATTGTGGCTAAACAATAGGCCTTTAAAAATTTTTACCCACGAATAGTTAGCCCTGTGTCATAAATTTAAGCGTGCAACATTTCAGCAATCTAGTGTAAAAAGAACATTTTTAAATTCGGGGTTAACTGGAAGGAACAAAGAAAATGTGCGTATTCCAACGGAAAACTGGCCATATCTCGGAAACGGTAAGAGATATGGCCAAGATTACTATTAATCATTAAGAGGAAGTGGCATACGCCCTGTTAGATAAAATGAAAATCATCGACATTGGATGATTTTTAAGGTCACTGACAACCAGTACGGTCGGCTATCCTAGCGACAGCTGGGCTTTTTGTTGTTTATTGCTGCATTGCTGCTGTATTATAGGATTCGGTAACTCTGTGCACGCTGGGCATGGGCACGGCATTCGGCGAGTCGATACTCAACGACAGTCCACGTCACTCGACGGTCGTCACTCGCGAATACTGTGAGCTGCTTCGCGTTGAGCAGAAGGACTTCAAGATCCTCTGGGAGGTAGGCAATAAGCAGCCCAGACCCATCTTGAAGCTACGGAGCGTCACCTGCCATATGAGATCACACAGTGTTACCTGCCACCCAACACTGCTTAACAGGCCCCGCCTCAATCCCAGCCAGAGATCGAAGCCGGTACTCGATTTACTTACCCTGGAGGGATGAAAGGCTGAGTTGACCTTGCTGTTGGTTATATATACCAAGACGGTTTTCCTTGTCTGCCGACAGTCATCCATCCGAGAAATAACCACTTGGTGGCGTCCCGACCAGTAGGTATTATCGTATTGTTCGTTTCCGTAGCTCTTGTTATCAGCGTCATTGCAAACTGATACGCCAGTCACACTAGTAGTCTATAAACGAACAATGATATTAATTTTTGTCATTTTAAGTTTGATATATTCAAAATTTTTTACGAGCACAGTTGGCTGCGGATTTGCAATGCCGTGTTATCAGAGATTCTACCGTCACATCGCAAACACGTCGTTTTTTATACACTGCAGAAATTATGCCAAATTTTGCATTCAGGCACAACTCTTTGCGGTCTCACTCGTCCTATTATCTCATTATTGCGTGTTCTGTAGGACTTAAAATGCATGGAGTTATGTGCAATTGCGATTCAACTTCTTTCGCTTGCTTAAAGCTGATTGATTCGTATATTTTTTATGTAGCTGGCATAATATTTGCTTTCTCGGCGTTAGGTTAGTCTGAGAGTTACATTTTCCGATTTTCTTCAGTTAGAAGCTCGGTGCGCTGTGGGAATGCGAATGGTGAATAATAATTTGTTGCAGCGTAACAAGCAGCTGATGCAAACGATGCTGAACCCATACTACTCCGTCAACGTACCTCCCGACAACTGTGGTTAGTTCCCAGTCTTTTAGTTTTTCTTTTTTTCTGCGCTGCCTAACATCAAACAGTGGCGATAGGCACTCAATATCAGGCCCGTAGCTAAGGCAGAGAGGTCTTGGGGGTCTGAAAATCCCTTGATCTCCAAAAAGTTTACAAATCTGATTGCAGTAATTCGTTTCTTTTTTCTACCACTCAACTATTCCTTTCTCTTCGAACAAAATGAGTTTGTTATCTAGGGACGTTTTGTTAAAAAATCCGGTAGTGATACCGCGAACTCCGCTATACTAGGAAGGGACAACGTTTTCTCGGACCCTAACCAACGCTGCGTGTGGCCGTGTGCTGGTTGGCGCCCCAAATGCTGAGACCTCTATGCATTAAGACACTCGATCACCTGTTGTCCACGGGTTTGAGTTTGGTTTGCAGTTTTGTTGTGTGCAACTCTGCGAAAAAATATTTTACACTCTTAGTCACTGTGTTTCATTTAATTATCCCGACAAAGCGTAGATCTAATAGCATCAACGTAGCGTGACATTTAATCAACATCTCTGTTATCTAATCTGTCCAATCACGTCACATCTTAGTCACATATCCTGTATTGCTTGTTCACAATCTTTGGTGCCACAGAGCCGTAGTGAGTGACCTCTTATACCCTACTACCATTAACCCACAACCAGTGTTCCGTCTCTTTTACAGGGCGATCCACAAAAACGCAATTGAAATACAGTGGTTTTTGCGCAAATTATGCCAAATCCAAACTAGAAACCGCTTTCCAGCTCTAACCATTTACTGATTGTACATGAATATTAAATCGTGAAAAGATATGAAGCTGTTGTGAATAGCATACGATTGATTAAATTAACTACCAATAACTTAGCCTATCTTCATCGTCTTACTATTTCTATATTGATCTTACGGGTAAAATATTTAGCAAGTCTCATGGCGTTGAGCTACTTTAGCACGTTCGCGATAACTTTGCCGTAAGGATGGTCGAAGACGAAAGAAATGCTGCAATTAAACTGAAACGAAGTATAAAGGCGCGTATAGAGCGACGTAACTGAACTGAACTGAACTGACGTGGTTTAGTTTTTGACGAACTGACTAATGGGCAAGCATGGCGAGCCTATTGGGCATTGATTGACGCGTACTTGAGCGTAGTCACGTAGGGCAACTACGCCGTTAGATGACGCTTACTGTAACGCATTACTGCTTGCTCATTAATCAGTTTGTCAAAAACTAAACGGCTTCAGTTTCGTTCAGTTTAGTTACGTCGTTTTGTACGCGCTTCAAGTCTGTATGTAGAGTACTGCTGCTGTAGATGAATGGAAGATGCGACAGAACGAGCTGCAGCAGTCGGCGGTGAAAGTGAACGCGTGCAGCAACAGCCAGGACGCAGCCGACGACAACGATAACGATGATCAGCTCATGAAACCCACCACTCCCATCACCGCCGTAAGATCAGTCACGATTTACGCTTATTGTCTTCCACAACCGTTTATAATCATTATCATAATCACAATAATATGTCATACTGTTCTATCTACAACAGTTAGACCGATGTTGCATTACGATGTCAGATGGGGAATCGGTGAGTTTTAAACTGTGTACGAAAAACCGGAGCATAATCCATGTTTTTTTGATGTGAGAAAGAATCTGGTTCCAGATTTTTGGATCGCAGATGATGAAGGCGCGCTTTCCGAACTGGGTCCGTGTCCTCACGGCAACAGCTTCGGAATTAGTATCCGCAACTCAAATGTGTTTCAAATGTTGTGGAAAACGAACGCAGTGCAAGTCTGCTACACAAGCAGAGATTTAATTCTAAATTTTGCAGGAAAAAAACAGTCATTTTAGATCCGTCTGAAATAAATATGTTAATAAAATGCTAACTCGGCCTTCCATCTTTCCGGGATACGTAAATCAAGTATCGGCTTGCTTGGCTGAGGTTAAAGCGGGGCGCGTTTACCCATTTTGGGTGCCACGCATGTTAAGTTTTTAGACCTCATTTGTAAAAAAATATCACGCCATTATCTGTAAAAGCCTTTATCTGTAATGCTAACCCTACTTTAACCCTAACCCAAATTTTTACAGATAATGGCTTATTACAGATAAGGGGCCTAACACATGTAATGCTATGTGATCGCATATAGCAGGTGACGCTCTGTGTGTATGGGCGTGTTAGGTGCCGAGCGAGCGGTTGCTACGTGCGGGGCGTGTGCTACGCGCAGTTTTACAGCACGAATCGTCACACATGATAGCTGACCGTAAGCACCATCTGCGCGTCTACCGCAGGGCAATGGTGGGTGCTGACATGGTCGACTGGCTGGTACAACGCTTTCCGTCACTGGTCCGGTCTCGTTGCCAGGCCGTCGGCGTCTGGCAAGCTCTGCTCGAAGAAGGAGTTCTCGTGCACGGTATAGTGCCTACATCGGGCCGGACGGGTTTCATATGCGTACGCTATACACAAATAGTGGTGGTGGGGCGCCCGTATGATTTTTTTTGCAGTAACTATGATATGATTCAATAATTATGGTAGGTGCAATTTGCGAATGATGGCTAGAATTCCAGTTTCAAGGTTATTTAGCCAAAAAAACTTCGACCGTAAATAGGCAGGAAAAAGTCCAGAAAGGGAAATGTTTCGGGGAAATTTTTGCAGCCCGGTAGAATATGTTTAGGGAAACCGCCCGGCTTCTGTCCACACTGTTTAGTAGTATAGAAAATGACGGCTTCTTCGTGTCAATAATCGAACAAATGTACACGTATTGAAGTCTCTATTGATAAGTATATTAACTGATAGAAACAGTGGTCAGTATGATCAGCTGTATCAGCAGTGCATGTGCAAGTAAGAAAAGTAAGCAAGACCTAAATTTTTATAACGCGTATCGTTAAAAATTAACTTTTTATGCGCTGGTCACACTAGTAAAAGCTGAACGAAATTGTGCAGTGTGCAGGGAACATGTGTTCAAAGACTCGAGTCTGTTCTATCGGTTTATGGACGACGAAGCCGCAGTGCCTGAGTGTGAGGTGGACATAAAGTGTTTTAAGTGTGAAGTGGGCCTGAGGTTTGTGACGTGTGAGGTGGATATGAGGTTGTGTCATGACGAGCTAGTCGACGTCGTGACGCGACTCTGTGACGTGTGAAATGGGCGTGAAACAATGAAATGTGAAGTGAAGTGTGAGACGGCCCTGAGGTCCGCGACGTGTTAGGTGGACATGAGGCAGTGTCGCGAGGAGATAGTCGACGTCGTGACGCGGCTCTGCCACGTGGCTCCTGACGCCATCATGAGAATGATTCTACGCAAACCGTACGATACACATGCACACTGGTCTCTTGAACGTAGGTCAGGACTAAAGGTTAAACGTGCTGTATAGCTCTTTGTAGAAAATCTATCACAGAGTTGCGAAACGTCACCTGCCATATGGGATCACACAGTGTTACCTGCCACCAGATGCAGGTTATCGCGCCCGGGTTTAACTTCAGCCAGATAGGCCGATACTCGATTTGCCTACTTCCCCCCGCTGAGTTGACCTAGGCAGGTGGTTACATACCGAGATGATTTACCTGTTCGCAGGCAGTCACAGATTTTACATTTAATGGGCGGAAACTTGTCGATAATTAAATTTAGCGAGAACTGGACGAAAACCCGAGTTAAGGAACAATACAAGCTAACAATAGCTGACGATGACCAGTTGCTTATGCTACCGTAACTGACGATAAACAATAAAATGACAAATTCGTGACGGTAATTTTTCGCTAAGTGTGTTGTCATGGTTGCATTTAACTGTGCAAAGACATAAAATGTATTAAAATATAATTAAATTTCAGTCTTCTGAGAAAATTAAAACTGTAAAAATTTGCAACTAACGTCCATCAAACTTGTAAAAACTTAAATTATAATTATATTGAGAACTGAAATACAACTGAAGTTCGTTGTCACTGACGCTGTTGCATGTGCAGCCGGGCAGAGAGGATATCGGAAGAGTTGGAAATAATCAACTCAGTCTTCTACCCTTCGCTGGATGGTAAAACAAGTAGGCCTAGTAATAAATGGCGTGTACAGGCTGACAGAGAGAACATCGGAAGAGCTGGAAATGATCTACGAAGAACTGTTACATATCAAAGCACTGTCACATCTGTCGACGATGGTCAAACGAGAACTGGCGGGGGTGCTTGAGTTTGAGGCGCATTGGAACGCCGGCAAAGTCTGTAAGCATTGTATCATGCGTTTATTCCATTCTCTTATACGACAACAGACCCTAAACATGATAGTCGTACAGTGAAGGCCATAAATGACAGAATTTAACAGTGGTATATATAATGCTACTATTGCTACTACTGAGTTTAAGTTGATTAGTATTTAAGACATATGATTGATATGGTTTGATAGATACACCGGTATAAATTTTAAACTTTACTTGTTTAAATGAACATATAGTGGGCGTAGCGCTCGGAATATTTACGAAAAGCGAATCGATTTTTGCAGAACTTATTCAGTTCAACAGTTTTAAATGTTTTTGCTACGTGCCCAAATTTAATTTTTTTGTAATCGTGCGCGACCAGGAATACCTTGATTTTTGCTTGAGTACTTTTGAACGGTCGTATGTTGTAATGTAATGCAGTGTTTAGTCAAGGCGATGAGGGCAAATCGTGGTACATCATTATGAAAGGTTCTGTCAACGTCGTCATCTACGGCAAAGTATGTCGCCCAACGTGCTAATACCGTATAGCCTAACAATTTCAACGTCGACGTAATTTTCAAATGCTGTATACGGTACCATTCTTATCAGTTTCACTCGGTTGGACATGCTGTAGCAGGCTTTTGACTTCTGTAATGCATGATACTGATAGTGTTTATAAAGGCGCACCCAGAACGGCGTAACTAAACTGAACTGACACGGTTTAGTTTTTGATAAACTGACCAATAAGCCAACAGGGCGAACCCATTGGTCATTGGTTGACGTGTACGTGCGTCTAATCACATGGACACGACACCGTTAGACAGTGTCTACTGTAATGCATTACTGCTTGCCCATTGGTGAGTTCGTCAAAAACTAAACAATATCAATTCGATTCGGTTAAGTTTAGTTTAGTTCAAGGTTTGAAAAAAGACAAAAAGAAAAAAAAGTACAAGGAATAGATTTTGCTTTTTCACAAAATCCTGTGTGCGCCTCGTAAGTCTGTAAGTAAGTAAATCAAAGATGATATCCTCTAATGCGTTGCTCATTAACGCTCTGTAAGTGTACGCGCCTCAACATTATTTGTAGGCCTATACAGTCAGCAGGCGGCGTTGCTCGTTTAGCTAATTCTACTTTCCGTCCAACCACAATGCACGTAAAACAACACAAGGCAAAAATAGACACAGCTTTAATTATTGCGTTTTGGTCGTTGCGTCAGCTGCGTACGTTGCGGTCGTTACTTACTTGTTTGCGTGCTTTTTGCGTCACCTGCGCAGAGGCATAACCAGAAATGTGAATTGGGGCCTCATCTCTTTCCTCTCCCTTCCCGTCCTTTTTTTCTAGTTTTTTCTTTTCTTTTTGCCTTCTTTTTCCTTTCTTTTCTTCTTTTTCTTTTCTTTTCTTTTTTTCACTTTTTCTCCATTTTTTTCTTTAGAAATAAAACGATTAATTTTTTTTATCGAGAAAATATGGGAAAGCGCTATGACATTTTTTTAGCAGGGTCTGGGGTAAAGCCTTAGCCGAAATCGAATTCGGTGTGTGACCTACCACGACTTTGTTCGAACCTACCATGGTCTCATTCCGTCCTACGTCACTTTGCTTACTCACTTTTGTGTCCACGGCACAGTTCCCACCTCCACCCACTGTACCGCCTCTACCATGGTAGGCCGGGGATCTGTCGGGCATCACATCTCGTTTCCATAGGCTCAGCATCTGGCTAG
>Ga0056128_1006424_pt1 | contig 14837 bp, 11 predicted proteins | sample WorMetLIZISLAND2_FD_71113 | JGI IMG/M metagenome (GOLD analysis project Ga0056128, IMG submission 71113) | Marine gutless worms symbiont microbial communities from Max Planck institute for Marine Microbiology, Germany - Olavius geniculatus... ...
GGCTATGCTGACGTTCACTGGTGAGGAGCTGTGGGCACTACGGCAGCATGACGTCACGCCACCCAGGCACGTGAGAAAGACTATTTTTAACCTTCATCTGTAGCGGCCAGTTTGACAGCGGCTGCGGCAGCAACGACTACACTGTAGTGGGTTTTCCCACTCGCCGTCCATTGATGCTGATGCTGTCGTGCTGGGCTCTGTCAACGCCCGTTCCGTCGGCAACAAGGTGGCGCTGATCAGCCAAACTGTCGTCGATAAGCGGCTCGACCTGCTGCTGATAACAGAGACGTGGCACGAAAGCTCAGATTGTGTCACATTGAAGAGAGCGACGCCGACCGGGTATCAGTATGTCGAAGCTGCAAAACATAGAGAGGTCGCCTTCTATAACGGAGTGGAGCTACAGTAGAGAATCTAGAAGTTTAATGTATAGGTCTGTGAGTCAAACTAAAGTCTGAGCTCATCTCGTAGTTGATGGAGTTCTAGCCAATTTTTGGCAAAAATTCTACAAATTTCGTTGGCAAGGCAATGAAAGTCAACCATGGTAAACTTACTAAAATTATTTATTTGCTCCACCCTCAAAACCTTTTGTTAGATAATAATAATACGGTTTATTGTGTATGGCAGCCAGTGGCTGGATTGGCATAATATATTATAAGCCTACATTATCTCGAAGATAGCTCGTACATATGTGGAGTTACAGCCCATTTTGTCCCAAATTTCATTCCCATTGCAACGAGGGTCAGTCGGGGAAAAATTCGATTGGCAGCATTCGATGGCCCATCCACAAACCCCCCCCTTTAGACGCAAAAATCTCGCACATATCTCTTACACAAGGCGAGTTATAGCCAATTTTGTCCCAAATTTCGTTGCCATGGCAACAGGGGTCGGTCGGAGAAAAATGCAATTGGCAGCATTCGATGGCCCATCCCCGAAAACCCCCCTTTAGACACAAAAATCTCGCAGATATCTCTTACGCAAGCCAAGTTATAGCCAATTTTGTCCCAAATTTCGTTGCTATGGCAACGGGGGTCGGTCGGGGAAAAATGCAATTGGCAGCATTCGATGGCGCATCCCCGAAAACCATACCCTAGAACCAAAAATTACGACTCTATCTTATACACAGCCAAAGTTATGACCGTTTAAAAAAATTGTTTAATTTTCCCCATAGGTGCCATTGTAATTTTTTTGTGATTTTTGCGAATAAATACGTTAAATATTAAATTTTAATTTTCTAATCCCAAAAAGGCACTTCCTTGTGCAGAACTGCGTCCTTTGACGTATTAAGCGTAAAAATCCCTTAAAAGGTCTGACCTGTGGGTGAGCGGAAGAAAAAAAAACGTATATATAAATAAAATTTTTTGCACATATTTCATCCATTTGCCGAGAAGCCCCCCTTGGAGGAATTTGCATAAAATTTTGCATGATGGGTCCCCTCCCCGACGTTATCAACCGTGCCAAATTTTATCTCAATCGGGTCAGGGGTTTTGATTCTGTGGGGGGTCGAATTCTTGGATTCCCCATAAGAAAGAGTATTTGCCGTTAACACAGGGCTTGAACTACCGTTCAGCCTGTGATAACGGTCATAGTTAGATGCATGATCACAATGAACCATCCACAGGAAGTTGACCACCGCGAATCGAATGGTCACGTGACCGATGACATCACGTGACCCCCAAAAATCAAGGTTGTGACCCCATTATCTTTGAGGTGCCATATCTTAATAACGGTGCCAGATAAACGAGGAGACAATTTCCAATAACGACCTCAACGCCAGTATAATATTAGTCCGTTCTCAAATTGATGCGGGGTCTTTAAAACAAGTTGAAAGGAACGAAAAAGCACTTAGAGGAATACAGGAAAGAATAATGCGGGTGAGGAGTACATTAGATTGGTCACAATCTAATAATATTTCTTGTCCGTTCTTGGCTTGTCTAGCATGAAAACGATTGCGGATAGGCAGACATGCTGTTTATCATAGTGGTGTGCTTTTTACTGGTATCAACACTGATGATTCTGAATGACCTTGAACACCAAAAAGAAGGTTTTTAGTGTTTTTTTTCGATTTTCAGCTGCATAAGAGTGAATTGCAATGAAGTGAATAGAGATAGACCACGATTACCTGCAAAGAAGAACTGCTATAGGCTTTCACATGTTTCATGAGCAATAGCTCAGATTTCGTGTTAGTTTTCCTACTGGAAAGAGAAGTTGCCAAGGCATGAACTACCGTTCAGCCTATGACTAATGTGTACTACTAATACAACTACAACTAGCAGTACAATGACATACACGGGTGGTTTGGAAGAGATGTAGTTCAAGTTGTATTTTCTGCTCCTGCGAGTCTGAAAGTTGGTCTTTGAGTAGATCAACTTCATACTGTAGCTTCTGTTTATCATTGTCCAACTGGGCATTGGTCAGCATCACCTCACGATACTATGACAACAACAATGACAACAACAACTACTACTAAAAGCTACCACTACATCGGTCACGTGATCATTTGACTCGGCATACGTGGTTTCCTATTGGTGGTCCATTGTAACCATGCATCTATCTTGCACCGTTACGGAGATATGGGGCTTCCAAGATATTGGGGTCACGACCTTGACCTTTTGGGGTCACGTGACGTCATCGGTCCGTTTTTGGGCCCAATTTTTGAGTTTGGGGGGTTTTTTCAGGGGTTAGATATTAACTTCGAATTTCGGTTCCCGAAAAGGTTTCAACCTTGCGTGAGACCGCGTTGTTTGAGCCATCGTGCGTGAAAATCTGCCAGGCGGTCTGACCTGTAGGTCGGTCAACAACAAAAAATTATATATACTAGAAAAATTTTCGTTATATTTCACCCATTTGCCGAGAAGCCCCCAATGGACGGATTTGCACGAAATTTTGCACAGGGGGTCGTTTCGCGGACGTAATCACCTGTTTCAAATTTTGTGTTGATCGGTTGAGGGGTTTCGGATCTGCGCGGGGTCGAATTTTGCCATTCTCCATTGACTTAGCCGGTCGCCATTAACACAGGGCTGCGCTACCGCGTGCCTGTGATGACTCACTGTTTTTTTTCATTGCCAGCTACTGTATGTAAACTGTAAAATAATGTTTGAAATGATTATGATGATGAATGGCTGCATTTATACATATATTCTATTTATGGGTAAATGAATAACTTTTGGCTGGCTTGGTAATTACGGTGCTACATTCGGTAAGATGCATACAGTCGAGGAAGGGGGGGTATTTTGGCCTGTGACATATTTTTCATAGGGGTGGCCATGTGTGACAGTTTGTGACAGAGGAGGAAGGGGGGTCAAATTTGGTCCAAAAAGCGTGACATTTTTTGAATGGCCTGAAAGGTAATAGTCCTGTACTTGCTATAATGTTTCTTACATAAGCCAGACACATTCAACAATAAAACAGCAAATTATCAAGCTCTGTGTAAGGACAATGTGATAATGTCAGTCCTCTAAAACAGCAAAAATCATTTGGGTTGGGCATTGGTTGAACATTATTTGTGCAATACATGTAAATTTCTTCATGGTGATTGGTAATGAAACATATTAATTATGCAACAGAGATCACATATTAATAATATATGTGACTTGATGAAATGCTCGCTGGTCAATGTTATGAAATCATTTGGATACACAACCGCACTGGGACTCAACCTGGATCCGACCCTATCCCACATAGGATCTGGCCAGACCCATGGATGCAGAATCCGGCCAAATCTGGACCCTGGCCGGATCCCAAAATTTAGGTGCACCCTTAACAACAACAACAACAGGTAACGCACTTTGCTAGGCACACTGTTGACAACTGCATCACTTGCTGTTGTCACTGTTGATCGTTTTGAGATGACACTAGCTGCATTAGATACAGGTGTTGGCATGGGTGTTGCTTCTGGCAATGACGTCGGCGACGCTAACGACGTCAGCACTGATACGGGCAACGATGACACAGGTGTTACTGCTGCAGATGTCAGCTGCAAAAAAAAACCAAAACCAAAAATACCACAAATAAGCACAAACAGATCAGATATTAGCGTGGAGAGAAAATGCCAGAATCATGCCCTTTGTGACACCTTTTTAAAATTTGGCATGTTGCCAGCTCATGTCACGAGATTTCTAAAACCAAATTGGTGCAGCCCCATGGCGCCGGTAGCTGCAAAATTCAAAATGGCCACGATAGATACAAAACCAACCATATCACAGCTTCTACTAATTGTGTATTCAAGTGTAATACTACTTTTTAATGTTTGGGGGTGTAAGCAATATACTTTACAAGTCTATTTAGCTTTTTGAGGTCAATTTCAACACTTAAATTAAAAAAACCTATTTTATTTGGCATTTCAGACACTTTTTTTACTTATTTTAATCTTATATATTGTGTATCATGCTTTAATACCGTATAGCATTATGTGCGTTGTACAGTGTGGTATGTTGATATGTTGATATTTTTATTTCACCATGTGATGCAATTAATGCAAAGTGTGGTATTGCCACAGTAAGTAAAATTTGAATGACAATAAAATTGTACTGTCATTGGCAAAACTATACCCAAGAGATCCTTTTACAGTTTACACATTCTCTGACAATATGACTATCTCAAAAAAGTAACTGCAGCATCATGCGTTGCGTGCAACAGAATGCCCTTGCGTAAAAAGTAGCCCAACTGTCACGAAGATCAACCATGCTGGTTGCCAGTGACCTTCAAGGTCATCCAAGATTGATGACACTCGTTTCATCTGAAAGGGCGTATGCCACTTCTCATTAGTGATTAACTGTAACCTTGGCCCTATCTCTTACCGTTTCCGAGACACAGCCACTTGTAGCTTGAAACTTCATTTATTGAAAATTGCGGCCAAACCGCTGCAGATGGAGACATGGTTACCATTGACAGCCTATGGGAAGTCGCCAGCGTCCTATCATATGGTACCATCAAATCTCCACTAAATTTGATAATTTTTGGCATACAGATAGCCAAGATGACAGAATTATGTAAGGTACACTCATTGTCCACCTCATGTACTTTTGTCAACGCACTACCGTGTAAAACGCAAATGCTCCAAATTGTTACATAACACGGTGATTAGTAGTATCAGATTGCTAACTTTTTATTATTAATTTGACAGAGAGTGTCATGTAATGTAATAATTTTGTGGCGTTGAATATTCTATGCTGAAAATAGCAGACAACAAAATAATGTATTGATGAGTTCAAAACACATTTCATCCATGAATGAGTTCTGTGCATTTTGATCAGTTGATTGTTAATGTGTCCATCTCTTTTTCATCACAGCTGCACGACACACAGTAGAAGCGATACAGGGGTGACTCAGATTCAGCGCGCTGACATTGAGTGCCTTACAAGTGACTATTACTATTATATTAAGGTGGGTTATTGCGGAACCGTGTGCTGTAATCTTCTCATCTCCGCCGGAGTATCTCCAAGGAGCTGCTTGTAGTTAAAGCGCTTGCCCGTTAAACCCTTTACAGGCAAGGCCCCTTTCCCAACATGGGTAACAGGCTTTCTGCTGCCGGTGCAAAGCTTGGCCTATGGAAAAGAGATGTAAGAGATGCTACGCAGAAAGAGAGTGTGAGCCGAAACGAAAAATCTTACAATGTCGCCCGAGTAAGAAGCCAGATAGAAGTGGAGATGTGTTTCGGAGAAAGTCGCAATCCAGAGGGTGGCGGAACTTATAATATGCAGTGCCAAATGAAAGCTGACATTAAAACAGTTCTCTTGACGTGCTGGTACAAGGCTGCCTTTGTAGACAAGATGTTCTCCAGTGATCTAAGATTGTGGGAGAATCTAAATTGTCGTGCTTCATTAACTGTATTGCTGTAGCAGTTCTTGCTGAACATAAGCACTGTCAGTTGCTCAATGTGCTGCATGTGGACAGAATCTTGTCTCAGTTTGATGGACTCTCTGTCAAACTGATCATTGTTTCAGTTACGGCTGAAACGCTTGTCCAAGCCGTCCAGGCAGATTTCTTTCCAATGCCCAGCACGCTAGAGTTTGTAAAAACATGAAAGAATGGAATGCACTTCTCAGGTAACATCTGCAATGCAACTTCATGAATTGGAATGCCTTTGTACGCCTTACCACTTCCAAAGCCAATCCACAACTCACTAAGCTCAGGACTGCTGAATGCTGTAAAAAAATGAACGGCCAGTATGACGACGTCAGAATCAACTGTCGGCAGAAACGCCTTCTTGTGGCCTTCGATAACAGCAACATCATATGGCTGTCAGCCTCTTTGTGGTCACATGAAAATATGTCAAAAATATGTCAAACAGTTCCACACGAAATTCTGAGCCACACCTCACGTGTGTGGAGTGCACTAGTTCAGTTGAGTTAATAAATACCGGGTGGCGCTAAAAAACGTCCCAAACTTTGCATAACTATAACGGCGTGTATACTTTATGGAGGCCTAATTGCCCAAAAAGAATTACATATCCACTAAAAGCCCATTCCTGGCTGATTTCAAAAATATAGCAAGTAAAATTTTATCGTGTGTCCCACATGGTGAGTTTAGACCTCAAACATGGCTTCTTATAAGAAATGGACCGCTTTCAACATCATATTGTAAACAATGTGATTCAGAATGAACCGAACAAACTGCAAACATTCAAAGTCTCTCAGACACATTTCTACTGCATATAGTCTGAGTGCTGCTGTGTCACGATTTGGTGATTGCAACGCGAGTTCATGAGATATAAAACAGAACTACTTGACACAGCAATCAAAAAGACAACTAATAACTGCCAGTGAAACACAGTTTTATCATTTATTATGGGGCCGTCCTTCCTAGAAGGAGGCCCCATCATGTGTTGATCCTGTCCATCTGTCTGTCTGTCCCATGCCTCCACCTAGAGGGAAAACGAAAACTTGGTAGGAAGGGTCCCTGGGACACCAGTACCGTGTGGACCAATTTCAAGGTCAAGGGGTCAGAAGTCAAGGTCACGGCGGCTTATTGCGTTGTTGGCGAAAAATCCCCATAACTTCGCCGCCTGTTGTCCGATCAACTTGATATTTGGCAGGTGGCGTAAGGATCCCTTGCTGCCTTGCACTGGGTGACCTCGTTGCCATGGCAACGGCCGTTCCGTCGGTCTGTCCGTCCGTTTGTCCGTCGTCTGCCTCCACCTAGAGCGAAAACGAAATGGCCTAGGAAGACCGAACTTGGTAGGAAAAGTCCCTGCGACACCAGCACCCGAGCCAAAAACTGTATAGTCTAAACTCTAGAGTGAATGTACCGTGATTGGAATGTTGTCATCTGACACTTCGTCATTGTCATCATCCTACACACATTGCAATTAAAAAAATTTAAAAATATACAGCTATTAGCAGAAAACCCATCTCAAAAGTGACAGGAGCCATTACCTGCCATATGAGATCACAGACCATCTGCCACCGGACACAAGTGAACATACTCGGGTCACCTTAACCTCAGCCAGACAAACCGGTACAGCTAAGTTGACCTTGGTGTTGGTAATATACCGAGAGGTTTTAAAGGGAAACTATCATGAAAAATCATAATTTAGGTAAACCCAGAAACTAAAACAATAGCATGTCTTTTTTCATTTGTAGCAAAATTCGCACATATAATGTGCATAAAAATCACGTAAATTGCTTTTATTTGTGAGCAAAATTACCGGATCTGAAGTGAACAAAAGAGTCGACACAGTTTGGCATCAATGATGCATGCGTTGCATGCGAGTCCGCGTGCGGACTGGAATCCGCAGAATATTTCTGATCCATGAATGAAATACGGAATCTCTCTTAAATGATAAATTGCTGGTTTTCATAAATAACTATTTATTACTCAGCATTCTGAAAGCTATGGGCAATTTTTATTTTGTTTTAGCCATTAAATACGTGACTTTTTGACGTATGAATCATTTCTATCAAGTTTTATTTCAACATTTTATGCAGCTTTAGGTAACTGGGCCTATGGAGACTATTGGTCTGAGATGAACTGTCAATTCACATGGTACTAAACACTGTGGATGCAAACGGACTGTGCATGAAGTTTGCATACTGCTGCAAATGCGGGTCTCAAATCAGAATCTGCGGACGGGCGCAGACTCAAAAGTTGAAAATCTGCACATCTTTGCTGCTGAGCTATAGTGCGAGGCCGTTGAGCGCAATCGACTGTTTGCATGCAAGATTTCAGTGAAGAAATTGTGATGGTATGTTTGACAAGCCATAACAATTCTAATGTAGACAACTAAGAATTGATTCATCTACAAGACGGCCGACTGTCTTGGCATAAAACGGACGTACAATGTTGGAATCAGCTGATTTATCGGCGTTTGTTCGGCGCGCATTATCCAACTCTGCATCCTACCACTCAGTTACAAGGTTTCAGAGGTGGTCGTCATCGGCACTGCACTCAACACACTGCAGCCGACATCCTCACACTTGTTCATTTGTCGACGCAGTCTGCAGCTTTTATGTTTTGGCAGACGGTGCAGGGTGATTCCCAGAGTGCTCTGGTGATTGGAAAATCCTGTTCCAAAGCACCCCAACATAGTATTCGATCAAAATCTTGTCGAAATTGATCAAAATCCTATTCGTCCCATGTTATTTTTGGCTGCTCTTTGTACCAATGACGTCATCGGTACCAAGCGACTGCACAAGTGTGTCATATAGTATGTTTTGTGTCAACTGTAAAAATGATTAAAGTTCATTTTTTTGCTACAATCAGTCAAAATTTGTTCAAGATTGGCTCATCATAAATTTTATCTTGTTTATGTGTTCACGTATGTCATTTATTCCAAAAAGTGAAATTTTCATGATAGTTTCCCTTTAACTGTCCACTGACATGTCCCATCCAAGCAGAAACCATTTGATAGTAACCCAACCGAGAGTTGCTGTTGTTGTAGTCCACAGCTCCCCTCTTTCGTCAGTTGTCGTCGAGTTTGAAAAAACCATCCAGCAATGACCGGGCTGCTGCAGCTAAACATGTGCATTAGATATGCATCACTTTTTCTGCAGGTTTTTGCCATCCGACATTGACGACCCTAATCTTTGACCTTTTAAACAAAAAAAATTAGCACATTGGTTACTCCAGCCTCGGAAACCTTCACACTACTTTTAGCTTACCATGCCTTTTGATACTTGAGTAAAAAGTCTGCGTGGGACAGAAGACAAAAAGATAGCCAAGATCTGCAATGCAACCAAGTAATAGTAAGAATAAGAAGATAATAAAGTGTAAATTGTTATACATAAACTTCATCAAATACAATCCTAATTTTTTTTTATATTAGCAACCGCTGCTGCCTTCCTTGAAACAACTCTCTGCCAGGTGTCGCTATGCATGACAGTAAGTAATCACAGACTGTATTGGACTGTAGTTTAACCCACCTCACCTTACACTACCTTGTGAAATGCACAAGTCATAGTTTGGCCGTTTACGTCAATGACTTCATACTGAGGAGTGCATGCTTCAGCTCAAAAAATCACTGAGACCACAAAATCATTAAAAATCTGCTACATATTAATAAGAACAAGAACGTGTTTTTACTGGCTTTTTTGCCTAAGACGTTTCATATTGGAAGGTCCATTGTCGGTCTTGCTTTCCATTCGTTGTTGGTCCATTCCCAGTTCGGTTTGTACCTTTTTCTCGGAACAATTAGCTGTTTGTTTGTGTTTACGTCACATGACCGCTGGCCAGTAACTGTCGAGACGGCTGTTCCAGAGGTTTCTCGGCAATGTCCATATCTCAGCCTTGGCCATTGTCACAACATGCCAGTAAAAGTAATGGCACAATTGGCACATGCAGCATCTGTTTTGCTACGCACCAGCTACATAATAAAGATGGAACAGTTCACAAGCATGGACCTAGGAATAATCCTTGCCCTGGACCTCACAAGGCCCCACTGAGCGTTGGGACCCCTGGTTGTCCAGCTTCACGTTCTACTTTTCATACCTCCAGTTCTGCAGCTAACTCACAACCTATCGGTACTGCGTTTGTTGCTACTCAAGGCTCACAGGTTTCTTCAGTCACCAAATTCACACCCCACTGCTACATGGCTGCCAACTCATCCTCCGATCATCAAACACATTCCCAAGTCTGTCAGACCTGCTTGTGCTTCACATTTGTTACATCTGCTGGGCAATGTTGTTTCTAATTCGGGTGATGTTCATCACTGGCTGGCAATTCTGAACTGGACCAGGCTTGTTTTGGCGAATCCCAAGAGAGGTGGTAAGCGTCATAACGTGGCATCGACAGTGAAAAAACGACTGACGTCTCTGCCCGAGTCAAGCACTGCGCAGTGGCCGGCGTCACTCGATGACTGTGTTCCCATCAGTACCAGGCACTCCAAGTCGTCCCTGTCTGATACCATCGCTGCCAAGATGAAAGACGGCAACGTGCGTGCAGCGGTCAAACTCCAACTCAAGCATCCCAAGGCCCCTGCAGATTGGTCAGCTAGTCTTCATTATCCGTGGATGAAACTAAAGTTTTGCAGACCATTCGCTCCTTTCCAGTTGGGTCTTCTGGTGGACCAGATGGTTTTCACCCTCAACATCTGCTGGATTTGGTCAGCTGTCAAGAGTCTGGTGCCGATCTCTTGACGTCTCTCACGGCACTCACCAATCTCCTCTTGCAAGGAAAATGTCATTTAGATATGACTTCCGTCCTGTTTGGCCAGCGTCTAGTGGCGTTGAACAAGAAGTCGGGTGGCATCCGTCCCATTGCAGTTGGGTTCACTTTGCGCAAACTGGCTTTCAAATGCGCCAACTCTTTCGCAGTGTGCAAGCTTGCTCCCTGCTTTGCGCCACGTCAGATGGGAGCGGCTGTTAATGGCGGCTGTGAAGCAGTGGTTCATGCTACTCATCGTTTTCTTGGTTCTCTACAGCCAGGATCTGTCATTGCCAAGCTGGACTTTTCAAACGCATTCAACTGTCTGCATCGTGATTCCATGCTTGAAGCCGTTTTTCAACAAATTCCGGAGATTCACAACTACTCCATTCAGCATACAACCATCATTCTATACTGTGGTTTGACGAGCAGGTGATATGGTTGAAGGAAGACCCGCAGCAGGGTGACACATTGGGCCTCCTACTTTTCTGCCTGACAGTCCAGCCGCTCCTGAACTCTCTACAATTTCCACTCGTTGCTGGCTTCATGGACGATTTCACTCTCGATGGCCCAGAGGATGTTGTGGACCGTGACATTGCTGTGGTGACAAGCACTGGCACCAGTCTGCGCCTCCACCTCAACGTGGCGACGTGTGAGCTTCTGCATCCCCAGGGTAGCGCTATAAAGTCGGCGGTGTTGCGCTCTTTTAGGTCAATAGCGCCGGACGAAGCCACGTTACATGGGGCCCCGTTGTTGCCAAGCAAAAGCCTGGACACAGAACTGGATATGTGCTGCTCCAATTTATCGAAGGCTATCAGTCGCCTGAGTCACACCGAGGCCCATGACGCGCTGGTTTTGTTGCGGTCATGCTTTTGTGCATCGAAGATTCAGCACATTTTGCGTTGCACCCCATGTCACGATCACCAGGCCCACTTTCAATGACCTCCTGAAATCAGGTCTCATGGTTGTAACCAACTGCAATTTGTCAGATGTCCAGTGGCTGCCAGCGTGTTTGCCAGTGAGAGGTGGAGGCCTTTGAATCCATAGAGCTGCTCCGCTTGCACTTTCTGCCTTTCTAGCTTCAGCTGTGGGCAGTCTCGATCTCCAGAATGAAATTCTCGTCAGCGCTGTTGTTTCCTTGGACACTCATGTAGCTGATTCTGAAGTTGAGTGGTTATTCTGCACTCCATGCCGCTGCCTGTATTCCCAGCATCTGCCAAGCAGGCAGTCTGGGACGCTCCAGCCATCACGGCAGACAAGACCGCTGTTTCGAGCAGCTACAGTGACAGCTACCACCAGGCAAGGCTTTCAGTTGTTTCTACACCACACAGCAGCGATTGGCTTCACGCACTTCCGATCTCCGCCTGCGGCCTACGCTTGGATAAGGAGGCCGTCAGTGTCGCAGTTGGTTTGAGACTTGGTGTAGACCTCTGCACGCCCCACGACTGTCCCTGCGGGAAAATGGCAGATGCCAGAGGGTCTCACAGCTTGTCATGTCGTTTGGCCTTTGGCAGGATGGCTCGCTGTCACGAGATCAACGATCTCGTCTGGCGGGCTTTGTGCAAGGCCAACGTCCCATCCATGAGAGAGCCATCTGGTCTTGTCAGAATTTATGGTAAACTCCCTGATGGCAGCACTTTGATTCCTTGGCATGCTGGCAAAGCAATGGCGTGGGATGTCACTGTAGTCAATACACTGTCGGAGTCCTATCTCATGCTCTTTGCCAGTCCAGGTGGTGCAGCAGAGCCTGCCGCGGCCAGAAAATCTGCAAAATATTCATCACTTCCACCTTCACATACATTCCAGCCTTTGGCTTTGGAAACACTGAGACCGACCAATTCTACTGGAATTTCCTTCTTCACCGAGCTGGGCCACAGGTTGTCAGATGTCTCGGGAGACTGTCGCGAAACCACACACTTATTTCAGCGAGTCTCTTTGGCAGTCCAGCGCTACAACTTCAAAGGAACCTTTACAGTTTCTACTGAATTGGAATAGTGCCACTCCAGCAACTTGTTTTTTGTTTTTAACTTTTTTAACCCCCGGGAACCTTTACTACCGCTAGCGCTATTTAATATGAATGGTATTTAGTTTAAGATTGTACATCGACGAACTGAAATGACACATCAACAGCAAGTGAGCCGCTTTGGGTCAATGGTTATTGAATGTTACTGCTGGCAAGTCGCGTCAACATCCACCGCTTACCTTCGTGCCAGGAGGCCATTCTGAGCACATGCTGTAACTAGAAAAGCTGTCAGAGACTGCAGACCTCCGCCAACGCCACGTTGTTCGCCAGATGGCAGCACCATATTCGGTTTGGCAGCGGTTTCCCTTATGCCCCATTGAAAGCAATGTTAACGAAAATTTCAAAGTGATCCAGAATCCAGGATTGATTCTGGATCATCCCAAAAATTGAATCATTTGTAGTTTTTGCCATTCCCAACATTCCCTGAAAATTTCAAAAAGATCCTTCCATAACTTTTTGAGTTATCTTGCTAACACACAGACAGACAGACAGACAAAAAAACTCTGGCAAAACATAACCTCCTTGACGGAGGTAATAAAAATCATGTGATGTAACATGTAAGACTTTCTGAGAGACATTAGCTGTTACTTGTGTTTTTTGCTATTCAGTTAATCATTTCTAAGCTGATGTTACGCTACCCAGTATAAATTTATTGTTGTAAACTGCCAAACTACGACTTCTGAATTTCACAAAATAGAGTGGCAACAGTATTAAAGTAAAATGGGTTAGACTATAACCATTTAAATCAAATTTCATCATGATGTTGCATGTCAAAACTTATCAAAATCGGCCAATGTTTCATGGAGTTATTCGAAAAATAAAAGTGGCACGTTTTTTATTGAGACTCAGTGTATATTGATGAATTTCATGTATAACTCATTTACCATTTCAGCCTGTGAGTCTATTAAAAAACTGCAAACTGGAGACAGACCGCAGCTTGTCGAAGCCGTTCACGCTCAGTGGATCTGATCTGTCTTGCTTCAACCAGCACAGCATGTGAACTAGCCAGACGAGACTCTGCCTACAGACACACCCACTTATACACAGACTCCGCCTACCAACATAAAAATGGATGAAAAGTTAAGACACCTTCCAACACCTTCTGACGACACCTCAAGACTCTTCTGTTCTCGCACAACACCGCCATCAACTATCTGCTACCGCCCACACCTACGATTTGAACTTCTGTTTTGACATATGGTGTGCTACAAATGGAGACAACTTACTTACATACTTACTCACTTTAACCCATATGTGCCAGAGCTATTTTATGATATACTGTTAAAGTAGGTATCCTTTGTAAAAGATGCTAGGCATAAACGGGTTAATGCATGAGAAATATCTTACGCTGACGTCTGGTGTACATATATAACAGGTTGCGCTATATAATCATGGCTCGCAGCACGAAGGAAGCCTCGTGTATGCGACTGCACTCTCTTTCGTGGCTAGGAGACCAGAGCCTCCGAAAGGTGAGGCCAGTAACTTATTGGCCAAAAATCGCAAATTCTGCCCACCCCCTCTCATTTAGCGCTCTTGTTCAAGGTGACTCCCTTCGAATTTATGGAAAAGCTTTATGGTTCCTGATACTAGAGTCTTCCAAGCAGCTGACGGCGAAGATTTGGTGATCCTGTCTTGCACCGTTTTTGACTGATCCACCCATGTGACGGACGGACGGACAGAATTGCGATGGCTAAAACACGCTGAAAGCAGTAGCTGCTTTCGCGCGTAAAAAAGAGAGTCAGAAACAGAAACTGAAACGAAGAAATTCTTCAAAACGGAAACGAAACTGAAACATAAATTACACTGTATAAACGAAACGGAAACTAAAACAAAAATAAAAAGTGAAACTTAAATCACACTGATGGTTACGATGGACCACCAATAGGAAACCACATATGCCGATTACAATGGTCCCAAAAGGCCAAGGTCGTTACCACAAAATACCGGGTGGTGCAAAAAAACGTCCCGAATATTTGCATGCATTATTCACCCGAGCAATCGAAATGAATCAGTGCAAAAGCATATATGTAATGACCAAACATCTTCGAATATGTGTAGGAATTTTCACCTAAAACACTTCTGTATTAGCCGTGATACAAACAAAATAGCATCACACGCCATAAAGCACCTTTTGCAAGTGGCTCATTATTTGAGTTGCCGCTTGTACACAGGCTGCGCCAAAACGTCACAGTAGGCCGAATCACCAGTCAAATGATCAGCAGAGAATGTGCTGAAT
>Ga0056128_1006425_pt1 | contig 14833 bp, 6 predicted proteins | sample WorMetLIZISLAND2_FD_71113 | JGI IMG/M metagenome (GOLD analysis project Ga0056128, IMG submission 71113) | Marine gutless worms symbiont microbial communities from Max Planck institute for Marine Microbiology, Germany - Olavius geniculatus... ...
GTAGCTGGATTTACCAAAGTGGGGCTCTTTGGCATCTGATTTTACGAAAGCCCTGACATCTACGTTTATGAATTTCTCATTTGGGTCTGTGAATATACTATAGCCTAATCTGTGGTAGCCATAAATCAAAGCACTTTAGGCGAAATACGACGCAATGCCAATATTTGATGGTATCAAAAAATTTTATTAAAAATTTAGCTGTTCATTATATCAGTTGTGTTAGTGAAAGGCCAACCAAAAGTTGTGACTAGTTACACGGGCCCCTGGTGGACAGGGGGGCCAAGAGGGGCCCGGAAGCAAGCCTTGCACAATTTCCCCATATTTCAGCACTGCAGTCCAGTCCAAAGTCTACAGTTACTCAGCTGGCTGTTCGTGACTAGAGACTTTTACATCAAGACCACCCTGCATACAGCAACGACCTTACCCCAAGTGACTATTATCTGTTTTGAAATCTGATAATGATGGTGTCCGCTATCCATGATGATGAATGACTCGAGCCTTTTTTACTGACGCTGGAAATTGCTTCTGTTTAATGCTCTGTGACGTCGTAAATTACAACGACATCATATCCGCAACCGACTCATTAGAGTTCGTAAAGGATGTGCGTTTCACTGATGTATAGATTGTAGAAAATATTGTTGTCTAATATGTCGTGTCCGGAAACTTTTGGGATGACCCTCATATACTCTGTCAGGCAGGACGTTAAATCCTACTTACTCATCATAGTTGACTAGTTGAGTCTGAACTATATTGGACATCTGGTGCATATGTGTGGGTTGCAGTATGCCGACCCAGTTGCCGATCTCATTGACAAGTGGGGCGTGTTCCACGCTCGCCTGTTCCGAGACTCTTGCATCTTTCATCGAGGAAGCTTCGTGAAGGTAGAAAAACATCATTGATATCATGCTTGTTGAGATGATGGTGTGATTAATCGCATTCAGGGCGGCACATGATAAGGGAAAAAGGTACGAGTAAAGATAACCCATGCTCGAAATGAGCGTAGGGGCTGGAGCTGATCCCAATCTCTAGGCAGTCAGCCCGTAGGTGACGTAGTCATAAACTCGGTGGTAGGCTGCCATTACTTTCCACCAGTCCTGCGGTTACATTCCCAGCCAGAGAGCATCACCGCCGCTTGGCCGGTACCAAATTATACTGCTTGGTGACAGAGGCAAATGCATGTGAATAACTTGCCTAGAGTCACTACCTGGCAGTGCACCGGTCTAGAATCAAACCGGGGACCTCAGTGTCACAAGTTCGACACGCTATCAATACAACACCAAGCCACACCATTTTACATTTGTTCTTGAAAAAGACGACTAAAGATGACAAATGACTAGGCATGACAGTCTCTGTCTTATGGTGCCACAGTGGTTGATCCCGGTTTTTAGGCAGTAAGCCTGCAAGTGTCGTAGTCATAAACCCAGTGGTAGACTGCCATTACTTTCTACCTTTGACCAGTACCGAATTACACTGTTTGGTGGCAGAGGCTTAAGGTTGTTACCTGACAGCTGGAATCAAGCCGGGGATCTCAGGGTCCTGGTGTTTGACACACTAAGTATGTTACAATGTCAAGCCACACGATAAAAAGGTGAAGTTTACATATCTGGACAAAGTAATTGGAACAGTTTTTTAAACGATAAACCTCGATCGTTGCAATAAAGGGTGGTCGTGTTAAGTGCAGTGCTGTTTATTCGTGTGCTCCATATGACCACACTTCACTCCAAATGACCTGTACTGTGTAGGGTGGGATGTAAAACCCTAATCACTTACTCACTCACTCTGTAATGAGCAAGGCAGATCGTTTACAAAACTGTCCAATTGCTTAGTCTGTGCGAAATATGTAGCTTCCACTTTTTGTGTGCCACGCAGTATGTTAGAAACTGGATCCCTGTTTTTTTTTAGTTAAGCAAATGTTGCCCAGTATTCAGGTAGTTTTTGTGATATATAATTGTTTAGTTTACTTGATTCCATTTTCTGCACATGACAGGCTTAACAGAACCAGTCCCTGGTGCCATTTATAGCAATTACAGTTTGCAGACATAGCCTTACCTTACCTTACCTCAGGTCTGGGCAGGCTCTCACACCTGCCCAGCGCTGAGGCCGTATCAGCTCGACCCAATGCGCATCCCCAAATGTAACCATAAGATTACAAGAAACAGCTATGAAGCCGTGAACGGTTGTGATGCCATAAATAAACAACTGTGAAGCTGCAGTCTGCCATGAAACCAAAACCAGCACAAAAGCACTGGTAACGTGTAGCAAATCTGCTTTCATGGTTTGGTCAGCTCTTAGTTAGCTCCTACCCTCCAGGTTTTAGAAATCTTTCGGGTCATTGGTGCAAAGCTCCACCACCACGACAAGGTGGCTGACCACGGTGGGGATGCAGACATAGCATGCACCATAATAAGTCATTGCAGTGAATTTATGTTTTTTACATGCTCGGAATGAATGTTATTTGCTTGTGTACGTAGGATCTGAGTCGACTTGGCCGGGATTTAAGTCAAGTTGTCATTGTTGATAATTCTCCAGCTTCATATGTACTACATCCTGAAAATGCAGTGAGTATAGCTGTTGATTTGACTTACTGCTTGTTGTTGTTGTTGTTGTGACTTTTTGCATTTATTAGCCAGTATTTTTTCTTACAGGTTCTCATCTCAGGCCGCACTCAATGAACATAATTCTCAAATACTTGTTCAGACAAATGATCTGGTCTACGTTGATTATATAGACTCACATATGGACAGACGTCTAATTGTTTTCGTGTGTTTTTCTAGTTTTTTTTATGTAAGTCCAATGGTCAGCTTTAAAATACTTGATTTTCAAAACTAGTAATGGAAAATTGGCAGGCTAAAGTGGACTTGGATGGAATTATGTCATGAAAATTCCTCGCTATAATAAATCACTGGCCAGGTCAGGCTGCAAAACTGAATCAGTTGTGACTGGCTGTCCCAAGGGTCCAGTTTGGGTAAAATAAGTCAGATGACTGCATCAGTATGCTAGTAGTACTAGCAGTGGTGTAGAAACATTAATTGGGGGCCTTCACTCTGCGTGCCCTTCTTTTTCCTCCACTTTTTTTCCCTACCCTCTAGTCTGTTTTCTATTTTTTATGCCTTTCTCTCACCCTTGTCTTTTTACCTCCATTTCCCCTTCTCTTTCTTCGCTTAGAAGTAGGACTTCTAAAATCCAGCCAGGGGCCTGTGGAGTGCTGTGAGCTCCCTTAGTGCGGTCTGAGAAATCGAATTTGGTGTATTATAGCCTTAAAATATGAGATCTAGTGGCAGCAGTTTTAATTATTTTCTCGACACTAAACTGACCAAATTTATTGCAGTTTAAATGTGTGTTTATGTCTTGTCTCGGGAATTGCAGGACAGAGCACATGAAATTTGAAACTTCTTAATATATTTTTTTAACAAAAATTGTGCCCATTTGCTGAGCTTTTTGTCTCCTCTTTCCTTGCCTATGTCATTGAGTACTAGTGTCGTCAGCAGCAACAATGTCAGGAATAACAATTGTCTTGTTATTCCTGTGATTAATAATTAGTTTGCAGAAAAGAGTTTTTTGCAAGTAGTTGTAAGTTTTGTAATTAGTAGTTTTTCAGTAAGATCTTTCAAAAGCTTCGACTAAAACAAATTGCCGAAGAACATAATCGGAATTTGAGTTTTAAATCAAAGCGAGTTAGATTTCTGTTGTTTGAAATTTTTTCGACATCGTCGGAATGTCGTTAGTTTTGGCTTGCTTGTCGGTTTTGTGTAGGTACCAGTCACATCGTGGTTTGATGATATGTCAGATACAGAGTTACTGGATCTGCTGCCATTGTTTGAGAACATTGCTAGCGCCGACAACGCGTATACAATGATCCGCAGTGGTACCACGAAACACTCGCTGCAGTGCTGTACAGGCCGGCAGACTATGGTACCTAGTGTTCCTTTGAACCGATAGCTTCACAAATGGACTGCGTTCGGCTGTGTCAGAATTTCACATGAACCAGGGCTCGAATTGGGACAGTATGGACCAGCATGGCGTACCGGCGCCTGATTGGCCATCTGGAAAGCATTCCGTCACTTTTTTTTTTGAGAAAAGGCATAGCATTATTTTTTGTAGGCTGTTTTCTGAGATTTTGGTAACCGGTCACTGAGGTTTGCATTTATCAAAGGCCTAAATAGTGCTAGCTTAAGGGGAGAAAGGCAGTGCTGCCATAGCGGCACTTATTTTTTCTCACTTCGAGCTTTGGTGTGAACTGTAAATCACTGGTGATAATTCAATCAGCATGTGAGCTACACTGAACATTGACCCCTCGCCGACTCATTTGGGCTACGTGAGGTTTCAGCCATTTTCTGCATGAGAATTAAACCTTCTCGCACCACCCCCACTTGATAGGCACGGTCTTGGTGTGAGCAAGAAATATAGCTGCTCTAAGTAAACTGTCAGGTCAGCTTTTGGTGATTTTTGAACATTGCTTTATCTTGGATTCATTTCTGACATGAATGATGTGATTTAGATTTTTTTGCCTACTTGAACAACAATCATTTTTTTCTACCTATTTATAACTCTTCATTAATATAGCTATTACACGTAGTGTTATTCACACTACTAGCAGATATTTTTGATTAAAGTCGGTAAAGTTGTGTTTCGGTATGATTTTTATCTTTTCAGTTGTTTTCAGTTCACATAATGCTTTTGAATGTCACCATTTCATTTCCAGTCTGTATTAGTGGTGTCGGTGTGACGGTCATGTGTGCTTGCCTTGTTTGTTAACAGTTGCGCTGTGCATGTTCATTTTGCAGCTGGTTACAGTTATTTCCTGATGTCTTTGGAGTCAAATATCTAGTGTTGGTTTTATAGTCCCTTTAGGCCTAAATTCCATTACGCCAACTTCACCGAAACTTTCTTGCGGGAAAAGTCGTGGACACAAACCATCTTGACATGTCGAGATGTTTGCGACAAAGTCTGCGACAAACCCATTTGTGTCACTTTAATGGAATTTAGTTTGTTAAAGTACACGGGGAAAGTCGGCGACAAAGTTCGCCGACTTTGTCGCAGACACAAATCACAACAGTCCACGACGCAAATCCTGAAAGTCGACGACATGAATCGTGTCGCAGACTTTCATGATTTGTGTCTGCCACTTTGTCACAAAGTCGGCGTAATGGAATTTGGGCTTTAGTGTGCATGGAACGTAATACAGAGATGTGCTGATCCAGAAATTTTGAGTCCGCATCAGTCCGCAGATTATTGGATTCGCTGTTAGTTCATGTCTGCACTGAATAGGTCTAGCCATCAGTACGTCAGGTTGGCCACTAGGATTCCAGCAGATTATAATTTCACTAACAAAATAACAGCAGTAAACATCTCGGTAATGTATTTTGCTAAACAACGCAGAAATTGAACATGCTTTCCAAAGTCAATCAGCAGTTGTTAGAAAAAACTTGTTACAGATCAGGATCCACGTCAGTCCGCGTCCACAGATTTTGTGTATCTTTGATTCGCTGTCAGTCCGCATCCCCAAAAAGTACCTTTGAATCTGCATCTGTGGATGGACGCGTCCGCAGTTCACACATCTCTGTCGTAATACTAAAGTAGTGTTTGCCCTTGTCGCTTTTTGTTTTTGTGAGTCTTTCTGCTGATTTTACAAAATGTGTTGAGTAGTGATAAATTTAACATAATCTGTTAGGTTCACTGAGTATTTCAGGGTCCTGGAAATTAAAGCTTATGCTCCTGGAAAGTTCAGGAAAAATATTCTTGAAAATCACGCATTTTTTATAGGCTCAAATGAAAAACAATAATATATCATCCAGTTTATGTTGACTGTTCCTTACTTAAATACCGCATGCGACAGTTCAAATTTTTTCTGCTCACTTTGTTTGCTTACATACTTGCTTTTTTTATTATATTTAGCATTCGTGGGCTACGAAAAGCTCCTGGAAAATTTGTCATAGAGTCCTTAAAGTCCTGGACAAGTCCTGGAATTTTTGGCAGTAAAAGAATGGTAACCCTGCTATTTGCATTGTAGAGTCAGCCTTGTGTGCAAATTGCACGTATTTTTGTAATGAAGACAAAGTGTTGGTATATTCTGGTACTGGTGAAGCCCGGTGCCTTAAATGTGTTAGACAGATAGTGTACATATTGTAATGTCATTTAATCCACATTGTGTTATCTTATTTGGACGTCACAAGTCTTAAAACTTAAGTTATTTAAACTAGTCGTCTATTTCACTAGTCATTCAACTGACATTGATGTTTCACGCTAATTTCTTGTCATAATATAGACTTTTTATAGTGAATTCTTTGAACTTACAGCGTACTTCTATAATCACAGTTTTGGAGTTTTGAAAAACTGTTAAGAGTGTGCTAGATCCTCTAGCTTTCACAGCACATGCTAGCTAAAGGATTGATTACACCTTAGATCTTAGTGCATCCCCTTTAGGTTCAGGATATTCCATTGTTTCTGTTGTAAAAGTTTCCACCATTCGTGTGCAAACTGGATGACAGTTTAATGTCTAAGCATTAGTGTGATGCGCTGCTCGCCACAGTAACTTGCTAAATTATTTGACCTTGCTGCAACTTTGATTTTTACCTCACCGCTTCAAAAATTGCACCAATTTCCGTATAAAACTTGGTATAGATTATGTGTATGTTATTGTGTCAAAATCTGTTAAGCCTTGTAACGACTTTTATGCCGATTCCTTGACCTTCAAAACCTAGACTTTAGCCTTAAGTATATGTCAGCAGTGAAGTCACCTCTTCTTTTGGTTTCTAAGATGTGCGAACTGTTTTAGGCATGTACATGTAACACTCATGAACAGTGGATTCTATACCTATACCTGATGGGTGCATCTTGCACTTGGTGAAAAATAGGGCGCATGTTTTGTTGAGGGTGTAGATCAAAACTCTTGCATTAAACCCCCCCTCTATTTTTTACTGGGTAATCTACACCCTTAACAAAACTTCTCGATAGAGAGGCAAAGGAGCCCAAAGGGGGGCTAGTTGAGTCCAAAAGTGGGGGGAATTGCGCCTGATTTTGATTACAGATTTGGGGGGCTAGAAGCCACTGCTAATAAACAGACAACCTGATGCCATAAAGGTCATTGTATCGTAATTGTAAGGACAGTTTAATGTCAGTGTAAGTTGTCATGCTATGTTGTGGTTTAGACAGACATTACATCACTGCCTTGTGTGCAATGTTTAGTCTTATGTTCACCAGGAATACTATCATACATGCATTCTATTATCAACTAAAACTAGTGGATGTTTTCAACAGATGAACATTTCAGTGACTGATTTTCACAACTGGGGATATGCTGCGTCGTTCGTGTACTTATAATTAGCATGTTTTGCCATGTAACGCTTGCCATCAGGTGGTGCCCTGCCACAGTTATTAGGGGCTAGGTCATGATTTACTGTTTGATTAACCCATGATAGTTTGTTGTGATGATGTGGTGTTTTCAACCAAATATTCTTTGGAGTTCAGTGGGTTAAAAGGTGTGTGTAGCTCTTTATGGGAACTGACCCATCTGAGAGCTACAGAGAGTCACCTGTCATTACAGGACCACACTGTGTTAATGTTGCCTTTTTCTTCCGTAATGTACAGATCCTCTTGCGAGTAATGTTGTACATCATACCTGCCAGCCAACACAGGCACTTGCCTTAACCCTTAACCAACAGGACCACCGTCCTCCAATAGACAGCATTTGCAGCCGTAAATAAGCACAATAACTGTCCAATAATATTAAACGGCAAATTGACATGGAAGTTTTATCTTTAATAATTTGTGCATAACAATACACGTTAGTGGCATTTTTTCTTTTGCTTTTTTTTACACATTTTGTTTTTTTTGGAGGCACAGTATGTTTACTGTCAGCTTACTGTGTGCAGTTCTTGAGTGTTGTGTTGATTGAATTCACTATTTTTAGTAAAGAAAATGATACCTGTTTGTTTTGTTGTTTTTGATATATCTGATGACCACATTATATCTAGTTTTGTGTCATAGAATATTTTGCTGCATTAAGTCACTGGGTGAGGTCAAGTTTTGCTAAGACTAGTCTGAGACTAAAGTCTTGACTTTGGGCTTGTCTACGATCTGGGCTTGACTTTAGTCTTGACTTTAGACTTGACTTTTGTTTGCGGTTGTCTATCTTTTTCACGCAACCGTTGAATTACTGCAATAATACGATTAGTTAAATCAACATTATAGAAGTGTTTTCCAGACCTATATTAATTGAGTAATGTGTGCACTGTGCAATATTAGTTTGTTTGCCTATATGGCCATTTTGTGGACATAAAAGGAATTTTGTGCAATATTTGTGCCAGCGATGACGTCATTACTTACGCTAGTGTCGTCTGCGTAGTTAACGCCAGTAGATAGTAAGTAACAAAATGCCTATTAGTTACCCAGATGCCTTGTGTTATTTCACTGGTCAAAAAAGTAAATATTTCGCTCAAATAACTAACTAAACGTCTGTTTGGTCAAGCTGAGCCCTAGTTGTAGGCCTATTGTTTTGTCATTAAAAATTGCCAGCTGATTTAATTTTGATTTTGGTCTCGACTTTGGACTTGACTTTCGGCTTTCGTCAGGTGAAGTTCGGTCCTGACTTTGGTCTTAGGCCAAAGTCCTAAGACTAAATTCTTAGCAAAACTTGACCTCAACCACTGTAGTAAACTGCACATAAGCACTTCCAGGTTCAGTCACAGAACCAAACAAAAATGTAGTTTTGCACCGTGCTCAGACTGTTTTTGTGGATTACTTAACTGTCAAGTATTTAGCTAGCCGGTTAGCCAGAAACACCAAAAGTTTGATGGCCAGTCAGAGGCCAGTATGCATATACGTTTAAGATTTCTTGGTATCCAGCTAAAAGCAGGGTTTTGATGCAGTTGAGGGCAGTTGGACAGAGGATACATTTTAAATAAAAGGATAAAATAGTTTGGGACCGCTCAGGGCCGTAGCAGCCGGTCCGACAAGTTGGGCGGCAAGTGCCAGATTAATGTTTGGGAGCAGATTATAAATTTTCGTCAACAATATTTGACTGAATCGAAATATTGGTGCCATTTTTGTGAGAATTAATTTGTACAGTACAAAACAATTTTTAGCTTCAAAGGGGCTTTGCTACGGGAACGACCAGACAATCGATTGTTCGCAGTCATTGACACTCGAATACCGATATTCGGTTTGTGTAACTAAATACTTAATAGTGGCGCAGCTCTAGAACGTTGTAGAAAGATGTTGATTGTTTTTATTGTGCTTGTTGAAAATTATTGTTTTTGTACAGTTTCACTTTCAGAATTCGATTATTAGGCTTTCTGTGCGTCTTTCTGCTTGATTGTCGCCGGATGAATGAGTTAATGTTACAAAAAGTTGCGAAGAGACAGTAGGGACAGGAAAGAGCGAAGCATGAGCGCAGGAAAACACGTCGCCGATGACGACACGCTGCCTGCTGGCTGCAAGCGGCGCCTACAACAAGACGACCCGAAGAAATCCCTGAAATGTAATGCGCTTACTACATTTTCTGACGCGTCAGATAAGTCTAGCCGCATTGTCGTAGGAATAGTGTGTAGTCCTGATGAGTTTAAACATCCCGTGGTTATATGGGTGGTTATAATGACGGATTCCGTTATCCGCATGTTTTTTCATTTTTGATACATTGGCACATTTACGTAGTTGAACTGCATGCATGCATTGATATGGTGCCTAATTTAGTGTACCACGTAGAGCTGAAATGCGGAACATTGAGTTTAAGCAATCATGCATAGGTCTACTGTCAAATAGTTGAAGTGCACAGGTAAAGTACGGATATACCCGTAACCGTGGTACAGGTACAGCGTCGTGGGTAGGGGTCGGGTACTAGTATCGTGTTACAGGTCGGGTCGGGTCGGGTAGCTGAAATTGTCATACTTGCATATCTTTATTTTCCATCTAGTACTGGTATTCGAGAATGCTTTGCTATTGATTATTTCACTTTAAGGGTAGTCCATAAATGACGTCACGTGATTTTAAGGAAAAAGTTACCTCCCCTCCCTCCTTCATCACACTTTGCTGGGCTCCCTTCAACTATGATGTCACAAATGTTTAACTCTCCCCTCCCCCTGGCAGTCTGTAGTGCAGTGTACAGAGATGAGTTTCAGCATATCTAAATTATGATATATAAACTTACATATCCATTATCAAAATTGTCTACTGTCAATTTAATTGCATAAAATTGTGTGAAATTAAGCTGTGTGTTATCAAACGTTTATCGAAGGTCTATGTAGGGCTACGAAGTAAATCTGTTAAGTGTCTAATAGCTCTGTGTGTGTCCTGTTTGTGTGGTCAGTTGTATGCTGGAGTCAAACGAATGAGGACGTTACCGTTATTCTGCATGCAGGACGTCCGCTGAAGCACAGCGACATCGAGGTTGTCTTTAATGACAACAATGTCAATGTTGGTCTCACAGGTTGTGCTCTCTAAACATGTTTTCCCGCTGCTTATTGTGTTCTTTGTGTGGCTTGATTGTGTAATGGTAGTGGGTTGGACTGGTGACCGAAAGGTCCCCGGTTCGATTTTCACCTGGTGCACTGCCATGTAACGACTCTGGGCAAGTTGATTGCACACTTGTGCCTGTCACCAAGGAGTATAATTTGGTACTGGTCAAGGGCAGTGATGATCTCTGGCTGGGAAGTTTATCACGGACCTGGTGGAAAGTACTGGCAGCCTACCACCACCAGGTTTATGACCATGTCACCTGCTGGCTGACTGCCTAGAGATCGGGATCAGCTCTGGCCCTTGCGCTCATTATTACCTCCGCGAAGGATGTTATGTTTTTGCCAGAGTTTGTTTGCCTGTCTGTCTGTCTGTGTGGTAGCAAGACAACTCAAAAAGTTATGGAAGGATTTTCTGAAATTCTCAAGGAATGTCGGGAATGGCAAAAACTACAAGTGATTCAATTTTGGGGGTGATCCGGAATGAATCCTGGATTCTGGATCACTTTGAAATTTTCGTTAACATTGCTTTTAGTGGGGCATAAGGGAAACCGCTGTTAAACCGAATATGGTGCTGCCACCTGGCGAACAACATGGCCTTGGCAGAGGTGTGCGGGCTCTGACTGCTTTCTAGTTGTGTATGGGATACGTTTACTTTTTTTCATTGTGTTTTTTACATCGCAAGATATTGGAGACTGGGGTACAGTACACAGTGACTTCAGCTGACTCATATACTCTGGAATTGCAAGCCATAGCAGATTTGTTTTCTGAGTAACTGTTGTATGTAATTTCAGACTTTGAAAATGTCTTCGTTATTTTTGTACGTTTGAAAATTGCACGATGTTGAGGCTTTGATTGCTTGGGTATCTGTGGCCTGCAGTATGAATGTGTTAGAATTATTCTCAGCAGTTTGATTGATGGGGCTAATGCCAAATTGCTCACAAGGTTGTAATACAAGTCTGGTGGTTGTGCGGTGTTAAGATGGACGAAAGTGGTCCTGCCGCTTTTCGCAACCAGTTCAGGGAAGCGGCTGCAATTTTCGGCTGAAGAAGATGAAGGTGCACTTGATTGCGAAGAAGAAAATGCCAGGCGTGTCATGGACAGATTTTGAGGTAGTAAATGATAGCTTCTCTGGAAACGTGGTTGAGGGATTTTTTTTGTGCTGACATGAAATAGGTACATTTTGAACCAGTATTTTTGTCTGTGTTAACCCCTTTGCTCTGCGTGAAAAAATTTCAGAAGCTCCGCAGGGAAAGGGTTAATTTGGCCGATTTTTCTATGCTTAGTTCAGAACGGCTAGAGTCCCCAAATGTGAACGTGTACCAAATTTGGAGTAGGACTTTTCTGTTCGGCTGTTTGCATCAAGGCAGTGGTGTGTGAATTTATATCTCTTGGTTGGTGTGTCGGACCAATTGATCACGAAGGCATGAGGTTTGACTCCCGGCCATTTTTTTATCCACTATCAGATAATAATCCTGGTCACACACCACAGCCTGTTGGTGCGATGCCACTAAGAAATCAAATCAAAATGAAATAGGATAACTTCATAATAAGCAAACCACGTTTATGTAAAAATGCTCCACACTTTCTTGCATACGGTACTAATATACTTATTTGTTTACCTTACTGTCAATGCTGCATGTTTTAGGCTGGTCCTGAAGGAGACAACCAAACTGTGAGCTCTGAAATGCAGGAAACAGCACGTTCAGACATTGTCATGTTAGAATGTCTAAAGGCTGACATTGGGGGTAATGGAGAGCCATCAGTGTTGGATAGCAATCTTACCATACAACTATCACAGCCCGAGAAGTCTGACCATTGTCACACTGAGCTCAGAGCTGACCATTCCGGTGATCACGGGAAATTGACGAGTAAGTCATTTGCCAGCATTGAATCAGCTGGCAGTGAACAGGCTTTGCCCGGAGGTGAACAGGAGCATGGTTTGTGTGATGATAAGTCAGTAACAGAGGACGATCGCCCAGTGGTGGAAGATGTAACTTTGCCAGCCATGTTGCAGCAAGATGATCCAGATGAACGTTTGTGTGATTATAGTGATACGACAACAGTGATCGATTATGTATCAACTTTCCAGGCCACATTACAGCAAGATCAACTTGATGAACCTTGGTGTGGTGATAGCAGAGTAAGAGAGGGCCGTCACCATGCAGCGATTGATGATGTCTCTCTGACTCGTCTCGCCACATTCGAACAAGATCGACGACATGATGATCTGCAAGGTGACAAGAAAACTGAGGACAAGGCAATGGTAGGGGATGTATCCACTGTACCAGCAGCACCGCAAGGAACTCAGCCAGATGATGGACCACCTCTGTGTAACAGAGTTATGGCAGAGGATGACCACCAGGAAGTGGTAGAAGATGGGGGGTCCACTGTGTGTGCCGACATTTCATCCGGAGTAAGTCTTATGGACATAGATGTCAATGAAGGGACCATCGATTCCACCATTTCCACAGGTAGTGCAGTTTCACATTTGGTTAGCATTAGAGTTTTTTATTATACTGTTGTTAGTCCACCTAGAAGTGATAGCTTTTGAAGCAGGCTTATGTTTTGCTGGCATGTATTACGCGCGACTGCTTTCAGCGCATCTTAGCCATCGCAATTCTGTCTGTCTGTCCGTTTGTCTGTCACATGGGTGGATTAGTCAAAAGCGGTGCAAGCTAGAATCACCAAATCTTCACCGTTGGCTGCCCGGAAGACTCTAGTTTCAGGAACCATAAAGCTTTTCCATAAACTCGAAGGGGGTCACCCTGAACGAGGGCACTAAATGAGAGAGGGTGGGCAAAATTTGCAATTTTTGGCCAATAAGTTGCTGTATCTCAGTAACGGTGCGAGATAGGGCCTAGCTTACTATTAATCACTAATAAGAAGTCATACACTGGCTCTTGATTGGCGCCAAATTCAGTGACCTTGAATGCCAAAAAGGGGGTTTTATGGATTTTTTTGGCGATTTCGGGCTGTGACACAAGTCTATATCATTCACAATGTGGCACCACAGAACTATCGTTATGCGATCCAGATAGAGAATTTGGTATTTGTATATTAACTTAGCGTGTACACCCTAATTTTTAGCTAAACTACTGAACTGGAACTGCTATAGGCTTTCGCGCATCTAGTGAGCATTAGCTCAAATTTCTTGTTTTTATTTTTTCCCCTCACGAGATCTCCGAGCTCCATCAGCTGATCACTGCAAAATTTTGCACGATGCTCGGAAGTGTGGTCAGTTTTTTAATCTTGGTCCAAAATTTTGAGGGGCCCCCCAAAAAATGTAGGGGCCAAAAGCATGCAAAATTTGGCGCGATTTCGGTCGACTTCAAAGTTTGTTGGTGAATATCTCCGGAACGGATAAAGATATTCGAAATTGGTCAGGTACCCGATCGATCACGATTCCTTCCGTGTTAGGCGGAAAAAGTTTGGTGAACTTTGGTCCAGTAATTACAGAGATCTTGATGTGGAATCATACCCACCCAAATTGACTTTTTTGGAAGTCCATATTTTATAGTGTGAGCATGATCACTTATGTACACATTTTTGGGAGCCCGCACCCCAGAAATTTGGGAGAACCAAAAAGTCTAAAATTTGGCTTGATTTCGGACATGTGAATTGTCAGCTAACCGTACTAGCCTTTGCAACCACGGTACAGTGCATTGTCAATTTGTCTATTTTTTTCTGTAATATGTACTGTGGCTATATGGTATGTCGTTGGGGATGGCAATGTACCACTGGATAGGGCACTCAGTAGTAACTATTTTGCTTTCTGCTGCAGTTTGTTATGCAAGTATTTTTGGGAAGTACCGGACTGCTGGTATTAGAAATTATCATTACGTTGGCAGTTATGTAGTAGCCTTTGGGCACAGGCAACAAAATGTTTGCACAACTATACGCTTCGTACTGGTTACTATGCTGTCATATGAAGAAATTATCGGTTGCCAGTTAGTGTGACAGGACATGATGTTGAATTGTTTCAGAAAATGTCATAAATTTGTCAGACTTGAAGCATGACTTTTATGAGGTAAGTTGAAGTATATTAAGTGTTTTTTATTTGTGTTTTGGCATAGTTGATTGTCATGTGACAAAATATGTGAGTCATTTTAAGTGATTTCATTTGAGTAATGCTTCAATGGCATATCTTTCTACTGTCAGAAATGAAGGGCTTAAGATATGGATCAGATATGCAGATGTGTTGCTGAAAAATCTATTCTTAAAGGTTAAAGGTGCATATAGCTCTTAATGATCCCATCTCAGAACTACGGAGCGTCACTTGTCATATGGGATCACACAGTGTTACCTGCCACCCGACAGAGGTGAACGCGCCCCGCCTTAACCCCAGCCAAATAGGCCGGTACTCGATTTACCTACCCCGGAGG
>Ga0056128_1006426_pt1 | contig 14833 bp, 7 predicted proteins | sample WorMetLIZISLAND2_FD_71113 | JGI IMG/M metagenome (GOLD analysis project Ga0056128, IMG submission 71113) | Marine gutless worms symbiont microbial communities from Max Planck institute for Marine Microbiology, Germany - Olavius geniculatus... ...
TCGGAGACCAGCTGACAGTCGGCGGCCAGGTAAGGTGGAGCCATACCAGACAGTGACAAGTAGACCAGAGTGGCCATCTTGAAGTCCACCCGACGCCGAACCGGAAGCCAGTGCAGCTCCTGTAGCACTGGCGTTATGTGGTCATAGCGTTGAGAACTTGAGATATGCTTGGTAATTTTCTGTTATCCAACATAACAGTCCTGTGACAAATGTGAAGTAGTGAAAGTACCAAGTAAAGTACAGTGGTTTAAATGTAGTTACTTTGCTTTTTGAATTATGTATACCATATCGTTAGGACACTGCATATTGCAACAAAACTGAATGGTGCTGGAAAAGGACAAGAAAAAGGTTCTGACACCCATACTGTTAGTTGTTTTTTCGACATAAAAATGAGATGTTGAGTCTTGGCTATCAAAATGAAGCATTTATGACTAACGCTTGCAAAAACTAGCAAGCAGTTGCTGCACAGCAGGTATATAAGTATTTGCAGTAAAGGTGCTACATGTTTTAGTCACTAATAACAGTATAACTGTCTATAGAATTGCAGTCTTAGCATGACTCGTGCGTTGCAGTGCATACAGCTCATTGTTCAGATGGCGACCCAGTTGGTGTGGTAAGCCACAGCATGGCCCGGGGAAAACATCCTCGTGGGGCCCGTCTGGGGAGAATATTTTTGAATTTTGCTTTTTACCATGGCACATTCTGGTGTACTTCATATTTTTGAGCGATGTTGGGGCCCCCAAACGTCACAGGGCCCAGGGAAAACTTCCCTCTGCCCCTCTCGATGGTCCTGGCTGTGTGACCATCTGACATCTCGTGGGCAGCCATGTTATTCATGTATGAACGTCATTCTTTCAGTACTGTGTCATTTTATACAGACTAAATGATATTCTAGAACTCATTGTCATCTCAGTGTAATTTTGTCACTCACTGTCGATGTTACCCCGAAATGTATTCAATACAACTAGGAAGCTTAATTCGAGAGTCGAGACAATCAGAAACTAAGATCTTTCTTCTAGTTGTTGTGGGTTTGATTTTCTGTACCTCTGACCACAATGGTTGACTGGCAAGACCAGCTGTTAGTTAGTAAGTAAAATATATCCTACCAAGTCTTCCAGTTGAACTATTGTTAGGCATATGGGTAATTATAAGAATCTCAGTGTGGAGATAAAATAAACACAATGCCAGAACTGCGTTTTAGATGACCGAACAAGAACATGTTCGGTGTCAAATTGAACACTATACCAGAGCATAAAAAAAACAAATTTACTAGTATATTCTGTCAATACAGCAAAACAACTTATTCAAATTTTTCATTTGCCGTGCTGTCAGCAGAAATTAAAAATATTAGCCAAAAGTATTAAAATTATTATTATCATTAGCATGTTTATAATATATTTATCTGTGGTATTTATCATGGTTGTTCTGCCATCCAAAACGCAGCTAAAGATAACCTATGCAAGGTGCATTGTAATGTGTTTTAGTAGCTGGCAAAGAATTTATTTAGGGCACCAATAATATGCATAAATCTAGCTCTGGTCTGTCCTGTTACTTCGGTCTTAGAATTCTATAGTGCTTGACCAGCAAATAGCTGGTAAGAACAAAGTAGTCTCGTTTTTTGAGTCTATTTGCTTTTGGCCTGCAAACAAGGGCACTGGGAATTGGGCCGAACTTGTAATTTCAGTCACCTGGAGATGCAGTAACTGCATTTTCAGTGCATGCTTTATTGCTAGTGTTTGATATTATACTGTCGTCGTCGGTTTATGTGTGACGGCTGCAAATTGCCGGTACAATGTATTGTGTGTGATGCAGCAATTCTGATATTTTCGATTAACAACCAATCTTTTGACTTTGTTTGTTTTCTATGCAACCAATAATATGCATGCTGCATTACTTAGTTATGCTTAACAACCACAAAATCAAGTGTGTAAATCGGAAAACAATGCAAAAATTACAAATGAGAGCAATGTCACCGGACAACAAAGCAGTAATAGGACTGCCTAAAATTATACATACAGAATGCTTGATAGTGCAATGCCTGTCAGTACTTGAAACATACACCCATTATTGGACACATACTTTGCAAATGCAGTGTAACCACGTCTCATCTTCAGCAAATCTTTAAGATGCTAAAAATTAGTGATGTCATTTGTAAATTTACACGAGTTAATTTTTTAACATGCTAATGTGAGAATGCATAAATTTGACAGCTCTACTAATAAAAATGCTTTGCAGGAATTGCACAATGTTTTGACTAACAGTTCGAGTTTAAATGTACCTTAACTAAACTGAACACAACGTCGCTGAAGTCACAGAACACGAGTGTTCAGCCAGAAGTGGAAATAGTTCTGTAGAAGACATTGAGACGGTGCTGAGTGACTGGTTCAAAGTCACCCCTGTAGCACTGCAGCCAGTCGAGACAGGCATCTATGTGACAGGAGGCTAACAGTTGCACGCAGGCCAGCAGCGAACGCAGCGCACTCAGCTGAGTCTCAGTAGCCACTACAACACACGCCAACATGACTTCCTTGCTCATTACGTCCATGATGACAGATTAGCTATTTCAGCATCATCATGGGTTCAACAGATTGGGGGAGGAAATTGCAATTTTCCCACATACAGCAGCAAATTTTCGTCAGATGAGATATGGGTACTCAGTTTTGCTCCTAAATTTCCCCCAAAATGGGGATTTACTTTTTGGAAGTACATTCTGCGACATATAGAAAATTTTCTAATTTATTTTTAGAAAGGGGCAGTTACCTATTCTGGGAAAACGCTACTGTACCATTTTTCTAGAAAAGCGAAAATGTTAGGGAATTTGACAGAAACAAGACAAAGAAAGATATCTCTAATATCACACACGTGGGCCAATATGAAGTGATTCAATGTCTTAAGCACAAAATCACTGAATAACTTCACATAGCAAGGCCTAGCTTCGAGATTTGTTATGAGATTGAGATTTCGAGGCTGCTAGTAGAGATGGGAACTTGAACAGAACTAGAACCCACGTTTGGATTAAAACAAAACAAACTAGAAATGGAGAGCAAAAAAAATACAAGCAAAACTCGAATTGAACCCTACCCATGGTCAAGAACCCAGACCCAACCCCAAAAGGGAGGGTTCTTTCCCACTTACAGCTGTTAAGCCAAGACCAAAATGTTTGGTCATAAGGCCGAATGTGTCCGATACGAAAACATGTGCAGAATCGTTAAATAATATTACACAGACTAAAACAACTGACAAACCAGTGAGCTAGAGCAGCTATTCAGTGTTGATGTACTGGTGACGTATTAGCTAGTAGTTACCTTTATTGTTCTTGAGGAAGGCAACCAACTGCATCAGCAACGCGTCAGTCTGGTTGTCAACATCTTGCGGACAATGACACAACATCGAACCTATGCACAAAGAGAACCAGTTTATCACCATATCCAACGCACTCAGAAACATCAGAGAAGAAATTCTGTCAGGGAAACTTATTTTTGAACATTTGGGGCAGCACCACAGTTATGTAGCAGTTCAGACAGTAAATTTCTGCATTATCATACCATTATTACATTTATCTTTGTTATATTACCGTTAGATTGCACAAAATGTGTAACTGCAACGTAGAAATGTGTTCGGCAAAGAGTAGGAGAAATGTCAACGTTCCAGAAAGTGCACTCATACACATTCTCTAAACAACTGAGAGAGCGAGCATTTAACCGTAACAAAAGTGGTGGCAATTATACAAGTAGATGTGATAAACAAATCGTACCCAGAATGCCGAGCATCACTCGTGCAACGGCATCTTCATCATCACTTCCAGGCCGCTGCTGCATCTGCGACGAAGACGTTGATGATGAAAGTCGTGCTATCATCGGCAGAAACAACTTGTCCAGCTGCTGTATCGTCCAATTCCACCAGCTGTAGATGCTAAGCAGCTCCAAGCCCAGCTCAATACTGTTCAACACGCCTGCAACTAGAAACACATGGCAACGTGCAGTATAATCACATGAAATATAGAAGCCAAACGCGTAGTAAGTCCACTGGCGTCATGATAATGTCAAGCAACATCAAAGCCACAGTATTATTGCAAAAAACTTTGTTATGCAGTGCTTGAATACTATGAAAGATGTATTGTTGCTATTTTTTTCACGAAAACTTAAATAAATTTAACATCATTTTTCGACTATATCCGGAATTTCGTGTAACATTTGCGGTCCATGAGCTATGTAAGCAAACTGGCTTAACATTTCGTAAAAAATATAGTTCATATAAATTGCACCTTATTGTGCCTTTTAGAATACATTTTATGTAATTTTAAAACAGATACGGTTGACATTACTGTAACCGATCAAAAGTACAAACGAAACAACTGCACATCTTATATAAAACATTGCTGCATGAAAAAACGACAGCAACATATCACACATTATTTTGGGTACCTGCATGTAAATATTTTTGGCTGAAACAGTGCCGATGCTAGCACCCCTGACACAGAAAGCAAAAAGCATGAAACAATGTATTCATCAGTAGTATTCATAGCAGGACGACATACCAAGAGGCTGAGAAGTCTTTCGAGTGGAAATAATGTGTAACCTCAACATATGAACCAGCTGCTGGGCTAACTCATCAGCAGATACTGCGGGAGTCTGCCAGCCACACAGCTTGTTCATGCAGAACAATATCTAACAACCAAACACCAGCAGAACACATTACTTCACCAGACGGTGGCAATGGCAACAACTCTTATTGTGAATGGGTGTAATTTCTTGTGAGCACTACAGCTATGTTGAATTGACGAAAACCATACTCAGCTGAGTAGTCCAACAACATTAATAAACTAAGTGTGTGCATTCATCGTCATTGTTTACTACCCTAAAGGCAGCAGCATATAAACACCTTGATATGTACACGCTGAAAATAAAAACAACTAACAATTATTATGTGAGTTGCTCTCATATAGAATCCAGTACATTCACACTGAACATAATGCAGCACCAGATAAACAACAGCAAATATTTTACGACAACTACAGCGATGCCTGACACGAATGCAAAAAAGTGCAACCTGATTGTGCCGCTTTCTCCGTGGTTTGCCAGCTGGCATAGACTGCGTACAGTAGACGTATTCAGCTACAAGGAACAATGGCTGCAAGGCCACATCTGTCACTATGCAAACAATCAGAACACATCAGACATTCAGCATTAAGCCGAAAACTTAGGATACCAAAACGGTCCAGTTCAACAAGCCCCAAAAACAACTGCTCAAAGTTGGGCACATGATAAATTTTGAAATTCCAGTATTGAGCTTCTTGTACCAAAATGGCCAGCAAAAATAGTCATCATCTGCATGTAACAAATTTAAATGAATGGGTTAAATCTGTTCACCAATGCAAGGCATCAAATTTGGTAGCTCAATATGTCTTTTTATTCAGTGCAGTATTCCGCACATCAAGTACAATGTTCCATCTGTGAAAATATCTACAATTAGTGGATCGCTTTCCAAGCCACAAGTTGACAAATGGGCTGCACTTTGCATCACTGTCATTACTTTTTACAGCTGCATTGCAAAGCTTTTGAATGTGCCATGCATATCAACATCAACATCTCCTAGCATTCATTCACACCGGCAATTATGAACACGACAACCACAGCGATGCCTGACACAAATGCCTGACACGACACGACCAAAGAAAGACAAAGGGGTAGACAGACAGACAGGTATATACAAATAAAAACACCACATCTAGCAAAATATAAGCTGATCTATATTCTCTCTCTTTCAAGTAGGTGGCTTACAGATGCCACAAGCTTACTATATCTTTTACTGCAACTAAGAACTCTGCACAAAATTCAACCAGAACTGACCGGATTTGCTGAGACCGGATTTGCTGAGAGCCTGTGGCCATGTTGCAGCTACGGATAGCAGCATGCCGTGCACTGACGTGCGACGCTGCTTCAACGAGTCAAACACAAGACCTCGAACTCTCTGCATGTTACCTATCTCACATGAAACACATTCATGGAAGCGTCTCAAACCAACATAACGCCTAACCTGTGCTAACCAATAGGCTACCAGTATGCTGGTACCATGCAATTATAGTACAGGATAGATATATAGTGCTGGTATAAATGAAATTATCAAAGCAGGATTGCCAGCTCCCGATGTACAGCAGTGGGGAGCGATAGCACCTGCAGAACCTATGGTTGTCAGTTCCATTCTGCTTACAGCCAAACTTTTTGCAACTATTATTCCTTCCTTGTCGTAATTAATTTTTTTTGTCATAATAAATGTCTGAGTTAGGGTTAAAAGTGAAGTTCTCTACGTTCACTTTACTTTTTTGACAACATTTATCCCAAACTCAGACATTTATTACGACAAAAAAATTAATTATGACTTTCGCATTTTTCAAGTTTTTAAGGTCAAGGTCGGATGGTCAAATAGGGTTAGGGTTAGGGTGAGTGGCTAGGGTTTGTGCCAGTGTTTGTTAATTGATGTGTAATTGTAAGAAATTGTTCGGCACAGGTTTTCCATTGTGTTAGCTTGAGCCGCTCGTCACATTAATTAATTAATTCATTCAATGCTTCATTGAAGATTAAGAATGTATGATATAATTGCCAACTACAATACAGTTACAACGAAATCCAACAGAAAGGCAGAATTTAAGCTGCCCAAAATAACACTACACAAATGGAACGAGAGTGAAAAGAAATACAAGACAAAAAATTTGAGCTAATGCTCATGAGACATGCGAGAGCCAATGGCAGTTCCTGTTCGCAGGTAATCTTGGTCTATCTCCATTTTGCTGCAATTCACTCTTTTGCAGCCAAAAATTGCCAAAAAATCACTTTAAATCAATATTTTTAGAGTTCAAGGTCATTTAAGGTCATCTATGTTGACAATCCTATGAAGTTCGTTGCAAGTGGTTGTTTATGATAAGCAGCATGTCTGTGCCTATCTGCAACCATTTTCATGCTAAACAAGACAACATTGGATAAATAACCACATTTTAGAAGGGTACCCCTATTTGACACCTGCGTGCGCAGGCCTCTTTGAATCTAAAGGGTCCGAACTTGGACTGCTAAAATCAACATTCAATGCTAAAAATTTAATTCGCAGGTTGTATTGGTCTATCTCCAGCCATTTCGTCGCAGTTCACTCTTGAAATGCGTGTTGCAGCCTAAAATCACGAAAAATTCACTAAAACCCCCTATTTTGGGAGTTCAAGGTCACTCAAGGTCATCAATGTTGACATTTCTAAGAAGCTCGTTGCCAGTGCTTGTTATGTTAAGCAGCATGTCTGTGCCTATCTGCAGCCACTTCCATGTCAGACGAGCCAATAGCGGTAGTATAACGTCTTTTTACGAGGGGTGCCCCTCTTTCGCCCCCTCGTTCATGGAGACCCCTTTCACCAGTGGCATGAAATTTTGTTACAAAACGCTAGAGACACTAAGCTATCATATGGTGAAAACCCAAAATCTCTATCTCAACTGGTCGTGAAATGGTACCGGGTCATGACATACAGACAGACAAACAGACAGATGGACAGAATTACCGTAGCTAATACGCACACGCATAAAAAACACAGATAAAACAAACATGATGTACACTGTGTTCAGAAAAAAACATCCACTCACATTTCCTTTTATATCTCCATGGAGAATGTTCAGATTTCCATAAAATTTTCAGCGAATGTATAAGAGTTAACTAGTATTCGACCGGTGAAAAAGTTAAATATTCTTTGCTACTTGTGACATCACGCTGATGTCATATTTCTGCATTTGTAGATTATGGGTTTTACCGTTGAAGACAGACGTCTGATAAAACGCTTTCGAGTCAGAAAGCGTTATGTAGCCGCAAGTTTGTACTACATGTTTCTGGACAATGGACAGACAATGGAATATTGATGGAATGAAACTTTGATGCAGTGTGCGTACACCTGCCAGCATCAACAAAGTTGAGGATCTAGCACTCAGCCAAGAAGATAAACCATGGAAACAGTTCACAATAAAAAATTGTGTGATGAATTAGCATATTTTTGGGTTCTGTCAACACAATGACCAATTGATGTGTTTTAACATTTCATCAAATGTCTGTCTTCAGTGGTAAAACCCATAATTTACAAACATCGAAATATGACGTCAGCATGATGTCACCGGTAGCAAAGAATATCTAACTTTTCCATTTTCGAACTACATGCTTCCCAGTAAACATTCCCTGAAACTTTTGTGCAAATCAGTATTCTCCACAGAGATATGACAGAAAACTTGAACACGGTGTAGTATGTACTTGAAGCAGTTTTCGACATACATTTAACAGCCCATTTTTTCTCTAGTTATCCAGGCTAGGCCAGTCAAAAAAGTACACTTTTTAGAACCATTCAATTAAGATGTTTCATAAGCCAGATATCATTCATGTCACCAAACTAGAGGTATTAAAGAATTTGAATACATGCTATAAATTTCTGTCAAACTCCATGACATCTGACCTAAAAATATCACCCAGAATTCAGTTTACCAGTGTCGTTGATTGGCTACAATCTTTGTTTAATAAATGTCAATTAATGTAAACTTCAAAGCTAACTACAATGCTCATCAAATAATAAGAGTTTTTGCACATAGTTTGTACAAATTTGCATAAAATGACTATAAGATGTTAAAATGTTAATTCACAAAAAATGCTACAAATATTTATTTACCTTGTTGACGGCAGATCTCTGTAAAAACACGACTGCACAAAGACATACAATGCACACAGTTCTGCTCAACACACACGTTAGTGGTACAATTTCTAATGCATCACATAAATGAACGCATGTGTCACACACACACACACCATTCTAACGGCCAGTTGCCACGTTAATACGATTTCTGGAAAACGAAAAGACGCTGAGTGGATCAAACAATGTATGCTGACAGAAAGTGAGTAAATTTCACTGCAATATGAAAAATTTCAGCCTGTCCAATGATGCTCAGGTTAGATATTAACAATAAACTAAAAGTTAAAAAAAACTAGGTAACCAAATCCGCAAATTGGTGATTTAAGTAGCATAATTACGTTTGTTTGCAGATAAAGTATGATCAGCTGGTGGGTGGTGGTAGTTCAATAAGTATCCTATCTTATCTGCCACATGACCAAAATTAGAATAAAAACACATGCAGATAAAATACTGAAGTGATGGGCAGAGAAATAATTTTCTAATATATATCTATATCCTCTGCCAAAGTACGTGTACAGCTGCTACTTCCAGTTTATAGCACATCTTGTGCTTGTACACTGTGTTCAGAAAAAAACACCCTTACGTTTTCTTTCTCTGTGGAAAATGCTTAGATTCCCACAAAATTTTCAGGGAATGTTCAGGAGGGAACCGGTATTCCATCAGTGTAAAAGTTAGATATTCTTCGTTTTCGATGATGTCATGGTGACATCATATTTTCATATTTCTAAATTACGGGTTTTACCTTTGAAGACAGACATTGATAAATGATTGTGAGTCAGCAAAAGTTATGGAACCACAAGCTTGTGCAAGACGTTTCTGCACAATAGATAGAGAATTGAATATTGATTGAATAAAACTTTTAAATAAAAAATTGACATGTCCGGCAGTATCAAACCATTCGACTGATAGCGAGCAAGTGGTCATCTACACAGTGGCGCAGTGCGCAACGCCTGCCAACATCAATAAAGTTGAAGATCTCACACTCAGGAAAGAAGATGAACCACGAAAACAGTTCGCAATGGAAAACTGTGCGACAGATTAGCATGTTTGGGTTCAGTCATCACACTGATCAATTAATGTGTTTTAACATTTCATCAAATGTCTCCATGCAATGGTAAACCCCATAATTTACAAACACAACAATATGACATCAGCATGACGTCACCGGTAGATAGAATATTTAACTTTTATACTGATGGAATACTAGTTTCCTCCTGAATGTTCCCGGAAAATTTTGTGAAAATCTAAACATTTTCCACAAAGATGTAAAAGAAAACGTAAGGGTGTGTTTTTTGAAGACAGTGTACAATGCAGTGTCGCCATGCTAAACCTTACAGCTGAACTCAAACCGGTGCGCCACGCTAGTTGTTTTGTGTGGTGCTGTGACAAATGACAGCATGTTGTTAATTACAGCTTGACCTACTGGGATTGAAACAACTGTTACAAAATGCAGTTAGCATTTTCAATTCTCAACCGCTTACCACATTGCAGGACGCTGACTGAGAATTCGTGGGTTGCTGCCATCAGGAACAACTGCTAGCGTCAACTCAATGTGCGTCAGAAACTCCTCAATAATTGTCTCCTGCAAGTTTATCACACTGACATACTGTAGAATTTCAAAAACCTGTCATACAAGTGTGCCAGTAATAGTTACAATGTATCAAGATGGATAAAACTGGATCACTTCACTGCTAAAGTGTTCCCATCCAGAATTAATCAAGCAGTGTGCAATAACGATTTCCAGTTTAGCTCTGAACAATGAGCTACCGCAGAGTAACTCCAAAAAATGGTCCAGTAAGCAACACCGAGAGATTGTGCAACTACCCATGACTTATATGCATATAGAGTAGACTGTAGTTTGAAGCAGATTTGCTGATTGGGCATGCATGCATCTTTGACTAAATAGCCACCCTCAACTCCCACCTTATGTTGAACTTGCTTATTAAATGGCTGACTAAGTGTACTGCCAAAGCTCTTTAACAACAAAAGCTCTTGTGATCAGTGCACGACATTTTTCAGACTAGATTCCACTTCCTGTTCCCGAACCAGCATTTTTAGCTATGCCTACCTTTCTAAACTATGCTATATTTAAGCTATTATATGAGCATTATCCGCAGCTCTACACAGTACAGTACATGTGACAGAGATAGAAACGATGACTAAACATACAAAATGGCATGAGGCAGCAGTGAGAATGTCCAGCAGTTTGCGCTCGGTGTCCATGAGCCAAGGTGTGTCATCAATAAGTTCTTCCATCAGACAGCGTGAATGCCAGTCTGCCACACAGTCAACTGCCGTCTCACACAGCACCTACATAAACACGTTCATCGACAATATAAGATACAGTAAGATACAACATTTATTCAAATGCAACCACCAATAAGTAAACATGCAGACTATTTACAGAATGCCATGCCCTGATCATGAGTCTATGTCAGTTAAGTCAGTGGTCTGCATACAATTTTTCTGTACACTTATGCTCTAACAAACAACTTACTGTAATATTTAAATACATGAAAATTGTAAACAAGCAATAAGTTAATCAACATTATATGCCACAGAGCCTGAGCGGCACTGAGAAATTTGTACTGTTTGCCACTACTGACGTTCTTTCTTGCAGTCAGCAAACAGCATTTCCAGTAAATGGTGCCAACCTGTAGATAAAACGACCTTCTGTCAGACATCACCATCACTCTCTGCCTTAAAGACTTTTCTGTACTGACATTCATAACTCGGCCTACATCTGGCAGTTTTGTAGCGCGGTCCTAGAAATAATGACAATTATTCTTGAAGCCACATCTCATAATGATTACGACGACCATGATACCTGTATAACGGCATCCACGACGTCAGAGCAGGACGGCTGTGACGCCATCATGACTGCTGCCGCATCGACGGCCGTTGACTTGGACGACCAGTACTTGATTGTCTGGCAGATGTGATGGGCCAGCACCGGGACCACCGAGCTCCGGGTCACACGTGTAGCACATGCTGCTACAGATCCACCTGGCTCTGCCCTGGCAGGCCGTGGCTTGACCCTGGCATGGCAACTTGTAGATGCCTAAAACATGCGCAAGTGAACACACACAAACGCACACACACACACACACAGCCATCAAGTCAATTTAGGTTTTCTCCACCAGGAACACATTCGAGGTTTCAATTACCACATACTTCACAGTGAATAAGTTTTAACAAATAAATAATCAAATTCAAGTTTGTACAAGTGACAAAACTGGAGCAATAACAAATAAGACAAAAACATAAGTAAATGAAATAGAACCAAGAATGACAATAATCTCAGCAGCTTCAGTGAAAATGAGTGATACTCTACATATAACTACAATGTTGTCTGGAGTTAATTCTTTGCATATGACAGTTGATAATGACAGTCTGCTGAATTGCTGTAATAGTCACAGAAAGCTTAAGACATCTGCTAATGTGACAAATTAATTAAACATGGCAAAAGAAAAGAAAATCCTGGAGCTCCAAGCCAATACATATCATGATGCAGTCTAAACTAGTGGTTACCAGCATTCCACAAACAAGCTTGTCTGTTACCGGTATGCAATTTAAAACAACTAGCAAGTCCAAGAACCACAAGTAGGATAGTATTTGCCATGCTTGCACAGCGTTGGATGATAAAATAAGAACAGCATATGTAGAAATTATAGGCCTATGAAATAAATTCAAAGACCAAGATGTTAAAGGAGTAAAAAATATATTCATACACGATTGGATGGTGCTGAGATCTTTGCTGGTGTAACGTTGTCATCATCATCATCATCATCAGTGGACAGTTTACGTTTGGTGATGATTCGTTTACTGCGCAGCTTACGGACCTGAGACACTTTGCTGACACTGTCACACAGGTCACACTGCTGACAGCTGGAGACTGGCGACAGCGGGCGAAACAGCAATGTCTCGGCCAACACGTCAGTGACACTTGTCATCGAATCTGTCGATGAACCATCACTGACGGAAACCACTGACTGATTAGAATAAAAGACACTAGCAGGTATGCTAATGTTGGCAGGCTCCGGCACTGGTAAACTCTTTTTTAAAGATGACCTCAGTACAACTCCATCTCCCGGAAACACAGAGTTCCCACAACAACTGTTCCCACTATCAGAGACTTTGTCACTAGGCAACACATCATCAGCAGGTGGGTCAGATGATGTGGGGCAGCTTTCCACTGGCTTGGAGTCGGCCTTGCATCTATTGTCATCAGCTGGTTGAGTGTCTAAAAACGAGTCATCTGGCAGCACAATGTGTAACTCGTCATCTTCTGAGAAGCTATCATCCATCAACCTCACAGGACCGTTGCTGTCACAAGCTGCGGAGATGCAAGGTGATTTACATGGCAATGAGGTACAAAGCTTAGTATCAGTGGCCTGTGCCTGTGAGCTCAGATGAAGTGCTGCTAAGGCAGTATCATCCGAAAACTGTGTAACAGATGTCAAAGTGTCGGATATTACAGTTGTAGACATGGAGACTGCAGTGTCCGACATCAATGATGTGATGCTCGTCGACGAGACACTGGGCGTAAATACAACAGTACAAGGTACAAAGCTCGAAGAAAGAGACCACAGCACAGAGCTCATGACATTTGGCTGTGAAAAAACATTACTTGTCACAGAGATGGGAGTGTCCAGCGAAGAGACTGCAGTGGAGGCTATAGCATCAGGCACACTGACCACAGTACTGGACACAGGCAGTAGACTGCTGCTGGTCAGCACAGCAGGCACAGGGTTCATGACATTTGATACATGGCTTATAGCAGTGGAAGGTGATGCTACGACACAAAGTTCTGCTGCGGCAACATTTTCGGAAATTTCTGCGGTCAACGTTGAATTGTCGAACATATCAATTGCGAATACTGGGGTTTCAGTCTTGGACATCACTGATGTTTGATGCATAGACAAAAAAGCCGTGGTACAAGGCACAGAGCTAGATGAAGAAATCATACCGTGGGACTGCGGCTGGATTGTATCTGGTTGTGGAATAACAGTACTGGCAGTACTGGTCCAAGAGATGGGAGTATTCAGTGAGGAGGTCACTGTGGTGGACACAGAAGTCTCAGCAGCACCAGAAAAACTGGCTGCAATACTGGACATGGTCAGCACACTGGACACCACAGTAGACACAGAGTTCACAGCATCTAACACATGGCTTATAACAGCGGACATTGGTGTTACAGAACCGGCAACAGAGGTGCTGGCCAGTGAATCGACAGTATCATGCACAGAGGCTAGAGTCCTGCAAGCAGAGACACTTGGGACCGACACTGTATCCCCAAGCAGAGTGGTAACTATGTCGACTAATGATGCCACAGACACATGAGTATTGGAAGATGCATTGTCACGACTGTTCACAAAACTGTGGTACTGTTTGGAAATCAAGCTAACTAAAGACCTGGATGCAGTTATCTCAGGATTCTGCACAGGTGTCGTTATGCTGGATACTGAAATTGTCGAGGGTTGCAACACAACAGCAATTACTGGAAAGTAAAAGCCACCATGCTGCAGCATTGGCATCAACCGATCCAAGTGGACTGCTACACCAGAATTCACTCCGACACCAACACCTTCACTACTGTTGTCTCCATCTGCACTGGCTGCTGTCGCATGCTGAGGCTGTGCTAGTTCCGACTCACAAATAGTCTCCGTAAGTTGTGAATGTCTGCCATCCCCAGAGTCTTGATTTGGTAAAGCAGTCAAAGCTTCTTCAGACACGACTGGAGTCAATGGGACCAGAAAACTGTCTCCACCAGCACTGGCTGTTGTCACATGCTGAGGCTGGTGAGGCTTGACTAGTTGTGGCATAGCAGTCACAGACTCACAAACAGTTTCTGTAAGTTGTGAATTTCTGCCGACCCCAGAGTCTTGATTTGATAAGGCAGTCAAAGCTTCTTCAGTTACAACTGGTGTCAAAGGGACAAGAAAACTGTCTCCACTAGCACTGGCTGTTGTCACATGCTGAGGCTGTGCTAGTTCCGACTCACAAATGGTATCTGTGAGTTGTGAATGTCTGCCATCTCCACAGTCTTGATTTGGTAAGGCAGTCAAAGCTTCTTCAGACATGACTGGAGTCAATGGGACCAGAAAACTGTCTCCACCAGCACTGGCTGTT
>Ga0056128_1006427_pt1 | contig 14832 bp, 5 predicted proteins | sample WorMetLIZISLAND2_FD_71113 | JGI IMG/M metagenome (GOLD analysis project Ga0056128, IMG submission 71113) | Marine gutless worms symbiont microbial communities from Max Planck institute for Marine Microbiology, Germany - Olavius geniculatus... ...
TGTAATTATATCATGTGTACTAGCGAAGGTATTGAATTATTGCTAAACGGCGGCTATTTCGGCCGCCATCTTGGATTTCGGACCCTTAGAATGTGAAGAAAAAATGTCACCCTATTTTTTAAAAAAAAACTTATTATATCTTCTTCCAAAATCAAATGAGTTTTTGCTTTTACCAAACAAAATACACGAAATTACAAATGAGCCTACACTATGACGGTAATGATGGTGGTGATGATGTTAACGATACAAGTGTGTTTTTACTAAATGTTTGTACTTCAAGTCTTCATCCATGTGTAGGGGTTTTTCAGTGTTTTTTCACCTGAGTGACGGGCGTTGAAAACGCGCGCATTTCGATACTGAGTTGGAGCATCGATACAAGGGAGTTTGGCGACAATTTGCGTGAAGTGAAAGTTGTATGCCTAACTGCAATGCCTCAGCTACTGTATGTGGCATGTTAGGTGCGTGTAGGGACTGATCTGTCCGTATTAGGCCTACGAAAGTCATTGTATAGTGTAGGCCTATGCATTTTCTGCAAGCGCGATAGTGTTCGAGACTTGTTTTAGAGTTTTTGTCAAACCAATTTTATTTTCCGTTTTATCATTTGGATTTTGACTGCAGTTATCAGGGGTGTCTATCCCCATAAGTCCTTGGAGCAAGTTTCCCCTAACTCAAGGTGAAACGCCGCAGGCGCCGAGAACGAGACGCCGTAAGGCGTCGAAAGAGGTGGGGGATGGAGTGGGGCATTTCCCAGCCGACTAGAGGGCCTGGTAGAGCGTCGTGAGCTTACCCGGCGGTGTCCCCCGGCAAAAAAAAACAAATTCGGTGCATTCTAATAAGCGTCACTAAACATTTCTGCTTGCAAGACATCGTAAATATCGAAAAACTTTCTCCCTCATTTCCCCCCCCAAAACCTTCCCCTATTCTTTCAGAGCATTTGCTCCAAGGTTTATATGATGTGGACGCCCTTGGAAATAATCCTATATGCGCGGTGTGTTAAGGATAGAAATGATGTATGAAGGCACTCGAGACTTTCTGAGATCATATATTCGGATGTGTTTTGACCCGGAAGAAACGGTGAAAGCCGAAGTAAAAGAGAAAGCGCTGCCCAGATATCTGCCTGCGTTCGAGAAGGTCAGTTTCGTTCAGTTGGCCTAACCGTATTAACGTTGAGCCCTTTAAGTTAAAACCAATTTTGGCATTCACCCTTTGGTCTTGCTGTTAAAGCCTTGGCTTCGTTCTGCACATGGGTGTAAAAACGTTTACGTTTTTTAAACGTTTAAAAACGTTTTAAAGCGTGGTAGAAATTTAAAAAAACGTTTACAAGCGTTAATAAAAAACGTTAGCAACAATTTGTTTAACTTCTTGCCTAAAACTTGATGATAGAGTAATCTTTATTCACACAAGACAATGTAGAACGAGACAGAGACAGACACAAATAAAATAAAATCAATAAACCTAAGTTATGTAAACATAGAAAGCGTGCCATACACAGGCTTTAAAATGATCGTGAGAATGTCTGTATACAGAATAAGCTGAACATAATTTGTTAAACTCATAAAAACCAAACACATCATAAAAATATTGTGATATGAGTACTTTACAAGTTTAAACAGAAAACATAATCTGCATAAATCGAACACACAGGATAGAGGCAAAATACCAAATATCTCCTGTAGGTGCTGAACGAGAGAAAGAGAGAGAAGCTTAATTAATTTAAGTTCAACCGTGTGGTCATACGTCATACTAAGTAAGCAAAATACCACCGCTACAGCCTGTTAATTCGTTTATTGGCTCTAAGTGCTTCTTGACGTTTTTGGTAAATGTTTAAATAAACGTTTAAAACATGAAAAACGTTAAAACGTTAAAAAAACGTGGCAAGAATGAAAAACGTAGGCTAAAAACGTTTATCTACAGTTCTGCAGTTCGCTTATGTCACGGCCTTCATTGTCAATTATGATGTGGTGATGTAATTACTGTTCGACGGATATCAAAAAAATTTCATGTTTACTGCTGTTGAAGATTTCACCAACAGTGCAATAAGGATGCGGTTTCGGTATTTAAACCACACTTAGCTTGCACTGCTACCGTTTTCAGTTTTCAGCTGCAGTCGTGCGTCATAAAGCAAACGACAGCGTAGCCTGGGCAATCTAAGTGTGGTTTAACTACTATTCCGCACTGTCTGGAGTGGTATAAGCTCGGACTGCGTCCTCGTTTACCCACTCCAGCAGTGCGGTATCTAGTAAATAGCCTATGTGTGAAGTGTTGCATGTATAACCGTGCGAAGGTGTTGGCTGAGAACGGGTCAGTACATCTGGTCGGTAGTCGACGCAGTTTGGCGGACGTAGGCCTGATGGAATCTTTACTTATGACCACCGACTACTTCGGCGAACAACTGTTTCACGATTATCCGCACCTGAAGGTCAGCCGTCTGACATCTCATTCCATTTGTAATTTTGCAGGCATTTCGAAAAATTTCTTTTCGTAGTCAGCCGCTATAACGCTACGAAAATTGGACCTACTGTTGGGCAGAGGAGGATAGAAATGCGGAAATTTCAACTGAAGGTCAAAAACGGTTGCAGAATGTTGTTTCACTAATTAACCTACCTCTGACGATGTAGCTTGATATTTACTAACGTTTTCTTCGCATTAAAATAATATTGAAAACTAATCAGCCAATCGTTTTTACGCGCGAAAGCAGCTACTGCTTTCAGCGCATCTTAGCCTCGCAATTCTGTCCATACGTCCGTCCGTCCGTCTGCCTGTCCGTCTGTCCGTCCGTCACACGGGTGCATCAGTCAAAATGAATCATTGAGGGGTCTCAGTAATCTTTGAGGGTCTCAGTCTACGTAACGTAGGTCTATTGTTTTTGCAGCAGAAACACTGTTTCAAGAGTACGATTTACAGGGAAAAATTTGAAATAGGGCCTATAACATTTTTGGGAGTCCATAGACCCCTCCGCTCTCCCCCCTCCTAAATGACGCCTCTGCTTGCTAATTGTCAGTTCAAAAAAGCAAATATCGAGGTTAGGGTTAGACTTGTGCATGCAGCGTGTATAAGCAGAAATTAGCCGACAACCGAACAATGTGTCCACACTTAGCCGACGTATACACGTTTCTAGTAATATACATTTTGTTTTTTTTAGGTCCTATTGCTTTGTTCGTTGTTCATTTGCAGGGTTTCTACGAGACGATGAAAACTGACGAGAAAATCATCAAGTACATTAAAGACGTTCGTAAACCAAAGAACGACGAATCTTTTGTAAAATTAGCTCGTGCAGCACTGTCACATTTACAGTTTTGACTATAGTTTAGTGTAGTACTGTTGCACATCATTCAGTCAGCAAGTTAAAGTGTGTATCTGTATTTAGGCTTAGTTATTTGCCACGTTGTAGTACTGAATGAATATCGGTAAGACTATAGGATTCGAGTTATTTTAGTGCTCGTCATGCTAATACATAAAAGCCTATTGTCGCGTTGCTCATAAACCTGTGATTGTTAAACTATGGCTATTAAACTTAGCCCCATACTCTAATGCTGTCTGAATTGGTTAAATTCACTTCTGAAAATAACGATAGACATATGCTTCAAACTATCGTATCACAGTCTGTACGGTAGTTCAAGCCCTGTGTTAACGGCGACTTCTCTTTCTTATGGGAAAGCCAAAAATTTGGTGGCAATGGTGGCGTGGCGTATAGCGGTAACGTGTTGTATCTGATCAACGAAGTTAACCTACGCCGGGCCGTGTTAATATTTGGAGGGGTGACGGCCTGCGGGCAGGTAAACCATCTCGCTATGTAACCACCCGCTTAGGTCAACTCAGCCTTCCATCCCTCTGGGGTAGGTAAATCGACTACCGACCTATCTAGCTGGGGTTAAGGCAGGGCGCGTTCACCTGTGTCAGGTGGCAGGTAACACTGTGTGATCCCATACGGCAGGTGACGCTCCGTGGCTCTAAAATGGTTTTCATTAAGAGCTATAACACCACCACTTTTTAATCACAACAGACATTCCCAGACTGACCACTTTTTAAAACAGGATTATCCATGACTTTTCCATGACCAAACAAATGCAAGTCATGACTGCACAACATATTTTTCGAAATAGAAGAGGGGCCGACTAGGGGGTCTGGGAAACGTTGTAAGCTCCCCCAGCAGGGTCCGGGGCTAAGCCCCGATAGCAAATGCATTTTGACATATTTTGGAGCCACAAAGAAAGAAAATGCACATTTTCTGTCGCACATTTTCAGCGAAACGACCATAAAATCCATGACATTATGCTTATTTTCGATGACCTTTCCATGATTTTACTTGAACTTTGCCGTTTCCCGTAATTTTCTAAGCCTGGAAATAATCTTCTAAAGTTCCATGTCTTTCTAGAACCAGTGGTCACCCTGCATTCCTGCTTTCTGAAATTTGTTCTAAATTTATAAACCAGCTGAGCTTCTTAATTGTTAAGCTACACACTATTACGACGACAGCATGAACGATATTATACAACAGTGTAGGCTATGTTACCGTCGTGTTTTTATCCGAACTTCACAGCTAACACATTATTAATACCCCATTTACACAACTGAGCAAATGTCGAGCAAATGTATTCAAAACGCACGTGCTAATTGCTCGGCGTCTACTCGATATCTGCAAGCATTTATCCAGCTAGCTCGACGAGCTATGGTAATTAGCATGCTAATAAGGAGGGCGGGCGGGTTGTAATTGGAAGGCTTATATAACACGTGATCAGCTGTGGGCTAAGCCTAGGCCTACATTTGAGCCAGGGGGCGGGGTTCCATCAGGCCTGCTTGATGTTTGCTCAATGTTTGCTCGATCATGTAATCGGGGTATTATACCTGCATTCCTGTCACAGACTTGACAGGCTAACAATAAACAGTTCTGCTCTTGAACATAAAATAGTAGGCTAACAAATGCAAATATGAACTGTTTACGTCAAACTATCACCTGTAGCTTCACACACAATAACTTTTCTCGTAATTATATATGCAATTCTAAATAATAGTTTTGTAACGTCAACATATTATTTCTAGTTTCGATTGTTCACGCTGTCTGCAGAAAACTAACACGTAATATGAAAATAACGCTTAAATTAATGCTTAAATTTGCAATAAAGTAACAAATAAAGTCATTTAATTCGTCGCACCAGTATTTATTTTCTTATTATGGTGGCGCCAGAGGGGAGGCAGGGGGGCAGCTGCTCCCCGTGCTCTTCCTCTTGCCCCCAGCTGCCCCCAGGAAAAATTTTGATGGTGATAAAGGGGCACTTTATTATGGAAAAGTGTGAATTATTAAACGTAATTTTGCAAAAAAACAGATATCTGTAAGTGTTTTTGCATTTCCAAATAATAAAAAGCTGGCAAATTTGCGGCTTCCATTGCATTTGCATGTCCAAAAGCTAAAAACGTTTCAGCTTCAAGGGGACAAAGCTTCCCTGACCCCCTGACCAGGGGTTCTGTCCCTGGACCCCGTTACATCTTTTCCATGCACACAACTGAATAAGGTCCACATTTGGCCCACAAACCAAAAAATTTATTGCCCCTTTGCCCTGTCCCTTCCCCCATTGCCTTCAGCTTCAGATTCCTAGCGCCGCCCATGTTTCTGATACGACGATGAAAAAATTCAGGGTCTACACAGCAATTTAACCACATAAAACATCGTAAATATTTATCCATTAATATAATGTCACTATACATAAATTCTCAGCATCATTTACTAAGGCCTACGTGTACAACATTTACAGATGGAATGTTTGGTATAATAAGCACTCTGGAAAATGCAGGACTGAAGATGCTTGCTTGCAACTTAGGCCTACAACACGCCGTCTGGGGTCTACTGTTCGTTGCCACAAAGAATCTGTTCTACGAGAATTGTCCCCAAGTCGAGAATTTCGTCGTCCGATATCTTCGTTATGCGAGTCAAATTCTCCACCACCTGAAACCGGAAAAATTTCGTCAGCCCGAGAAAATGTTCAGGCGAGTACAGAGCGATGTAACTGAACTGAACTGAACTGAGACCAAACGGCAAGCAGAGCGAGCTCACTGGTCATTGGTTGACGCGTACGTGAGCGTAGTCGCGTAGGCCGCCGACGCCGTTAGACGGTGCCTGCTGTAATGATTACTGCTTGCCGATTGGTCATCTCATCAAAAACTAAACCATGTCAGCTCAGTTCAGTTACGTAGCTATGTACGCGCCTTCACGAGCCGTGGCAAGCACAACACATCTAGACTGAAAAAAACGAGCAGTTGATGAACAGCAACCAATACAAACCCACCTTAGTAAACATGCCATGATCGCTTACAGTTTGAAGAGGAGAAACAAAAAAATACGTGTGACTTAACGTTAGAGGGCCTGATTTCGTGAAAGAGAATTGAAACGACAAAACTAGCCTCTTGTGCACGGAAACTAGAATAAATGCATTAGCGAACTAGAATCGTCACATGAGATTTAGTCAGAAAAAATGCTATCACCTGGCAAAGCCAACCGTAGAATATATAAACCTTGTGGCAGTAGGCCTAAACTGATGTTAGCATTGTAAAATTACTTATAAACGTTTTACACAGGCATGCATGAACGTATATCACAGTCTCAACAAAAGTTTATTTTTTAATGTTGTGATAGGTCTAACTTTGTCAGATTTCATCCGATTTTGTTCATTTTTGGCAGAAACATAGCCCGGGAAATTTGAAACAAGCTCAAGTTCACGGACTGTTCACATCTCGTTAGTCCGCCCGAAAACGATAGTTTTCGGAAGGACTTATGTTTTAGCCCAGATGTTTATTTTTTTCCGAGCGCGAGATCTCCGAGATGCGTGGGCCGACCGGCTTGAAATTTTGCACGATGGTCAGTACTAGGTCGAATTTTATAATGCCGGTCCAAAATTTTGGGGGGCGCACCCCAAAAAAATTTCGGGGACGAAAAACATGCAAAATTTGGCCTGATTTCGGACGACTTCTAACTTCGGCGGCGAATATCTCCGAAACGGATGAAGATATTCAAAATCGGATTTTTATTCCGTCTACCGCGATTCCTCCTGCGTTAGGCAAAACAAGTCCGGTGAAGTTTGGTCTAGTGACCTTGGAGATCTCGATGTGAAATCATACCCACCTAAAGCGCATTTTTCGGAAGAACATATTTCGGCCCCTAGGGGGTGCTGCGCCCCCAAATTTTTACACGCGCTAGAGAATGATCAAGTCTTACTGGCGCACCCCCCACCTGAGACGGGGGCCCCCCTTACAACTTTTTTCAAAGGGGGGTCAAAAATTGGCTTAAAATGGAATAAATGAGCCATTATAACTTCGGAGTTAGGGGTGTAGCCCGACGAAACTTTGGCACTTGACGTGTTTCTAGGTGGGGGTGTTAACGCAAGTACAACTATTGGGGGCACCGCCCCCTTTAAAATTTGGGAGGACAAAAAACGTGCAAAAATCGGTGCGATTTACAACAACTTTCGAGTTTGAGCGCAAATATCTCTGGAAGCAATAAAGATAGCGACAAAATCTAAACGGCGTTGACGAAAACGATCTTTTGGGCGTTGAACAAAAAATTTTTTGTGAAATTCGGTCCACTACGAACAAAGCTATAAGTGCTCATGTTGACCTACCCTAAGTCGACAATGCGCGTTCGGCGTATACCAATGCATTTAAGTTCGCGCCACGTGACTGTGATGCCGGGGAAATTTTACGCCCCCCTAATTTCCCCCAATCGGACTTAGAGCGCCGGGCGGACTCACGTTGGGCTTTGCCCCAAATTTCTAGTTTGCTATGTTTCTACCGCAGTTTTGTCGTTCAGCCAGAATCTCACAACTTCTTTAAAAGCGTATTCACACTTTCGACATTTCGACCTTTATGAGAAAATTTACGAATTAACTTTTAACTGCAAAAAATTACATTAATTTTCTATCAAAATGTGTCATTCAGTGTCGCCTGATGCATGATCTCGTCTGGTTTGCACCAGCGTGTCGTCGGCGAGCTAATGGACCATGTGGCGTGGACGGCTACGCGCCTGTGTGAGAACTGGTAGACGAAACCGAAAATATAAAAGTTACTTGATTGTCTGGTGTGACAGTTTAACTTTTATGTGAAGACTTCGTATTTGACGGTATAGGCTTACTTTATATGCCATAAAAATCGTGCCAGATTTTACAAGGTACAGTAGGAACATTATTAAACGAGATGTGGAAAGCTGTGCAACTGTGTCCGCTTCAAATTTCCTGGGGATGTGTTCTTGCCAAAAACTAGTGACGTCGGACGAAATCTGACAAAGATATCGCAAAAACAAAAGGGTGAACTTTTTTGAGACACATGCAATAATTATAACGCTGTGAGTTGCACCTGGTCGGTCATGGTTTGGTCAGTCAGATACGACGCCGCACAAATGACAGCTGCCGCCAGCAACAGTTTGTCTTCCACCGTCACTTCAGGCTTACTACGCATGCATACATACACGGACGACATTCAACAAACATTGCAAACACGCGGACGACATGCTTGCGGCCATCCGTCCAGTTACGCAGGGTTGCAGGTGCCGACAGTAAAATAGGCCTAACATTACAATGTTAACAATAGCTCAATAGGTTTACTTTTTTTGCAGGCGCTCACTGTACGACGAGGACATGGATTAGGTCTATTCACAACTTAAGAAGCTGGCAGAGGAGCGGGCAAGATGGTGTCGATGGAGAACGTGAATTTGCCCGTAAGGGCAGAATACAACAGGCGCACCGTAGTGGACGTACAACCCGCATATACACCATATAGGCCATGCGTTACTCACAGTAGGGTTTCGACGTGGTAGGTCACTTTAATTTTAACCAGTGCATGGCAAAGTGTATGCTAAATCGCAGTCCGGCGACCAGCGGAGGTTAAAATAACTAACAGTTTCAAAACAGTTACAGCTACGGTACGAACTTTGAATTTGACCGGCATGTTCCCAGGGACAGCCTGCATATGATCCCTAGACTCCTAATTTTTTTGACAGATGCCGGCGTGACAGGGTTACGCGTGACAGAGACACGTGACACCTAAAAGGTGTTTAAATTTGGTAAAAAGCCACTTGGCGGACATTATGCGTTTCTACAAGACGATGAAGTTCATAGCTTCAAATCTCCAGCTCATACTTCACCGGTGGTTGCTACTGTTGCGCGTGACATGTTCATAGCTTTATACAGGCGTACCTTTTGTATAAATTGCGCATATTGTAATTATGCACGAGCGCTAAGCTACTAGTTTCCTTGACGCTATCAACGACAAAATGACAGTGCTGCTGATAGTAGTTACGTTGGCGAGTGGTGATGCGGCGTCTCACGCTTGTCAGCATTGACTGCAGCCAGCTGTTGATTGACAGCCATGCGTCTCAGGTAGAACACGTCCAACAGATCAATGCACGTCTTGTACAGACCGATCGCCTGCACCGAGTGGTCGTTGTGATCTGACGCGCGTACAATCACACATCATCAACGCTTGTAGAAGCAACAAGTGACTAAGATAATTCGGTATGACACGGAATCGCTGCAGATCGATGCGGCTAGTGGGATGGACTCATAACAACGCGACACCTAAGCTATATGCGTCCTCGCCCGCTACAATTAACAGGCAACGCTGACTTAGGCCAACGGTTACTCCTGAGTTATGACCTGAAGAACATTTGCACCAATTATGTTCTTACGCATTTCTGTTTTCAAGTTAGAAGCCCGTACACGAAGGACAGGCTGATGGACGTAAACGAATAATAATGCTCTACGTCTGATTGGATCTTTTTGAAGCTGCTAGCAACTACAAGAAACTTCACGTCAGTAGGCCTATTAACTGAATACGACCAGTGATCCAGTCCTCGAGACTTAATGCACCTCGAAAACAAAATAAAATGTCTGGCATTGGTCCTAGTCTTGACACATTTTCAAGACTTTTTCTGCTAGAAATTACTAAATTTAATATTATGACGACGTTAGCTCGTTACAAAGTCAGATAGTAAATATCGACTGGCATGCATTGTATGCTTTGTCACATCTAATCATATATCCATTGAGGAAAATTTCTAATGATATTAATACACTGAAACATTTGACGATGCAAAAAAGTCTCGGTCCGGAAAAAAGTCCGGTGTTTAAATCATTGAATACAACTGAGGCAAGACAGTCTGACCGACCGAGAACAGCTAGCAATGTTTCGACGTAGACAAGCGGAGTGGTGACCCAGAGTCGATAGTTGAGCGTCCTAAGTACTCGCAGTTCTGATTGGATAATGCTCTGAGCAGAGTACTTGTGACCGCATGACGCTAACAGACTGGACAGCTTCATCATAGACACCGGCTGCAGCACGCATTGCATATATAATCAATCTTTTAATTTTTCTAAGGGAGTGTGGGACCAGTGGTAAGGTGAGTGGAAAAATATTACACAGTGGCTGTTGCAAATTTAATTCTCTTTCCAAGGGTGAAAATTGGTCAACATTTGACAAAGTTATCACAAAGTTGTCGCCATCGCCCATAGGGAACCATCGCCGACCCCCTACGACGTACCGTTTAGCCACAATACATGCGTTACGGACAGACAGACGACCGACACACGACATATCGTACCCCAGAAACAGGGGCAATAAAATTATGCAGATTTTCACGAAACTTGGGTAATACTTAACTAAGATGATGCTAATGCATGTTTGTTTTTATTATTTATCTATTTTTTAACAATTTAAAGTAGGAAATGTCTGTGTTATGTTTTTGGGGGGAGATGAACGCTATTGCATTGATGTACTTCGCGAAAATTGGGGGCTGCATATACGCAGGCTAGGCGTCTGTGGATATGGATATGCATGGGAAATTTCATATCCACGGCAAGCCTGCCAATCTCTCTCTCCCTCTCTCTCTCTGGCTACATGGGCTCAGTGCCCGTTGGTGTCCATGACATTTCACGAAATGTGTCCATTTCGTCCTCCATCGCCAAACTGTGCAGGGTGCCGATATCCTTGTTGCCAGTGTTGGGAAAACTCAGATTGAAAATGAATTAAATCAAACTCTCAAATCATGCAGACCAAATGAGTTTAAACTCAAACTCAACTCAACTACTTTGTAGTGAGTTAAATCAAACTCACCAAGAAAATGAATTAACTCATAAACTCATTTTGTTTTTTTTGGTTACAAAATACAAATCAATCAATCAATCAATTGATAGACTAGTCATTAAGACTGTCCTAAATTGCTAAAAAGCAGTCAATCAGCAAACACTCACTGTTAGGTGTTCCACAAAATCATTTCTTACTTAGTTAATTAATCACGTAATCACTCTACCAAATTCACTCAAAAATCTTAAACTTAATTAATTAAAGAATACAAGTTTGTTTTTGTTATCATTCAGTCATGCAGTTAATTAATTGAAACATAGCTTCTATACCTTAATGTCACGCACAATTGATCAATCAATCACTCAGTCACTCAGTAAAGCCAATAAAAATTCGGTCCAAAATTGCTAAACACTTGTCAACCAGCAAATCAAAATTCACTGTTAACTGCAATAAATTCTAATAACCAGTCACTCAATCAGTCAAGCAGGTTCACTCAAAGAATTGTTCGGCCGATACTCTTGTAATCACTGTTTGTTGGCAATACTTCATGTTCGCCTTTAACAGCGTCAACCTCTCAAAGTTTTTGTCTGAAAGTTTGTTGCGTCTTGGTGTTCCAATCTGTCCACCTACACCGAACAGCTTTTCCACTGCAGCTGATGATGGCAACTGCCAACTATTTTATTGTGAGTTGAGGTTAGAAACCTAATAAACTCACAACTCACACAAAGATTGAATTAAATCAAACTCATAATCACACGTGTTGGAATGAGTTAACTCAAACTCACAACTAATAATAAATGAGTTACTCGTGAGTTGAAACTCATTTGAGTTAACCCATGCCCAACACTGCTTGTTGCACCAGTCTACTAGGTCGTCTGTCCATCTTCTTCTCGGTCTTCCTCTCTTGTTCTTGCCATCTATTATGCCGAAAACAACCTATTTGATCAGTCTGTCATCTGGCATACGTGGCCAAACAAGTTCGGTTTCCTCTCAATGATTCTCTGCACGATGTTGACACTTATGCCCATTCTTTTCATAATGTCTTTGTTCTTCATTTTTTGTTGCCATCTTACGTTTAATATCTTTCGTAGACATTTCATTTCAAAAGCCCGAAGACGGCTCATGTCACTTTTCTTGATGACTCAATCAGTGGACGTTGTAAACTGATTACCTAGATGGCAGCACCGTCGAACAAAGTGTCACAAATACACGCTGTAGGTCTGTAGCTTACGCAAGCCGTTTTACACTATACTGTGCATCAGCGATGAACTAGATTATTGCGCTCACAACGCTATCGTACAACGAAAGTTTCTGTCGCTGTTTGTTGAAATTTGGGATAAAGTAGACACCTTTATTACGATCACGCCGAAACAGAAAAATGATTTTATTGACCAATAAAACCACCAGAGTGAATAAACAGACCATTATTATTTTTGCTTGCCGAAATATGTCGATTTTGGCAGCTAGACAAAATTATAACAAGTAATCTGAGTAAAGCTCATGTGACGCTCATTTCGTGGTGTAGCTCTTCCCGTTGTGCAGTGTCAGCGTGATCATGATGTGACTGTGTCTGGTGATTTATCGCCCATCCAGTCTTCATCGTAATTTAACCACGCTTAAATGGCAGACCACACCGTCGTTTGCTTTATGACGCACGTCTGCAGCCGAAAATGGTAAAAACGGTTTAAAGCGAGCAGTGTTTGAATCGCCGGGGGGCTGGGGGTTGAACCCCCCCAACTGTTTTCTCAACCCCCTAACACACTGTAAAATTATGTTCTAGGGGGTCAGCTGTATTACGTAGGATTTACGTCATAATTTTGGTCAGGCTCCGACTGTCAAAAAGTTCAACCCCAGCTAATTTTTTCCAATTCAAACGGTCTAGAGCGAGCTAGGTGGTTTAATGAGGCCTACCTCCCTGGAGTCGAGTTGGCCGGCAAGCCGACAGCAGGTGACAACGCGCAGCGGCAGTTGACCTCGGACACGTTTCAGCACTGACTGCCACTCGCTAGCCGAACTAGCGCTCCTCGTTCGCACGTGCTCGTACAGATCTCGCACGTGCTGCTTCATAAACCTGCCGCCATTGCCACTGTCATCGTCATGCATCATCATCATCGTCATCAAGTGATCGAAGTACAGTAATTCGGAATTTCGCGAAATCGCTGATCGGTGCTGCGGCTGCTGACCCTGGTGAATCGTAAGTAGCCAACTGAAAGTTTGGTTTGAGACGGGGGTTTAAAACCTCAAATATCCTCATCCCCTCTAGACCAGGGACCCCATCTAACACTAGAAAGCAGTCATATCCCACAGGTACCTCCGCCAAGGCAATGTTATTCGCCAGGTGGCGTCACCATATTCACTTTGCCAGCGGTTCCTTTATGCCCCTTTTAACGCAATGGTAACGAAAATTTCAAAGTGATCCAGAATTCAGGATTCCTGCTGGATCACGCCCAAAATTGAATCACTGGTAGATTATGCCATGCTGGACATACCCTAAAAATTTCAGAAAGATCCGTCCATAACTTTTTGAGTTATCTTTCTGACACACAGACAAACAGACAGACAGACAGACAGACAACACTACGAAGAAATGGGTAGCTATAGGCCTAAAAGAAATCGTCTTCATTAGAACAACTTTACGGTACCTAATAACATTTGATCATAATTATCTTTATTATCATATTCGTTTAGTGCACAAGTTTAAACCATTATAGGCCAACAAAAAAACTATGTCTACATTACATGAAACGAAGTCAAAACAAGTAATTTGAGCAGAGCTAACGTGACGCGCAATATAGAAGCGGTCCTGCCACCTGGGAAAACGTGTACAGCATGCAATAAAATAATGCGTTTTGAAGAAGTACCTAAATTTGAGGCCTCCGTACGGAAGACGCCTTGAATTTAAGATCGAAATCAAAACTGTTAAAAATGGACGTTCTATAGGCTATGCTAAAAATTACATAAGCATACGCAGGTTGTCCAGGTTTATCTCCAGCCATTTCGGTGCAATTCACTCTTGAAATGTGCACCACAGCCAAAAATTGCAAAAAAAAACATTAAAACTCAATATCGTTCAAGGTTCAAGGTCATTAAAGGTCATCCATGTTGACACCATTCAAAAGCTTGTCACTAGTGCTTGATATGATAAGCAGCATATCTGTGCATATCTGCAACTTTTTTATGCTAGTCGAGTTAATAGCGGTAAAATGATTTAGAGAAATACCCCTTTTTGATGCTTATCTGCGCAGATCTCCTTAAACTTATAGGGCCGAAACTTGAATTGCTAAAATCTTAGTTTAATGCCAAAAGTTTCTTTCCCAGATTGTCTTGGGCTATCTCCAGCCATTTTGTCACAATTCACTCTTAAAATGTGCGCCTCAGCCAAAAAATTGCGAAAAATTCACTAAAAACCCCTCTTTGAGAGTTCAAGGTCGTTCACAGTCATCGATGTTAATAAATCTGAAAAGCCCGTCGCCAGTGTTTGTTATGATAAGCAGCATATATGTACCTATCTGCAATCGTTTTCACGCTACACACAGGGCCTTCTATCCCCCTAAGTCGATGAAGCACCCCCCAAATGGATAAATTCTATAGGTGGCGAATCCAAATTCCAGGATGAAGGAGGAATCTAAAGCCTGAAATGTCTGATAAAATTCGTAATCTGTGACGAGTTACAAAGAATCTTTTCTTGTCATGAAGGACACAATCATAAAGTTACCTCTTCATATTTAAAATAGGTTAAGTGGCCTACTGGTATTTGCATAACAGAAA
>Ga0056128_1006428_pt1 | contig 14830 bp, 9 predicted proteins | sample WorMetLIZISLAND2_FD_71113 | JGI IMG/M metagenome (GOLD analysis project Ga0056128, IMG submission 71113) | Marine gutless worms symbiont microbial communities from Max Planck institute for Marine Microbiology, Germany - Olavius geniculatus... ...
ATTTTAGGAACTGAGAGGAAAACATTTCCAATAATGGTCGATGACGCTAGTTGCCATTTGTCTTGTTATACCTCAACGCATGCGTCTATCTGGCACCATTATGGAGATATGGCACCTCAAAGATAATGGGGTCACAATCTTGACCTTTTGGGGTCACGTGACGTCACCGGTCACGTGACCATTTGACTCCCGACGGTCGACTTCCTATAAGTGGTCCACTGTGACCATGCGTCTAATTAGCACCGTTATGGTGATATGGCCATTTGAAGTTCTTCCAGGAAGGCTCTTCCAGAAACAGAGGTCGGTCGTTGGTCGGTCGGTCCTCAATATTACACTGATCTCATATACTCCTCTTCGCTACGTTAGGAACATAGTGCACGAGGAGTGAAAATGTGTTACCAACTATGATAAACACTGAATAAGTAAGTAAATTTAATTCACAAAGTCAACGAGATTACAAATTAAAGTCTCTAAAACTTCTCAAAATGCACAAACGAAAGATGTGCTTAAAAAGCTCAGCTTGTATGGCTAGATCTTCGTCTCTCACAGCAGCCAAGAAACGATCGCCGAGACAAATGAATATGAGGCACTAAGGTAAGTTGCAACAAAAAAAAATGCAGACTGGAAATGAGACGTCTTTTCTGAAACAATATTAAAAATTCACACAAGTGGATGCTCAGAAACAGTAAGTACCAATTAACATACAATCAAGAATTGTCACCTGTAGGCCTTGTACAGCCTGCAGACAGTGCTGAATGCGTTGCAGAACGTCCGGCTGTGCTGGCGGCACATCAACAGCAGAACTGGCCGTAGTAGCAACAGCAGCAGCAGTGGCAGTCGGAGTAGGAGAACTAGCAGTGTCGGAGGCAGTAGACTGTGGCCGCTGTAAACGTCGAGCCTCCAGCCGATCGAGCAGCTCAGTCTGGACTCGTGCTGACAGCTCGTGAGACCTCTGCCTCAATGTCTGTACCCTGGCAGACAAACAACACCGACCACAAATCATCACCAGGAGCTTACATATTTTGTACTTGTGGCTATGAATGAAATCAAATCATGACTTGCTTCTTGACAGAATAACAATCAGTGCTGCAAAACACTGAATAAGGATACAATACAATTCAAATACAATTCAAAAACTCGCAAGAAATACTTTCTACAATTTTATTTTAATCTCGTCTTGTCAAATGCCAAATAGCAAATAAATGCTGAAAAAAGTTTCTCATCATAACAGAAAAGTTCACAAAACAGATAAAAGTTTCATCAAAAGTTCAGAACTTACAAAGCAGTGTTTAGCACGGCTCTCTAGCGTAATACAGAGTAATATAGCTCATTGCAGAACAGAAACGGCTGGCAGAGTAGCACCTGTTATGTAGTGGCTCAATGTTGTAGTAGCCAGCGTCAGTGAGTGCCTTAAGGTCGGCTGTAAGTGATTCAATGGAAGTCTGGACAAGCTTCAGTGACCTTGCGGCTGAATCACAACTGTGCTTCACTGCCAGTGATGACATCTTCTCAAACCTCAGAGCATCCTGAACAACAAACATGATACACAGCTTACTTATTTATTACAACTCGGGTTAATTCACTTTCAACACAACCAGCTCAACAATTGAAGACCAAAGGAGACTGAAACAATTATCTTGCTTAAACAATTTCTAGTGGAGAAAAAAATGCAAAGCAAAGAGAACAGTTAAGTTCGAAATAAATATCTTCTTTTGTCACTGAAGAAGAAACCGAGATGATTCTAAAATATTGGACATAAAAAACACCAATTATAGCTGTTAATTGGATTCATATATTCTTTTGTCAGTCTGACAAAAAAGCAATAAAACAACTTCAAGCAGTCAGCATACTGATAACAGCAGCCATGACAGCAGCATGCGGCATGATGAAAAGACAAAAAAAGAAATGGCACACAATAAGGTTTTTGCCACCCACTGTCTGTCCGTTCATCTCACCGTTTGCAAAGTAAATAACTCAAAAAGTCAGGAACAGATTTTATAACATTTCTACAGGGGCAAGACGTGAGCCAATAAAAACTAAATTTAGATTTCGGTAAAAATACGGATCATGATCTACCTATGGACAGCCAAGAATAACACCACGGTCCTTGGAACAGATATGACTTTCTGACTGCTTTCTAATGAAATAATCCATCACTTGTTACACTCTGTACACCAAGTACTTGTGAGTGTCATGTAAGCTGAAGTAAATAAAAAGGTGAGACAGTGCCAGTGTGTAAGTACCTCGGCAAGTCTGCGGCTCAGACTGTCGACATGATTCTCACAAGTTCTGCAGTCTGTGTTTAGCTTGTCAGCCAACGCCTGCAGCCGGTCCAGTCTATAACACCACAGACACACACACATACTCCACATAACGACAACATGTGTGTTGACGGTTCAAACAAAAAAGATATTATTACGTATGTTTCATCATGAGCAAATGTAACGAGGCACAATACACTTTAGATGCACAATAAACTGTAGACCAAGACCATGTTAAAATGCGCTCATTTTATGACTGATAAATGAAATTTTCTACATGGGACATGCATGGGAGAAACAGATTCTAAATGTATTTCAATCGACACACTTAGACTGAAGTGACATTATGAGTGATTATAATAATGCAGACTCCACGGTATGAAATAGGAAGATGAAGTAGGTCATAAAATGTAAAAAGTAACCATCGGTGGCTGAAACACTACAACCACCACTAACAGTCAGCTTATTAAATACTCTAACATACAACAATGAACATGAAGATTGCAAACTGAAAGTTCTACAGAATTTCTCAGAAATGCAGAATCATACAAAATGAAATAGACGTGCCTAGAAAGCTCGGCTTGTATGGCAAGGTCTTTGTCTCTCATGGCAGCTGAGAAACGATCCCAGAAACGATTGATATGATCAACATGGAGCGGATTATCACGTGAAATGACACCAGAACGACCTCCCGATGACAACTCCTTCACAGACATACAACAACAGCCACATGCCAACTATGTTACGTAACCTACTCACAAACACTAACTGGCGACATCACGGTCCACTATTATCTCAGCAAAATAAAGAGGTAACATAATTATCACATTCTGAGTGTCTTTCACTTTTTTTAATTCCTCAGATTACTAAAAAAAGTTATGAGGGGTTTGTCTAACAAATAACCAGCATAGTTAGTTGCAGCCCAAATATTAAGAATAAGTTGCATGTGAGTAAAAAATCTGATGATCTGTCTTGCCTGTTTTCCCCAATTCTTCACCACCATAATGCATTTCAACGGGATAGCAATATTATATTATTTGCTATACTCTGACACAGTTGACTGAAAGACAGGACAGAAACCGCAATTCTCAACTTCACTTTAGTGATTTTAGTGATGTATCTAAACACATACAGCACATAATATACAACCAGCACACAAAATGTTTATCATGGTAAAAATATTAAGCAGCGCCCTTTGCACCCATGTAATTTGGCCATGTTACAGAGTATTAGGAATTGTCACATTAAGTACCATCATTATAATTAGCGGCAGCAGCAACAATAAAACAAAAGATGGAGAAACTGACCTGGATCTGTTGGAAGACGTCGTTGAGCCGATGTTTGCGCATCAGTTGAGGTGTGAAGTCTTCAGCACAGAACCTACTAAACTCCAGCCGCAAAGCCTGCAAACGTTCTACCACTTGTCAGAACAACTACAACCGCAATGACCAATATCAGCACAGACCGAATGAAAATAATATGAAGCTAAAGGCTTGGTAATATAGTGCAGCTTGGTAGTGTAATGGCAACGTGCCGAACTTGTAACCCTGAGGTTGCAGGTTCGACTCCCGAGCCAGAGCACTGCCAGGTAATGACTTTGGGCAAGTTGTTCACACACGTGCCTCTGTTCACCAAGCAGTACAAATTGGTACTGGCTTCACCACCGGGAAGGTTACGGCAGTAATATGCGGAGGTCTGGCTCTCATCCCATATATAAGACAAGGATGGGTTCGCCTGTATTGGGTGGCAGGTAATACTGTGTGATCCCATACGGCAGGCGAGGCGTCTGCGGCACACTGCCAGCTCGGGGCCTTGGAAACGGAGATAAGCACCGCTTGCATTGGTCACAAAGCTGTGAGAGGACCTGTTGACTATCGGTGATTTAACATTAAAGGCACAGGTCCAGTAGCTGATATAATACTGCTTACAAAACTCACAACCAGCAGCACTTACAATCTCATAAGTAGTATCTGATGATTAGCATCAGCTAATGATACCACAGCAACAACTTCTCTATAGCTCTTAATAGTAACCCATCTCATCTACAAAGCATCACTTACCACATCACCTACCACCAATCACACAATTACCTACCACCTGACACAAGTGAATGTGCCCCACCTTAACCCCAGCCAGACAAGCCAGTACTCGATTTACGTACCCAGGAGGGATGGAAGGCTGAGTTGACCCTTGGTGTTGGTTATATACCGAGATGGTTTACCTGTTCGCAGACAGTCCAACATCCAAGCAGTAACCACTTGATAATGACCTGACTGGGAGTTAAAATTGAATTGAAATGAATATGTAATCAAGAGGTCATGATATCTCAATTACATATTCAATGTTCTAACTATTATGCCGCCAAACATATCAATGCCAACAAAACACCACTGCCCCAATTGACTATACTATGCCTTCACCACACAGCATGACAAAATATCCTATCCGTTTTCGATGACATCACAAAAAGTTGTATAAAAACTTTGTATGAGATGCATTTTTCAAATTTTTCCCAGTGTTTTTAAAGTTCTTGTAAAGTTTGTAATTAAATAATGTATAGCTTTGCTGGCTATATTTCACTTAGTAATAAAGTAAATATTCAAGTAGCATTTTGAAGAACTTTGTAATGCATAGTTAGGACGCACTGTCATGTAGACAATTGCAGATAAAATGTTTTGCCATTTTGCCCTCGACATGAGCCTGATATGGTAACAGAACGGAGCTATCAGCGAGACCTTCATCTGAGTGGCAGAAAGCGGAAAGTCACGATGAAGCATCTCAGCAGTAGTCTCTGTGAGCCAAGACCTTAATCTGCTTGCCAACTCCTGGTACTCCTCCAGTAACAGCTGACGCTCCTAGCAAACCAGCCACATGATGACGCTGCACAATTTGTAATGCTCACTTACTCAGCTAGTAAGAGCTGGAATTAGATGATTCCACAATGCAAGCGTTTCATCAACTATCAACACTTTGAACTGCTATCCCAAAACTCAACTTTTTACAGCTCTAACAATAATGCTCATCTAGTGACAGTGTGTCTACTAATGTTCGTTGATGGCACTGTTGTTGATCTCATATCACATATACCTTCATCGTAATAAACAGTGTTATTGCTATTACAATGGCATAATACTGAAAAGGAAATTATCAAGTTTCACATATTTTATAGCTAACTAAAGAAACAAATAAAATTGCCATTTGCAATCAAAATAGTCCTGTGCTGTGTCAAGCACTAGTAGTTCTCGTCTACACATACAAGTAACTAACCATCAGCTAAATTACTATTTACTGCAGTGTCATATTGAAAGGGGCAACCTGCCACGGCCCATACTGGCCCCACCTTGGCACTAAAAATTTGCACAATTTTGCTTACTGTAATCAATTAACAAACAATCTTCATCATCTAAGAGACACATCCTGCACCTCTTTCCTTAAAGTCTATGTATGCCACAGATTTAGTCACTAAGTTACTCTAAACTAAACATTAACTGCAAACAGTAATTATCTAAGTAACCTAATTTTAGTGAAAATGCAGAGACATAGAGTGAAGAACTAACATTGTCTCGGAGTGACTGCTCAAGGCTTGGAACGTTGGGGAATATGTCATACAGCAGAGAAACATATGTGACGATTGACTTCTCATCAGGTTCAGTTACATCAATATCTGTTCACATCAACAACGTCAATATTGACAATGTCATTCAAATCAACTCTGCAAACACTTCCTATATGGCTGTCACGTTTTAAAATGCCTTAAACACACAAACAAGGTTCAATTAGTATTAACCACAACCCACTTTGTATGTTTCTGCTATATGTTGTGTGCACAACTGCTTTAACTGCCACTTGACAGTGGTCAAAATTCAGTATTTCACTGACTCAATAATAATAATAATAATAATAATACAAAATTTAGTCACGAGCAGAAGATGTATGACAATGAACAGCAATACGTGAGATGCGAAGATCAAACCCAAAATCAGGCAAAAACTATGTTTTTTAATATGCTGAACAATGACATAAGCAAGGCTGTATAAAAACTGTTCATCTTTTACAGTAGTTCCAATCAACAGGTGGTCTCTGCCTTTAACTTTGATAAAAATAGTAAAATGACAACTAAGAGTACAAAAAGTAATGAATGATCATCGATGAAAGTATATCGACTGATGCATGCATACAACACATTAAATTGTACTGTAGTGATTACCGTAACCAGGCTCCTACATTTCAATAGCATAATTAGCTAAATTCTGGACTATACTTTATCACTGCATAAACTGCACATGTAAGAAAAAAGAGTAACTCCATCTGCAATATGTTGATAAGCAGCAACAACCTCAGCAAACACAAATTTTTCAGTAATGCCTAAAAATCCTCTGTGGATTTTGATCACAGTCATCACAATCATAATCATTATCAGCACCTTCAGGATCGAGGAGTCGAGTGACGTTGTAGATGCGTTCGGCAATGTCAAAGGCCAGCTGGAGGTTTTCACGCGGAGTCTGCAGACAGACTCGTGTCCAGTCAATGAGATCCGGCCTGCATACATCCACAGCACACACTTTCCTCAACTTTAACACAATGTCACGAGACGATGCATAAAGAAGTAAAATTACCGAACAAAAGTCAAAGTCATTCGGCACTACAAAAAGTCACATCACTCTGAGTGGCACGTCAGCATGGCCACAACTTGCAGTTTATCTAGAAAATGGCAGTTACAACAGTGTGTGCTGTGTGTTCGTTTGTGTAAGAGTCAATGACAGTGACCGACCGGTGCCGATGCAGGATTGCCAGGAATGCTTTTCCATCTCTCCAGGACGTAGAGAAGTCGGACACGCAAACGTCTGCATAGCCGTCGACCATCCGCTGACTCCACAGCAACAGGGCGTCCTTGGCCGACGTGTCGTATGACTGACCCGACACAAATACATCCCCGACCTAAATACATACACAACACAACCACCCTACGATAATCAACAGCTTATTGAGTTTTGTTGTTCAGATCTTGTTAACACCTAATACTCAGTCTCATGCATGTGTCAGATCAACCTGGTCAGGCCATCTGTCAGTCTTTCAAATGCAGCGTAGCAACTTGCAAATAAATATACAATCCTCCCTCAGAAAAAAATGTTATATTTTTACCTGACCTCTTTGTTAGAATTCCGGTGAAATTCCCTAGCAACGTGAGAACGAAGAAACAACCTATATCTAGATAGAGATCCAAAAATGAAAGCAAAGAAGGAAGTTTATGCTGCAAAAGTGCTTCTAGTTGCAAAAAATGTGATCAAAAATGTAGGCAAAATCAGCTTTTTCCTTTTGCTCTGACAGCTGAAATTTTGGACCACTTCCATATGGAACACTCTTCCGCCAATAACCTAATAACAGATCAGCAAGCAAATGGAATGACGACACACAGAAACCTGGTCAGCCTTAAAACACAAAATCATACTGAATGCTGATAGGGATGGATTCAAGGCCAGCATTTTCAAGGCAAAAGCCAAGACTTCAATCTGTACTCAAAGTTGAGTCCAGTCCTCCGTAGAGGAACCCGTTCCAGTATGCTGGAACACTGGTAGCCTATCTACACTGTGGTGCATAAAAAACACACCAAAATTTTTTCATCATAACTTGAAGAAAAGTGATCTAAATGTAATAAGTTTCGATATGAATATTCCTGATACAACTGGCCATCAAATGACTGTTTAGCTTCCCACCTCACCCACTGTCTGTTTCTGCACTACCTAGGGAAAGAAAATGAATAAAATATTGCATTTTAACCACTGGCAATATTGCTTAATCAAAAAACACACAAAACACACATTTTGTCCAAATTTTTTATCGTTTTTAACTGATAGTTTATCTAATTGTCCATTTTTTAAATGCCTACAACAATGTTTGAAATGTTGGCCCACGAACATGGGCTCGGCTCAAAGACACTTTCTCCATTCGTTGATAGTAGCGTCGATAACGTTCTGCTCCAGACCAATGCAGACTTCACCAATTGCTTCTTGAATTCATCAATATTCCTGAATGTTAGGCCTATTTAATAGACGTGCTGCTGCACAGCAGTCAAACCTTGTAATTGATTGGCTGTTGGTGGCCACATATCCGGAAAAATGAAATTTTATAGTTTTTTGTTGTTGATTTTAATGCATATTTTGTCTGTTCTGTTTTTCCTAGGTAGTGCAGAAGCAGATGTTGAGTGAGGTGGAAAACTGAACGGCCACTTGATGGCCAGTTGTGACATGAATATGTGTACCAAAAATTATAAAAATTGGCTAACCCTTCTTCAAGATATGGTAAAAAAATTTGGTGTGTCAAACAGTGTAGAATGTATCTGATGCATACAGAACACAGTAATATCTGTCTTTCATACTCTACAGACCTTAGTAGAGATATTACAGCAATAACCCCTCGAAAACAATACACAACTGGCGACGTTTGTTGAAGGAGGAACTCCCGTCTAAACCAAGGAGACCTTTATTCTACCTATCATCTAGTAGTCCCTGGTCCAAACTGATGGCAGAAGAAAGTATAATCATGAAGCATTTGTGTGCAGTGTAAGAACAAAGACGCCCAGTGTATAAGCAGCTGCAGAGAAGGTATGTGCTGAGCTGCTGCCTATTAGTCGGCAGCCTGTGATATGATGTAGCGGTGTGTATGTAAGTTGATAGCATCAACCATCGGCTTCCTGGCCATGAACACCTAGACCGACTGACGACTGATAAGAATGAGCTACCGATAGTTCTACGAGTACTAGCAGCAGCAGCAACAAGGTAAGCGGCAAGCGCAAGGCCACATGAGGCCCCCTCAATTCCCTCGCCAGGTAAAAAACCGGCAATCAGCAATCGCCTTCTCAGAATACGTTACAACAATACAACCAATAAATTCACATAAGGCAGAGGTTAACAGGAACTACGAAACAGGTAAATATCGCTAACTGCTATACGCTAGCTCGCATTCGCCGATGTTCTTGCGGTCATTTTCCAGACTCACTCTGTTGGTCCGGGGTCCCAAAAATCTTCCAGGAACTTCAGGAGACAGAAATTTAAAGCATCATCTGTTACACGTATACGGTGCAGGATTCAATGCACGGCATTACTGTACATCCTGACATCAGAGGCGCACGGGCAGTGAGAAAAAAAGCACCATATACGTTACTTTTTCTGGCATGCATCACATCTAATTAACCATATAGTGAAGGAACGCCGGCAGACGGGCGCCGCCGTGCTAAAATATCACGCACGTGCCTCGTAGTAAGCTACGCGGTCGGTCGGCATACTGCAGCATGGTACAGCCGCCAGTGATAACGACCAAGATAATGCAGTCAGTTATGTTTACGTCATTTTTCAAGGCAGCCGCAGCAGCAGCAACCAAGCATCATCTTCCTGGCAAAGAACCCCACCTACATCCCTCATCTCGACCCTCCCCCATCCTCAGCCTCGAACTTAACGGATCACTGCGGAAGATTGGCTTAGAGCAACGGTACAAATTGATCGAAAAGTTCTTCTAGGCAGGGTGTGACCCAGTCTTTAGCACCGCCTTAGCACTGGCATTTATCTGCAAGAAATTTCAGCCAATGCTCACGAAACGCAAGACAGCCTATAGCAGTTCCTGTTTTCAAACTGTCAGTCTATATCTAGCCATTTCGTCGCAGTTCAGTTCATTCTTGGAGTGTGCGCTGCAGCTAAATATCGCAAAAATGAATAAAACCCCCTTATTTTGGAAGTTCAAGATCTTTCAAAGTCATCGATGTGATACGACTAAAAAGCTCGTCACTAGTGTTTGTTGTGATAGACAGCATGCCTATGCCTATCTGCAACTGTTTTACGAAAGACTGGCCTACAACGGTAAAATAACAACTTTTACGGGGGTACCGCTCTTTGACGCCATCGTGTGCGCAGGTTTCCTTGAACCTAGAAAATCGAGACTTGGACCATTGAAATCTACGTTCAATGCTGAAAATTTCGTACGCAGCTTCCATCTCAATTGATTTTGGCGCAATTCGCCTTTGAAATGTGTCTCGCAGCCCGAAATCACCTAAACAAATCCATAAAACCCCCTATTTTGGCGTTCAAGAGGATCCAAGGTCATTCAATTCAGTGGCAATCGAGATCCAGTGTACGACTTCCTATTAGTGATTAATAGTAACCTAGACCTTATCTGAGCTACCTCGCACCGTTACTGAGATACAGCGACTTATGATTAAAAATCGCAAATTTTTCATACTCCCCTCTCATTTAGCGCCTTCGTTCGGGGTGACCCCCTCCGAATTTATGGAAAAGCCTTACGGTTCATGAAACCAGAGTCTTCCAGGCAGCCGACGCTGAAGACGTGGTGATCTTAGCTTGCACCGTTTTTGACTGATCCACCCGTGTGACAGACAGACGGACAAACAGAATTGCGATGGCTAAGACGCGCGCGCGTAAAAACTTAGCGGCCTTCTATCCACGTTACAGTTGCCCAGACGCTAAACAGCTCATCTCTGCCGCCAAGATAGCACTGCAGACAAAATCCTGAGAAAAAAATCCGTTAATATAATATCATAGACATCGCAGAATCAATTGTGAAGACGGACAGACGGTTGTAAGCACAGACGGACGGACTAACGACATGAAAATATAATTCCTTCCGTGGGCGGCGAAACGACTTCGAAAAAATGTTCTGAATGTTTTGAACAAACGCACTATATGGCACAGTCCAGTCCAGTCGAGTCCAAAACTTCAGTCCAGCGAATAAGTAAGAACTAAGTAAGAAAATAAGCAAAACGCGAATTTACATGGCACATTCCAAATCCGATAGAAAGAAAGAGCTAATGCGTCATCATCATCATCATTTTGGTTTAATAAAAAGTTGACAAGCGCTGGTCACAGTGAACAGAACTGTATTAAAGGAGCGTACGGAGCAACGTAACTGAACTGAATGGAACTGACACGGTTTAGTTTTTGACGAACTGACTAATGGGCAAGCAGAAAGAGCACACTGGTTACTGGTTGACGCGTACGCGAGCGTAGTCACGTAGGCCACCGACGCCGTTAGACGGTGTCTACTGTAATGCATTTATGCTTGCCCACTGGACAGTTCGTTAAAAACTAAACTACCCAGGTTCAGTTAGTTCAATTTAGTTGCGTTGGTCTGTACGCGCCTTAAGAAAGCAATCTGTTAAAAGCTGTCAAAGTCAGTGCAGCGTAAGCGTGTTATCTGGTTAAAAATATACGGTCGGCAGCAGCAAAAGCGCCAAGAAAACAATTCCATGAACAGCGACGTTGCGACTAGGCGCCGGTACCCTTTCACACAACTGAAGGGCAAGTATGGACCAGAAACAGTGGGTCTATAGGTAACGGCAATAAGTAAATAGGTGCGTGGGCTGAGACTGAGAGTGTATACTGAATTGCTGGGGCTAAGAGAAACATGCCAATCACGCTGACGATCAGCTGGGTTTTCCACCTATCCCGCCACGCTATAGGTGTCCAGGTGTGACTGTGACGTAACGCACATGGCATCCCAGCAGCGTGTGATGTATTGGGGACGGCTCTAATGCCTGGACGGCGACAGTATGGCGACCCACTGAGAGGGAGAACGGTAGACCGAACCGACAACATTCTTCGCCGAAGGCAAAGTTTCACATGTCTATTCGCAAGATCACAAGAAAAGTTATGAGCAAATTTAAAAGAAAATTTTGTAAGAAGTGGCGCATAGCACAAGAAGTCATTAATTAGATTTTGGTTAGATTCTTGATCAAAATCTGTAAACAAGACTTCTTGTAGAACTCTTTTTTAATATTTATATAACTATTTAATACTATTGCAATTTCTATAGACAACCAAAAATAATACAGTCGTCGGCAAACTTCTGAACTCTGTCAGTACTTCTGCAGTTTCTCGGGGACTTCATATCACTGTCTGCAGTGATTAGCATAATACGCCCCGCCCATCTGTCGTCCCACTCACACTTCATGAGTGGTTATAAATGAGTTTTATGATCTAGATCACAATGTGATTGCGACCTAACCTAAATTGTGGCTATTAGTTAAATAAACGCATTTCAAACCTACCGACTGCAAACACACGTATATTTTCATGAGGAACGTCGATGAAACCCATCATGGAGTCCTAACATTCCAGCACCTGCTATTATGTAGGACTCTTTGAACCCGTGTCCAAATACCCTCGATGTTGAAGTCAAGCTCCAAAGCGTCACATTCCACGAGACGTGCTGATCTTCCACAGTATCACACAGCGGCATCATGCAACAATTACGCCATCTAGCGACTCACTGATGCAGAACCGATCATGATGGATTGCATAGCCCCACAGCAGACATATAGTAGGCCTACGCCAGCAACGCAACAGTCACAGCTACGGTGACAGAATGACTGATGACGCCACTGCACGGGAACTACTCAGTCTGAAATAGATACGCGCCTATAATATGTACCAAGAAAACCGCAAGCGCTGTCGGTGGCGTTTACGGCAATCTGACCACCACGCAGCCTGCCACTCATTGTCTTACCTACCGCACACAGCGCCATACATCAAAGACGCCGATCGCACTACCTTGCAACAGAAAAGCCTGGAAGATATAAACCAAGAAGTCAATCGGACTCATACTTACACTGCTTTCCCTTTAAACGCACAGCTTTTCCATACCTATCACTATAATCACAAGACGGCTGTCAGTAAGAATCTGTCAGTAACAATCAACGATCAATCAACTTCACTGAAGGATAATTTTAGAGATCCGGCATAATTTTTTGGTGAAACACACATGCTATATTTCCCATCAAAAATATGATAAAATTGACGACACAAAATACGTAGTTTGGCAGAATAAAAGCCTATATAGCCTATATGCAGTGTACAGTGTACACCGAAGTAAGCAAGGAAGTAAGTAAGTAGCCAATTTATATAGCGCATCATCGCCAAAAAAACGACATCCGTCGCATCCTCGGAGTAGCGTGGATTAAGTGGATTTTATAAGTGGAACGTTTTTTTAACCTCAAAATGCACAAAAGTGGTTGGTCTGAACCTGACCTGGGGAATTTAAACTCCCACCGGGGAAACTTACAACTCTCCTCCACTCCTCCAGATTCCCTTGCTGAATTACGAAATGGCATGCTCAAGAAGATGAAGAGATAGGTCAGCCTCAGAACAGCCGAGACAAAAAAAGAGTAGAAGAGATTAAAGAAAATGGCAGCGAAGGGGAAGATACGCCCCACTGCGAAATTATGCCTTAAGCTATATCTATGGGAAGAGGCCGCGATAGGTACTGCAGGTTTATGGCAATACGTCACACGACACGAACGGAGAAAGAGAAAGCTAGCGCAGAGCGTGCTGGAATCCAGGAGAAACGATCGGTTTATGATGAACTAATAACGGACGGACGCAGGCAGGCAACAGAACTGAAACGGATTAGCAGCGCAGAAACAAACGAATTCGTGGAGTAGACATAAATCATCATAACACCTTCAGTTCACGCTGTGCTGGATGTGATGCTGCAGGGCCGACAACAGTAAACTGACGATCCCGTCGCTGCTACACTTCAGGGACAATATAAGAGCTTGCAGCTGTATTAAGAGAAGCCAACCATACTGCCTACGTCCGAAGGCTGGCAAACGTAAACGTAGTTACTTAACTTGCGATATAACAGTAACTTCCATGCAGCACCTCTCACAAATACTTGCATTGCAAATTGCAGCCAAACCGTTGCAGATAGCGATATGGGGTTACTATTGACTGCCTATAGGAACTTAGCAATACCAATTACACTGCACGACGCAAAAAGGTGAACGTTCTTGTTAAAGCGCTGCTTACACGAGTCAGGATCATAGACAGAAGCGCTTTACAATCTCGAAGTGGCAGCTGATTGATATGAGCTAATGATACCGCAGTGCACTATGCGGTCATCCACTGCTCGCGTGAGCAAACAAATGGACACAGAATTCAGCGGTACACAAATCATTTTTTAGTATTTATTACTTAGTAGTTAAGCTATCACAAAAAGTGACACAATATGTGACGACTTTCAACACATCAACGCAATTTATTTTAACCAAAATCATGACAGTTTTCCACCATTCAGCGTCTACTAGTTTCAGTTAGTTCTAAATATTTTAGGATTTAAAAGGTGTCTAAAACATTGCGATAGTTACGTGGGTATGATGAAAACTGATATTTCACCGATAAAGTTTGCTATATCCCAAAATGTCGCACAACGTCAAAAACTTGCTAAGCACAAGCCGGCAGAAGACAAAGGCAAGCTAGCAATGCTACAGTCTGTTGTTGGGAATGTTGCAATGGTAAGCTTGTAAAGCATTGAAGCGACGGATTCTAGGCAGCCTACCGATGTTAAGGCGCGGGCCAACTGTCTCATAAACATCTAACCTAACGACTAGGGACCAACTAAATTCACGATTTCACGGCCGTGACATTTTCCGTGAAATTGGCCGTCTTCCGTGGAAAACGCCGATTTCCGTGAAATCCGTGATTTTTCGTGAATTTTAGCGCTTTTAGTTTAATTTATGACAATTCCAGAGATTTATCAGCAGCTTTTGTACGGATGTTGCTGTT
>Ga0056128_1006429_pt1 | contig 14829 bp, 9 predicted proteins | sample WorMetLIZISLAND2_FD_71113 | JGI IMG/M metagenome (GOLD analysis project Ga0056128, IMG submission 71113) | Marine gutless worms symbiont microbial communities from Max Planck institute for Marine Microbiology, Germany - Olavius geniculatus... ...
AATTTTGTCACGATAAACTAGAGACCTTGGGGCAGCCCACAGTGAAGATTTCGTGATCCTAGCTTGCACCGTTTTGATACAGCTCACGAGTGTGACAGACAGACAGACAGACGGACAGACGCCCAGACGATGGCAGAGACGCGCGAAGCATTCTGCTTTCGCGCGTAAAAAGGAAAGTTACCGTGTAATTTGCAGAATAAGAGACTATACAAAGTCATGTATAGACCTACTTCATAAAATAGCATAGAGCAACGCGCTTTTGAGGCGTTATCCGGGATTTTTGATAATGTCTAGTTGATCAGTTAATTGCAAATTTCTCGTAGAGTAGGCCTATATAGTACATCGGTGAAAGAATCGAAAACATACAACGAGAGTCTAAAAACACGTAACTTTTGTCTAACCTTTGTCGATATCTTCGCCCAAATGTTGACCGATTTTTAACTTTCTGTCACTGAAACATTTTGTGGAAAATTTGCAGTAACATGACAAAAACATGTTCTAGCGTTTACAATTTTTTGCCAACTTTTTTAATTATAAAAGCATTAATTCGTGTTTCAAAAACATGCAAATATAATTTGCGTTTATCTCCGGTGTCAACACTGACCGGATTTGTCGTCGGTCTGGGCGCGTTCAGCGTCCTGCAGCCATTGCTCGAGTATCGGCCTCAGCTTGCAAGCGTTTTTGTAGCTCAGCTGAAGGTTCTCAAAGCGACAGATCGTCGTCTGACTGAACACGCAGCTGTGAGCACGAGCCAACGAATTACCTACAGAAACGACATACACGTAGTAACTCTACACTCACTCGCTAACAGTCATATTTGGTGCTGTTATAAAAATCTTTATTTGTCTGTCATGTTCAGAAAGAAAACATAAAACAAACAGGCCAAAAAATATGAAAAATGCCAGATGTGCACACATAGGCTTAGGTGTAAACTCCAGAGTCGAAATCGATCGAAACTCGATCGTAATTGTGCAAGAACAATGATGATGCAACATTGCTAAACGTATACAAACTTTTTTCTAGTTTTCAAAGGCACGTTTTAGCTTATAAAATTTTTTTTCGTCATTTTAAAAATTTTTTAATCCGCGCTGAATTGTTAGTGAGAAAATGACAGGGGACATTTGTATGTACCAATTTTTTTTTGTTTCTTTCTCACGCAAAAGACCGTAGGCCCATAGAGGGACGGACGAGCCAAATCCGTAACGCGGCCTATCAAGACTGAACGGCCACGCACAAAAATTATTTAAAACCTCGAACGCAACCAACCGACGTTAGTCTGGGTAAAGCCGAGGCGAATCCTACGCGCCTTGAAGCTAGACGCGAACCTCTCCAACTCGTGCAGTTCATCCTGAATGCCGCCTCCGGACCGACTGTCCAGCGCAGACTGCAGCTGCTGTAACTCGGCCGACCGGTCGCGTGACGTCATCAGGTCACGTGACGGCAGGTGCGTCGCTGACAACGAGGCTGCTGGCACTGCTGCAGCTGGCGGTCGAAAAGCGCTGTTCGTCCAGAAGTGCTTCAGCCACGGATCACTCGCCTCCGCCAATCTGCAACACACGATCGTCATCATCATCATCATCATCATCACAAAGTTGACATGCGCAACTTCTTGACAAACACAGCACAAACATTCGTTCTAAAATATTATTTATGAAAAAGATGAGGAAGATCGTCTCATCGTGTGTCCGTAAGTTAAAGCAGACTTTCAGCAACACAAGGGCCTACATGTATTACAGTTTATAACCACAAGCATGAAAAAAACGTTAAAAACATTAAGAACGCATAAAAGTAATGTAATTAAAGTCTCATGGTGTGTTAATAACTGTCTTTGAAGCGCATAAACCGGCCGGTTTATTAAATAAACTGTAGATCCAAGTCGTCAGAATTTACAAAAATTACAACTTACGTAACTTCACAAAAATTAGCCAAATGTAAAAATTCTTTAACTGCTGCAGAACTTCGGCAGTAAATTAAATTTTAGGCCCCTACAGTGAAAGTAAAGTAAACATAGCGGCATCGCGAACAGCGGTGTCATGAGTCGAAAAAGTCTAAACAAGCTTCTAACAAAATGCAACGTAAACACGCTTTAAAATATTATCTATAAAAAAAAAATTAAAAATTTGCAGACATCTGAAAATTGCCGACGGAAAAGACACGAGTGTCAAAAATGTCAATCTTGCCTTAGATTTTTTTTTCCAAATGCGGACTTTCAAGCCTACATTTCGTTATGAAAACAAAATTCCGAAGACTAAAAGTTAGGGTGTCTATATTTGCCCCTAGGCCTATCTGTTTACCTACAACAACGCCGCTATTACTAAAACACTACAGTACACCGGGCTATGGTGGCAAGGCATAAAAAACTTTCGTGCTTCCAGATGCAGCCGGAAAAAATTAGGGACGGGGGGAGAGCGGCGGAATTTTTTAAATTATTTATTTTTATATTATGACGTGTCATGTAATATTATCCAACAATTTATAAAAAAAAAACTGACACACTAAATAGCCTAGTACTCGCGAGAACTTAAGCAAAAATACTGCAACATTTCGGCGCAGGCTAAATGCAAACAGCATTTTCTGTAAAATTTTGAAAACATACCGAAAACTGCGCTGATATTTTTGAAGGTCCAATAAAAATTTTAGGAACTCGGATTTTTTTCTAGGGACGGACGGCAACCGGAAGCACGTCGTTTTTTGCTCCCAACTGTTTAGTCAAGGACATTGCTGACCTGTGCAGTGGATGCTGTCGTTGGGCGTAGAGCGTATCGTAGAACCAAGGCTGCACTGATGCAGCGGCTGAAGCCTTTGCGTGAAGCGACGATTCATGATGATAACTGCTGTAGTTGCTACGCGTCAAACTTCGCTCGTTCGGGTAACTGTGTAGCAATCTGTGCCGTGCAATGTAGTTGCTCTCGAGCATCCTGAAAAACAGAGTAAGTTTTTTTGCCGCGCGAGGGATTATCGCCGTAAGTTGTCCAATCCATCCGTTTATTCGCCCACTCGCGCGTCTATCCGTCCGTTTAGTGACGTCGTGGCCGCGCGGAAGGTCCCCTAAATTTTTGGCTGTCGGAAGACTGCGAAATTTGATGCTAAAATTCAATTTTAAAAATAATTAAGAGTTTTAAGACAAAATCGAAATTTTGAACACTCGTGATCTTTTCTGTCAGAAATTTGCAATTGTTTCTATACAATGTGCACATCGTTTTACCAAAATGTTTGGTGCAAAAACAAATTCTTAGCCCGGGTAAAATCTAGTTGCTTGCTCGTCAGCAGCTTAACATTTGATGTCACTCGAAGACAGTGCAGTGTAGAAAACAAGCACATCGTACATCACACGGTGGTATTATATTCGCTGGGACAGTCTACATAAAATCATTTGTTAGAATTCTTTTTTCCTTAGGCTTAACGGTCTTTATAACGAATCTTTATAACGTGTTACGAAGATTTTAATTAAAACTTAGTCAGAAAATCAATTAATCAACTAGGCCTAATCATTTTTTTTTACATTTACAGAACAGTGGCTTAAAGATTAGGCCTAACGAACTTGCAAGCTATGCTGATAATGCTGTAAATTAATAAAGCTATAGTAAATTACCTGCCTAATAAAGATCCGTTGTTAACATGTTAGTACGAATTTCGATAGCGACGAGCTGTTTAGTCAGTAATTTGGCGTCTGGGAAGAAAGCAACAGCTTTTATACGCGGTGCGACCTGGCTTTGTTCATCTCGGCGAAAATTTGCAGTCATTTATTCATTGAAAGTTAAGTTCTCTCCGTCGTACATGCCAACATGCGTAACGAAAACAGTCAAAACTGCAACGGCTAGGAGATTATCGCCGATGCCGCTATCGTAGTTGTAAAATAATGATGCTGCCTACGTCTTAAGAAGTGAAGCACATCGGCTCACGCAAATCCGCGTGTTGATCCGCAGTTGCCACTCGCACGAGATAATCACTGCGTCGATATGGATGGAATTCGGCGCGTCGCGTTGATAATAGGCTCGTTAACATGCATTCGCTGCGCGACTTGGGCAACTTCTGCTCATTTATCAGCTGAACCGAATTCTGTAGGCTTACCATGAATTTATCATAACACGTTGATTGATAAATAACTCATATTTTATAGCCACAATTCATAAGCACACAGCGATTAATTGCTAAGCTGCACAGAATTAGTTGTTTGCATGCAAAGTTAGTTTGCCGTCTATAGGCCTAATTCTAGTTTTATGATGACTGTAACAGCAGAATTACAGCAAATTAACAAAGTTTGTTAACCACCACAATCAAAATCACAGTCATATGCCTACAAGCGTGACGTCACTGTTATAAGATTACACAGTGGCGCAAAATCGCGACAATTATATAGTTTTACGCGCGAAAGCAGCTACTGCTTTCAGCGCGTCTTAGCCATCGCAATTCTGTCCATCCGTCCGTCCGTCCGTCCGTCCGTCCGTCTGTCTGTCTGTCCGTCTGTCACGCGGATGGATCAGGCAAAAACCGTTTAAGCTAGGATCACCAAATCTTCACCGTCGGCTGCCTGAAAGACTCTAGTTTAAGAAAACGTAAAGCTTTTTTCATAAATTCGAAGGGAGTCATCCCGAACGAGGGCGCTAAATGAGAGGGGGGTGGGCAAAATTTTCGATTTTTGGCCAATAAGTCGCTGTATCTCAGTAACGATAAGAGATAGGGCCTAGGTTACTATTAATCACTAATAGGAAGTCGTACACTGGCTCTCGATTGGCGCCCAATTCAATGACTTTGAATGACCTTGATAGGGAGTTTTATGGATTTTTTGGGCGATTTCGGGCTGCGAGACATATTGCAAGAGCGAATTGCGCCGAAATCAATTGAGATAGACATGGACAAGCTGCGTATAAAATTTTTAGCATTGAACGTGAATTTCAACGGTCTAAGTCTCGATTTTCTAGGTTCAAGGAAACCTGCGCACGAGGGCATCAAAGAGCGGTCCCCCCGTAAAAGTCGTGACGAAATGGCTAGAGATAGACTAACAGTTTGCGAACAGGAACTGCTATAGGCTTTTGCGCGTCCCGTGAGCATTAGCTCAAATTTCTTGTACGAATAATTGTAACTTAGAAGTATTGATCAGATGGGCACCACATTCGAACGCCCAAAAGCTCTAAAAACCAAACCTACGTCTAGCAAACTGATAGTTTTCGTCGTTGTTCGTAAGTGATGACCTCTGTCGGACAGGTAGCGAACATCTCAACAGGTGTATAAACAAATGTAAACAATAATAGACTAGTTTCGGTTTTTGCGCCAGTTTTTTGTGAGAACAAGTTTTATAGTGGTATTATTAGAGTTTTTACGTGTAAATATGGATACCGTTAAATTAAAGTACTTATTATCGTTTGTCACATTAATAACGGGTGAGATTGATTTTATCACATCGCAAAATTATGTCGGCTTTGTCGCTCGAATATTTGTGGCGTAATTGAAGCAGTGTTTGAAATGCCGGAGAGGGGGTTGAGGGCTTCAACCACCCAACTGTTTTCTCAACCCCTCTAACACCCTGTCACTGCAAACTTGGCCGACTGCACATAACCTGTGATATGCTGTAGGGATTGAGATCGTCAATAAGCCAGCTGCCGTGACGGCACTGCCGTCATGGCAACACGCCTTGGAGTGTTCAGATCGCTGATCTGAACCTATCAATTTTTGCACGCTTTTCAGATCGCTGATCTGAAAGTATCATCTTTTGTTCAAGATTCTCAGATCGGCAATCTGAACGTATCACCGTGCATAGTAAATAGCTGCACCCCCACCAATTCTAAACCTAAGCCCAACTGTAACCATAACCCATAACACTAACCATAGCCCTAACCCTAATAAAATAATAATAATTATTAATTCTATTGCATTAGGCATTGCACTAGTGACCCCTTACCAATCTGTTTGCACATACACAGTGACACATTCAGATTGGCAATCTGAGAATTTTGCACAAAAAATGATACCTTCAGATCAGCGATCTGAAAGGTGTGTAAAAATTCACAGGTTCAGATCGCCAATCTGAACGTATAATTATTGATGTACTATATAGGGCCTACATAGGATTTACATCACAATTTTGGTTTGGCTCTGACCGTCAAAATTTTAACCCCCCAGCTAATTTTTCACAATTCAAACACTGAATTGAATCATGATGGTTTTGAGATTCGTATTATTTTTAGTAATACCTGAGTTCTTTTATTAGTAAATCAGTAGCATTGAGTGCACAACTATGCAGTAATATAATGTGTTTTTATTTTTATATGTTTGTTACAGTTAATTACGACTGATTTTTGTGGAATACAGGTAAAACTTCATCTGTTTGACGTCTCACGACTCCTTTTAGCATAAATCTAGTAGTTGTTGATTAAGCTGTGTGCATTAATTGCAGGAACAGTTTGTCAGGATTTATCCATCAGGCTGTCGATGATCCCTTCGACTAATGGCGGCAAAGTTGCTCCCAGTTCGACAGTTGAGTTTCGCTGTACAGTAGATAAGAACATCCTGGGACATGGCACTGTGGAGTGGTACAGACGCCAGGGAGTCAATAGATACCAGCTGGGTACAGGTGTCTCCCTCAACTCATATTTGACAACTGCACCACGTTATCACCTGACGATAGAATCGCAGACACCGTCAACTGCTGTCTATCGACTTAAAATTTCTGGTTTGACTTTGACTTGTATATTAGTAATAAAAAGTTACAAATGTGATACTTTAAAAAACAAACTAACGTAGTGTAATATTTGAGCCTCAAGTTGTGGTTTGAATTTCACTGTGTGTCATTTGCAAGTTGCTAATCTATTGTGTGCTCAGGTCAACTCAGTCTCCTGTTCTTGGCTGATGAGAAATGTGTAGGGCCTAGTAGCTTATTGGCTATGGGATGAAAGCCTGTAATGTGGCTAATTGAGGCAGTGGTGTGTCTGCTGAGAGCACACCGATCTAAGTCCTCACTGGTGCTCACAATGGATGGTCGCAATGCACTGCAATATCATTAGCTCATGCCAGTTAGCTGCTGTTTTTTCCAAGATTGTTAAGTACTTCTGGACATGAGCCTAAGACATGTAAGCAGTGCTATAGCACTAGCAGGTGCCCAGCTTTTTACCTTTTTTACTACTTGAGTGTTTCATGTCAAGCCCGACTCATGTGTATAGTGATTGCAGTCCCGGGATTGAATTTTCAGTCTCCAGGATTGGGAAATTTGTAATCTCGGGATTAGACTTACGAATTGGTTGTCATTTTGATATTTCTAATATACAGGGTGTGGCAATAAAAGTAGCCCCCTAGGCCCTAAAGTTTCTCGCTGTTTTCTCAGCAACTGTTTAGAATTTTAATTCAAAATTTTGCAGCTTTATTTACTAAAACCTTTCACATCTAACTGCTGAGTCAAATTTGATTCTGTTAAAAATGACGAAGTTATAGATTTTTTTAACATGACCACCTACTGTTTTTTTCAGCATTAAAAATGTTCAGGCTACAACACCAATTCAGTAACATCATTAAAACAACACAGTTAACTAATGATCAGATGTCAGAATTTTATTGTTACTGTGAATGATCGAAGTGTACACCATCAGCTCCAAGCTCTAACACAATCCTTCAGTCACTTAATTTGAGAAGTCTTTCACAGTCTTGTTGATCAGTCCATGTAGCAGGTTGCCCCAGATAACTTTAAGCACTTCCTTGGCTTTGGAGATTGTTTTTGGCTTTGTTTTAAGCTTGCAGTAAACCTCCAACATTGCAGCCCACATGCAACAGTCTATTGGGTGTATATTCGGCGAATTTGAAGGCCACTGATCCTCTGTGATGAAACATGGACAGCTGGCCCGCAGCCATGTTCCGTGCCTCGCATGCTGCATGTGCTAGCGCACCATCCTGTGATAGGCAGCCGACAATTGCTTTAAAAGAATGATAACTTAGTAATAATTTATAAACAAAATAAATTACGCTTTATCAAAACGTCATTCTGATGTCATCGGCATTAATGTGGTAACTGGTTTTTGAATATTAAATAGCATTTTTAGCTTGCACATTTTTAATGCTGAAAAATTGGTAGGCAGTCATGTTGAAAGTTGTTCAGCAGAATCACATTTTACTCAGCAGTTAGATGTGGAAGGCTTTAGTAAATAAAGCTGTAAAATTTAGAATTAAAATTTTAAACAGTTGCTGAAAAAAGAGCGTGAAACTTTAAGGGGCTACGTTTTTGCCACACCCTGTAGACTTATTTTATGTACATGATGGAGTAGGCCCCTACAGAAGTTATACTCAAACTGTAAGCAGTGACTGTGACTATCAAAATACAAATTATATGGCACAGCAAGGAGCAGGACTCTAGCGTGCACAAAATATTTACCTCCGCCAAGGAGGTTATGTTTTTGCCGGTTTTTGTTTGTTTGTCTGTTTGTCTGTTTGTCTGTGTGTTAGCAAGATAGCTCAAAAAGTTATGGACGGATATTTCTGAAATTTTGAGGGAATGTCGGGCATCACATATACTACCAGTGATTTTGGGGGTGATCCGGCAGGAATCCTTGATTCTGGATCACTTTGAAATTTTCGTTACCATTGCGTTAAAGGGGGCATAAGGGAACTGCTGGCAAAGCGAAGATGATGACGCCACCTGGCGAATAGCTTTGCCTTGGCGGAGGTACCTGTGCTCTCCGAGTCCTTTCTCTAGTTTATTCATTAGATGACTAGAATTGTTATTTGTATCATTTAACACTTGAAAAAATGTACAATTTTAACACATTTTTGTAATCCCAATATTCTGGAATTGGGACAGCGCCAATATTAGGATTAGGGATTAGCGAATACAGCCAGAATCTCGGGATTTGGAGTCCCAGGACTGCAATCTCTACATGTTTGTGTGTTGACACTGTCAGATGTACAGGTGGAGGACAGCGCAGTGATTGAGTGTGCTGCTGGGAAGCCATCAGCGCGCAAAGCCTCGCTGACTCTTGCCGTCTGTGGTCAGATCAATGTGCCATTTTTTGATTTGGCTTATATTACAGACTCCACCAAGAACAAATCAATAGAACAGATACATTTGTTGAAATGTTAAATACAATTGGCAATTGGGACTAAGTGTAGAATTTAAAGTGTTTATGCTTTAGTAGAATAGCATTTAATTGATTAATTTGCACATTTTCATTTTTTATTTAGCTAGTAATTTTTTTGTAATTTTTAAGGTTAGATCATGTACAGCACCTAACTATCTGAAGTCTTTTGGAATTGTTTTAGTGGACGTTATTTTCAGTCAAGGTGCTTTTCCTTTCCAATGCAGCAAATAATTTCAAAGCATTGATCACTTTACTAGTTGATTTGATTGTAGTTACTTTGCTGAGAAGTATTCTGTGTATGTGTAATAAACTGCACTACATTTTGTAACAGCTGACATGAATTCCGAAGTATGTGACTGCATTCTGAGTTCTGGCTGGACGTCACCAGACTGCATTTATATGGCAAGTTTTATTCTACTACATTTATTTATTTTGCAGTCGTTGCTGATTCTTGTCATAATATTACTTTTTTATCAGTCGTTCATTGTGGCTTTCCAAGGTAGAGTTACTAGCCAAAGTTTTTTCTGTGTTCCAGAAAAAAGTCCCATTTGACAAATTGTCATTGGAATTGTTTGTGTGGTAATAGCTGGTACAGATGTGTGAGCTGTTGTCATGCGAGGCCTAGCTTTTACTTTGCATGACAATGATTCTTTCTTTCCCTTCTCATTTTCCTGTCTATACGTTGTTTCATAAAAAAGAAACCCCTTTTTGTTTTTTTTCATAATTCACTCAAATGCTGATCAATTTACATGAAAATTTTTGCCAGTTGTAGCTGAAGAAATACTAATTCAAAATATTGCAACAAAATATGACAGTTGATTAAATATTTTTTGCTAGTTTTGACATAACGCTGACATCATAATGTGTCATGGGTACAAGCTTGATAGTCTCAACTGGTGCTGTCAGTTGCTACCCTGCTCCGAAAGTATAAAATCTGATTTGTTGATGACAAATTTTTGAAGTTTTACAGTTGCAGCCACAAAAATGTGCAGTGATTGCATTTGCGTGTCTGTGGGGATAGTTAGACTTTCACATGTTCGAGCAAGACAGTACACTAGCATACCGAGCTAGCAAAATGGTTGCGTTTTTGGATCGCAGGACGCTTGATTTCATGTCCCCATGTTGCTTAGTGCTGACGCGATAAACATTTTTTATTAGTGAACCAGATGAAGTTCACCATCGAAGCAGGGTAGCAACTGTCAGCACCAGTAGAGACTATTAAGCTTGTACCCGTGACACATTATGACGTCATAATTACGTCACAACTACCAAAGAATATTTAATCAACTGCCATATTTTGTTGCAATATTTTGAATTAATATTTCTTCAGCTACAACTGATAAAAAATTTGTGTAAATTGATCAGCATTTGAGTGAATTATGAAAAAAACAAAAAGGGGTCCCTTTTTTATGAAACACCGTGTATATTTTCTAATTTTCCTTTTTCAGTCACATTTCTCTTCTTTTTCATTTCTAAAATTTACCTGGGGAGCACTATAATTTTTTTAAGGGGATTCGGGTGGAGCCCCAGAACTGCATTTGTAAGCTTAGAAATTGCATTTGGAGAAAAAGATTTTTTGTCATTAATAAAATTCTTGAGATAATATTGTAGTTGGCAGGGGATTTAACTGAAAATGCACGAGAGTCATATGATATTGTATGCACAAGACCTGGCATGTTTTACACTGACAGAAAAAAAATGCATTTGTAAATGTTGAGCATGAATGCGTTTTGGTGGTATGTAGGCGGATTCTGATGAAGGGTTTGAGCAAGCTACAATAGGTCTGGCGATATGTCTGACAGTGACGTTGCTCTATGCCTTATTGGCCACTGCTGTCGTTGTCTACGATTGTCGACGAAAGCTGCGAGAGAAACGAGAGAAAGCTGAAGAGAGGGAGGCAGCATTGGCTCACAGGACTGCTGTTATTTCATCACAGACTGCTGCATCGTCAGCGATGAAACCTCGCACTGCAGTCTCTGTAGCAGCTGCAGCAAGCAGCAGACCGACTGTTAGATTTAACAGCAGCTCTGTACAGAAGCCCGACATCAGTTGCTAGAGATAGAGACTTTTGATGTCGGTAAATTTCCGATGCCACTACTGTTTGTCATAGCCAGAATTATCGTTTGAGGGGGTTTTAACTTTCTTCTCCTTTTCCCTTTTCCTTTCTAGCCACAAACTCATTTCTGGCTCTGAAAGCCCATTTCATGGCAAATTTTTAGTCATTTATGTGATTTATGAAGCAAAAAGAAATCCAAGCATTTTGAGATTGGGTTGAAGCCTTACACAGGGCTCCCAGTTGTCCTGAAATTCCTGAAATTTAACAGATGTTCTGAAATTGTCCTGAAATCAGCAATTGTTCTGAAATTTTACTCATTTGGTCAGAATGTCCCAATATGGACTTTTGTTATGCTGTCGTTATGGCATTGCATTCATTTTGTACTTCACTTAGTTAGCAGGACTCTGTCAGTACTTTTGGCTTACTTACTTACTTACTACAGTTTTTTTAGTATGTTTATAACAGTGCCTTAGTAATATTTTTAGGACTGCAATACTGATCTGCTTCAATAATTAACATTTATGAGGACAGTAAAAACGTGCATTAGAAAATGCACTGTGATGATGCACGCACGGACCGGCAGTCGGACGTGTGTCTTGAGCCTCATGAAACCAACAAAAATTGTCCTGAAATTTTGTAAACAATGGGTCCTGAAATTTCACTTTTTGCTCCTGGGAGCTCTGCTTACATATACGAGCCTGTGTCAAACTATTGGCATCGATTTTATTTTTCAGTGTTATTCCTGTCTGACAGTTAGTGTGATTGATTTTTCATTTACATGCAGTTGCTGAATTTTTGACATGCTGCACATAGTCGATGAATTATGTGTAATTCCACTGCTGTTTTTTTTTCCAAATATTACTGAATTGTTGCATTGCTTCTTTTTTGGCTCTGGCATTGCAGTTTTGCCACTCAGAAAAATTCAGCTTCTGTCTGCTAATTTGGAGTATGGAGATATGGCGAAACTGTGTCATATCAGGGTAGAACATTGTTAGCACTCAGTACCAGAGCTGATGTTGACTGGTTGACATGATCTTATGTTTTTTTCCGCAATGCTCATCCAAATAAATACTGGCTCAGCTGGCAGAAAGCAGAAATATTCACGGCCACTGCTTGGTTTGGTACTACTAATCTGTTGATTGTTTTTTTTTGGGGGGGTTTAAGTCTATAATACTTGTTGATCAACATTTAAGTGAAAATCAGAATGATGAAATTGATGTCGAGATGAAGGTAGTCAATTGGGAGGGGCTCACGTGCTGTATTTGCCGATGGGGGCCAAGTTGACTAACTCCCAAACAAAACCCTTGACTTTCCTCACGAAATATGAAATTGTGTAAAAGAGGTCAACTCTAACCACGCTGTAACACATGTGTAGCTGAATGTGGGTTATTATCTGACCTGTCTGCATTGTATGAACTGTATAATGTTGCACTGTTAAAATACAATATTGAATGCTATGCCGAAAACATTTTATTGTGAAACCTGGTGCTGAATATGGTGGAGTAGGTTTACAACACAACACATATAACATATACAACACATCTGTGTTGTATATGAATGTAATTAGTCTTACGTTATTTTAGGGCTGCAAAAAATAACGACTAATTGAACGATTAATGATTTTAAATAATAATTGATTACAGTTTTTTGTCAACTAAAATTTGATCGAAATTTTGGACTTTTAATTAACAGCCTAAAGTGACATGGTGCAACCGTTATAATCTAACTGTGCTTTTGCATAGGACATGTGAAGGTTTTTACTAGTGTCAGTTTAACAGTCTGCACCATGGTTAGAATTATCTTTTAATTTTGGTGTGCACTTTGTGAGCTTTGTCCTGTGTCTGCTACTGCATAATCATCACTTTTTTGGAATATGCTTCAGTTTGCAAAAGCTAACAACCAGTGGTTGAATTCAACAGTTTTTGCTTTTTTCTTGACAACAAAAATAGTTCAAGTTAATTGATTATTTTATTTAAATTAATCACTTTATTACAGTATTACAGCAGACGTTTTAGCCTCTTGAGGGAATATAATACACATATACTTAGTGTCACTCAGCATAAGTATTACCCTTTAACCTGTCTTCTCGTAGGTGGGGCTATTTGTCCGTCTTCTGGACACTGGCTAGCAACGTTAATGCTGCTTACCGGTACGTTTTTTATGCGCATGTTGGAAAACAAGAAGCCCAGCTGTCGATAGGGAGGACCGACTATGATGGTGTCAGAAAGCCTGCAAATGATTTTCGTGTCATGTTAAAGGGCTTATGCTAGTTTCGATTAGTGTTCATTACTAACATATGGACTCGGTCCAGTATTTTTTGAATTGGTCAAATATAGCTGGGAGTTGGACTTTTCAACTGCTGGAGCCAGACCGAAATTGTGAAGTAAATTCTATGTATATAGTATATAGCTGATCCCCAAGTACATAATTTGACAGTGTGTTAGGGAGGTTGAGAAAACAGTTGGGGGGTTAACCCCCACCCAATTGAACCCCCCTGGCAGCTGGCCCTGTCTCTCATCGCTTCTTAAGTAAGGTCGAGAATTGGTCATATGTCTGTTTCTGAGATACGACGTACCGTTGAGCCACATAGCGCGTACTGACTTTTAAAATCACCCAAGGTCGATGTTTTTCATCTCATCTGAAAGGCCGCACTTACTGGTATGCGATTTCCTAATGGCAACCTTGGCCCTATCTCTCACCGTTTATGAGATATGGTCAGTTTTTTGCGCATTTTTGCTATCCCCCTAAATTAAACACCAAATTTGAAGACGTTTTTCTTGCACTGCATTGCTCAATTTTGCATCTAGAGAGAATTAACTACGACTACAATAATTTAAGAAGCTACAGTAATTATTGGTGTAAAGAGTTTTCTCTTAAAACTTACCCATTAGCCAGTGTACGTCAGTTACATACAGACGGACGACAACCGTACCATAAGCGCGACCGTTACTACGGTCGGCTAAAAACAGTAGATATCTTGGGTACTCGATAAATCGATTTTTAAATATTTCAATTGGAGCAGCACTAGTTAACCTGGATTTTTTGTAAACAAATTGGTTTAAGTATTCTATGGTAGCTTTTTGTGCGTTTTCTAGTTTATTCGTTTATTTAGCGCTGTTTACTTTATAAATCATTGTCTTTAAAGAGTTCCGTCAACGTTATAGATGTATGTAATGTTGTTTTGCATGTTTGTTTTATATTTCTAGTACAGTACTTGTTTTACTGTCATACAAATAATATCCACGATGACATCCCCGCTGGTCTGCCAGCGCCTCTGAAGCTATGGCACTACGGCGCTATACAAATGTATTATTAGTCCGCCCGAAAACGATAGTTTCCGAAAACGATAGTTTTCGGAAGGACTTCTGTTTTACTGCAGATGTTTTTTTATTTTTTTTTCACTCGCCAAATCTCCGAGATGCGTGGGCCGATCGGCGTGAAATTTTGCACGGTGGTCAGAATAGGCCCTATTTTATAACGCCGGTCCAAAATTTTGGGGGGGCGCACCCCAAAAAAATTTCAGGAGCCAAAAAACATGCGAAATTTGGCCCGATTTTGGACGACTTCAAAGTTCGGTGACGAATATCTCCGAAACGAATGAAGATATTCAAAATCGGATTTTTGTTCCGTCTACCGCGATTCCTCCTGCGTTAGGCGAAACAAGTCCGGTGAAGTTTGGTCCAGTGACCTTGGAGATCTTGATGTTGAATCGTA